>JACCDM010167813.1_pt1 | contig 20266 bp, 19 predicted proteins | sample 7445851 | NCBI WGS metagenome assembly JACCDM01 (sample SAMN15323438, study PRJNA562643) | freshwater metagenome | isolation source: river surface water | place: USA:Blue River Watershed | collected 2017-08-16
AATCGTGGCTGGTGCAGCTGCGGTCTAAGAATGACGAATTTGAATCGAATTACAATTTTTATTTGAAGGAACGAAAATGGCGGATGGCAAAATCGTTCAGTGTATCGGCGCGGTGGTTGACGTTGAATTCCCCCGTAATGCGATGCCCAAGATTTACGATGCATTGAAAATGGAAGGCTCGGAGCTGACGCTGGAAGTGCAGCAGCAGCTTGGCGATGGCATCGTGCGCACTATTGCGCTCGGTACCTCCGATGGTCTGCGCCGCGGCATGGTGATCCAGAACACGGGTGCGCCTATCATGGTGCCGGTCGGCCAGGGTACGCTGGGTCGCATCATGGACGTGCTTGGCAATCCGATCGACGAAGTGGGTCCAGTCAAGGCGGACAAGCACGCGTCTATTCACCGTGCAGCGCCTGCTTACGACGAACTGTCGCCATCGCAGGAATTGCTCGAAACCGGCATCAAGGTGATTGACCTGGTTTGCCCGTTTGCCAAAGGCGGTAAGGTTGGTCTCTTCGGTGGCGCGGGTGTGGGCAAGACCGTGAACATGATGGAACTGATTAACAACATCGCGAAAGCGCACTCGGGTCTGTCCGTGTTTGCTGGCGTGGGCGAGCGCACTCGTGAGGGTAACGACTTCTATCACGAGATGATTGAAGCCGGTGTCGTGAACACCGAAGACTTCCCCAAATCCAAAGTTGCGATGGTCTATGGTCAGATGAACGAGCCACCAGGCAACCGTTTGCGCGTTGCGTTGACGGGGCTGACGATCGCTGAATCTTTCCGTGACGAAGGCCGTGACGTTCTCTTCTTCGTCGATAACATCTACCGCTACACACTGGCTGGTACCGAGGTATCTGCGTTGCTGGGTCGTATGCCTTCTGCGGTGGGTTATCAGCCTACGCTGGCCGAAGAAATGGGCCGCCTGCAGGAACGTATTACCTCAACCAAGACTGGTTCGATTACCTCGATTCAGGCCGTCTACGTCCCTGCGGATGACTTGACCGACCCGTCGCCTGCAACCACTTTTGCTCACCTGGACTCGACCGTGGTTCTGTCGCGTGACATCGCTGCGCTCGGTATTTACCCTGCGGTCGATCCGCTGGATTCCACATCACGTCAGCTCGACCCGAACGTCGTGGGTCCGGATCACTATGACACTGCGCGTCAGGTACAGGGCACGCTGCAGCGCTACAAGGAACTGCGCGACATCATCGCCATTCTGGGTATGGACGAGCTTGCACCAGAGGACAAACTGGTCGTGGCACGCGCGCGCAAGATGCAGCGCTTCCTGTCCCAGCCTTTCCACGTCGCTGAAGTGTTCACGGGCGCTCCCGGAAAATATGTGCCGCTGAAGGAAACGATCAAGGGTTTCAAAATGATCGCTTCCGGCGAACTGGATCATCTGCCTGAGCAGGCGTTCTACATGGTGGGCACCATCGACGAAGCCATCGAGAAAGCGAAGAAGCTGCAATAACAGGTTCGCTGCTCTGTGATCAGGGCAGCACCTATTGCAACACGCGATTCGATTTACCGAAAAAAGGCTTTCTATGGCAAACACCATTCACGTTGATGTCGTCTCCGCAGAAGAACAAATCTTCTCCGGACAGGCAGAGTTCGTTGTCCTGCCTGGCGAAGCGGGCGAGCTGGGTATCTATCCCAAGCATACGCCGCTGATTACTCGTATCAAGCCAGGCGCAGTCCGTATCAAGGTGGCCGGCAAGACGGACGAAGAGTTCGTTTTCGTGGCCGGAGGCATACTCGAAGTGCAGCCCAACACCGTTACCGTCTTGGCAGACACTGCGATTCGCGGCCGCGACCTCGATGAAGCTAAAGCCAACGAAGTCAAAAAAATGGCGGAAGAGGCCATGGCAAATCGGGAAACCGATATTGACTTCGCTGTCGCGCAGACGGAGTTGGCCATTGCACTCGCGCAGCTCGCAGCGATTCACAAGTTGCGTCAGAAGCGCTGAGTTTTTGCTCACCGCTCCAAAGGGCAGCTTCGGCTGCCTTTTTTCATTTTCTTGAAAAAATCGGGAGCACCAAAAACTTTCAGCGATAATATTGCCTTTGAAGAACTGCCTTAAGGATACGGATGTCCAGCCGCTTCGCCCCCCTCAAAAACGACACCTTCCTGCGCGCCCTGATGCGCCAGCCTACCGACTACACACCGCTGTGGCTCATGCGTCAGGCGGGTCGTTACCTGCCTGAGTACCGGGCCACGCGCAGCAAGGCGGGTTCTTTCATGGGACTGGCCACGAACCCGGATTATGCGACCGAAGTAACGCTGCAGCCGCTGGATCGCTACGCACTCGACGCCGCCATTCTCTTTTCCGACATTCTCACGGTGCCCGATGCGATGGGCCTTGGACTATCGTTTGCCGAAGGCGAGGGGCCGCGTTTTGCTCATCCGCTCAGAGATGAGCAGGCGGTGCGTGCGCTGCGTGCGCCGGACTTGGCCAGTCTGCAATACGTCTTTGACGCGGTCACTCAGATTCGCACGGAACTGGCAGGCCGGGTTCCCCTGATTGGATTTTCCGGCAGCCCCTGGACACTCGCCTGCTATATGGTCGAGGGCGGTGGTTCGGACGACTTCCGTACCGTGAAATCCATGCTCTATGACCGTCCGGACCTGATGCATCACATCCTGAGCATTAACGCCGCCGCCGTTGCAGCCTATCTGAACGCGCAGATCGATGCGGGCGCTCAGGCCGTCATGATTTTTGATACCTGGGGCGGCGCATTGGCCGACGGTATTTACCAGACGTTCTCTTTGCAGTACATGAGGGAGGTCATCCAAGGCCTCAAGCGAGAGCATGATGGGGTGCGCATTCCTTGCATCGTGTTTACGAAAGGCGGTGGCCTGTGGCTGGAGGAAATCGCCGACAGCGGTGCCGATGCCGTAGGGCTGGACTGGACCGTTAATTTGGGCAAGGCGCGCGCACTGGTCGGAAACAAGGTTGCGCTTCAGGGCAACCTAGACCCCAATGTATTGTTTGCAAAACCAGAACAAATTCGCACCGAGGTAGAGCGAGCGCTGAAAGCGTTCGGAAAGCCAGGGCCAGGATCCGGCCATGTTTTCAACCTTGGTCATGGGATTTCTCAGTTCACACCACCAGAAGCAGTTACTGCGATGGTGTCTGCTGTCCACGAGATCAGCCGTCAAATGCGTGCCTGATGGCGCTGGCAGCCTGTGCTGCGGCGCCAATAATTTCTGACGGGCTTGCCCGATCCGCTTAGTTATGCACAACTGTAGCGCATGCGGACTGAATCAAGCACTTGCGCAAATTTATCAATCTGACCTCTAGATATACCGCGCAAGCACCTGATTTAATTGAACAAAAGTTTTTAACGATGATTGTGCGCTGATCGGCTACTTGATTCCTAGAAAATTTAGGCTCTTTGGAAGAGCACATTGTTCACAAAGATATCCACAGGGCTTCTCTGTTGGAAAGCCGGGTTACCGGACTCCCCCACGACATCGTATTTCTCGACCAACGAGCCCTTGTTTCCGATGCGCACTTGACATCATTGATACTTGTAGCGGGCAAGAAGGGGTGCCAAGCATGGAAAGAACCAAAGTACCCGCATTGAGTTGTTGGCGTGCCCACACTTATTCACAAAAATCCGCTTGTCAAGATGCTCGAAAAAAAAATCGAAAAATTTTTCTTTGTTGGAGCACACTCCGCTAAGTCATTGATTTTTCGTGGGCTTGTCGTTTGCTTTGCAACGAGTCAATTTGTTGAACACCGCATGAAATCTGCGTTTTGGCTTGTCAAGGGCCAGTTACACACAAAGTTATCCACAGAATTTGTGGATAGCGAAAAAAGGCCTTTTGCGACTGAGATTTAAATCAATTTTTAAAGCTTTTCTTTAAGTTGGCAGGCGGACACAATCCTCGCTATCGGGCCAGCCAACGCCCGCCCGAGGTGATGTGTAATCCGTGCCGGGCTTGCCGCCCTTATCATCCTGAACAACTTTCCGTTTCTTTGATTCAGTACTCCCCAAGCTCAAATTCGCCGTCTATGCCGCCACCGATTCCCCGCTTTCTCAAACTGGCGCTCGACACCCCACTTGACATCGAATTTGACTATCGATGGCAACCGCAATCGGCTGACGATTCACCACCGCGAATAGGCCAACTTGCGCAAGTGCCATTTGGCCGCCGACAAGTCGTCGGGCTGATTGTTGCGATACACGAGAGCAGCGATCACGCAGCTGAAAAAATTCGCGACATCACCGCAATACGTCATCAACTGCCACCCTTGTCTTCCCATTGGATGGCCTTGTCCCGTTTCGCTGCCGACTACTATCAGCGCCCGCTGGGCGAAGTCGCATTGCCATGCCTTCCAAAAAATCTGAGAGCCCTGAAATCCGCTGCACTCGACACCGCGTTGAAAAAAACAGCCGCGACCCCTCAGACAGCCAACTCGACAGCAACCCTTGGCCCTGAGCTCAACGCTGACCAGAAAGCTGCGGTGGACGCCATTAGCGCAGCGAGCGATTACAGCGTTACCTTGCTATTCGGTGTGACCGGCAGTGGAAAAACAGAGGTCTACCTGCGAAGCGCAGAAAAAGTCCTCGAACGTGAACAGCAACAAGGCATCCACGCACAGGTCCTGATGCTGGTGCCCGAGATCAATCTGACGCCGCAGCTGGAAAACAGTGTCCGCGCCCGCTTCCCCGGGATGAATGTCGTCTCCCTCCATAGCCAGCTTTCGGAAGGCGAGCGTACTCGCAGCTGGCTATCATCGCATCTGGGGCATGCTTCCATCGTACTGGGGACACGTCTTTCGGTGCTCGCATCCATGCCGAATCTGAAACTGATCATCGTCGATGAAGAGCATGACCCCTCTTACAAGCAACAAGAAGGCTTGCGTTACTCTGCGCGCGATCTGGCGATCTGGCGCGCGCGGGACTTGAATATTCCCATCGTGATCGGCTCGGCAACACCATCGATGGAGAGCTGGCATCATGCCGAGAGTGGGCGTTATCGAAAACTGGTGCTTGCACAGCGCGCAGCGACACAAGCAGTGCTGCCAAACATATCGCTGATCGACATGGAGCGTATCAAGGCAACCGAGGGATTGTCGCCACCCCTCGTTGCAGCCCTTCGCGAGAGATTGGCGCGCGGTGAACAATCACTGCTTTTCCTTAATCGTCGGGGCTACGCACCTGTCGTGCATTGCGATGCTTGCGGATGGATCAGCAACTGCCAGCGGTGTACTGCGTTCATGGTGCTGCACAAACCCGAGAAGCGATTACGCTGTCATCACTGCAGTCTTGAACTCAAGATCCCCTCGTCTTGTCCCACTTGTGGCAACGTGGATTTGCAGCCACTGGGACGTGGTACACAACGCATCGAAGAACATTTGCAGGTGCTGTTCCCGGAAGCGCGCGTGCTTCGTATTGACGCCGACTCCACCCGAAAAAAAGGCAGCGCACAGGCTGCCTTTGAGACGGTACACCGCGGCGAGGTCGATATTTTGCTCGGCACGCAAATGGTCGCCAAAGGGCACGATTTCCAGCGGCTCACGCTGGTCGGCGTGATCAACCCCGACACAGCCCTGTTTTCGCATGACTACCGGGCTGGAGAGCGCCTGTTCGCGCAGCTCATGCAGGTCGCGGGAAGGGCGGGCAGGGCGGCTCGGATGTCGCAAAGTGAAGTGATGGTTCAAACCCGCTACGCGCAGCATCCGCTCTACCGCGCCTTACTTGCCCACGACTTTCCGGGCTTCGCAGCAGCCACGCTGGAGGAGCGCCGCAGCGCGGGCTTACCCCCCTTTGTTTTTCAGGCCATGCTCCGAGCGGAATCAACAACCTTGACCAAGGCGCTGGAATTCCTTCAGCAAGCGAGGGAGCTGTTGCCTCATCCCGGCATTGTCATCAATGACCCAGTGCCGGTGGCCATGACGCGTGTTGCCAACGTCGAACGCGCGCAGTTGCTGCTGGAATCGCCTGCCAGAGGTGCCTTACAGGGCTTTCTGAAGCTTTGGGTGCAGGAGCTGCGTAAACAACCTGCTCGCCTGCGCTGGACGCTCGAAGTTGACCCTATTGATATCTAAGCCAGGGAGCCGCTGAATAAATCCAGGGTTTATGGCGAACGGACGAGCGCCAAACATGACGCATACAAAACGTTTCGACACGGTGATGCGAGCCCAGTGTTATTGAATCGGCGAGTCCAACTGACCTTCCTCGGCCAGCTGACGGATCATGCGTATCGTGTCGATATCCGATTCCTTATATGCCTCACGCCGGAAGTCGTTGTAAAAAGACTCTTCCGCCGTTTCAGCGGCATCCCGATGATCATCATACGCAAACCGGACGAATAGAGCCCCTGCTTGTGGCTCTTCTATCGTCATCGTCAGATCCGAAGCCGGAATATCGTTTTGTTGCGGTACATGATAGTGAACCTGATCGGGCATTTTGAATCGCACTTCATCGATCACCTCGAGTTTTCCGAAATGAAGTCGGCGTGAGAGACCGTCTGCGGAACGTGCGGTAATCTCGCAGCTGTCCAGACCAATCAGGAACAGCGTGGGGCGCTCGGCGCGTAATACCAGCCCGTGCCAAAGCTGCGAGCGAGTGAGGGGCGCAATCAGCGGATTGCCCAGGTTGTTAATCTCGATCAGATGCGTAAATTTCATTGCGTCGTCCTTGTGATGCGCAATCACTTTATCACGCTCGTCGGCAAGACTTTCGATACAATGACGCGCTTGCCCACCTGCTTCACGTCGACTCCCTCATGCAGCACGGTCTCAACCCTCCCCAGCGAATTGCCGTCGACTATATCGATGGCCCTTGCCTTGTACTGGCAGGCGCCGGATCGGGCAAGACGCGCGTCATTACGCAGAAGATCGTGCATCTGATTGAGTCTTGCAACTACGAGCCTCGGAACATCGCAGCGCTGACCTTCACCAACAAAGCCGCACTCGAAATGCGCGAGCGGGTTGGCAAACTGCTGCGCGAGCCCGGACAGGCCAAACAACTGACGGTGTCCACGTTTCATTCGCTTGGCGTCCATATTTTGCGTCGTGAAGCGCAGGCGCTCGGCCTCAAAGAGCGTTTCTCCATCATGGACAGTACCGATTGCTTCGCGATTGTTCAGGATCTTTCGGCCACCACGGACAAAGGCGTCATTCGCCGCATTCAGAATGTCATGTCACTGTGGAAGAACGCATTGCTCACGCCTGAGCAGGCACTGGCGCAGGCAAGCACCGAAGATGAGGCGCAGGCCGCACGCATTTATCGCAACTATGTTGCGACTCTATCGAGTTATCAGGCGGTCGATTTTGACGACCTCATTCGCTTGCCTGTCGAACTGTTTCGTCAGGATGAAGCCGCGCGAGATCGCTGGCAGCGCCGTCTTCGCTATTTGCTGCTCGACGAATATCAGGATACCAATACCTGTCAGTACGAACTCGTGAAGTTGCTGGTAACCGGACCTGGCAAGAAGCCCATGTTCACTGCTGTTGGTGATGATGATCAGGCGATTTATGCATGGCGTGGTGCTACCATGGAAAACCTGCGCATTCTTCAGGATGATTTTCCTGATTTAAAGCTCATCAAGCTCGAGCAAAACTATCGCTCCAGCACTCGTATTCTTCAGGCGGCCAATGCCGTCATCGCCAACAATCCCAAACTATTCGAGAAATCACTCTGGTCCGAGCATGGCGCCGGCGATCCGGTCAAGGTGCTGGCCATGGACGATGACGAAGCCGAGGCGGATCAGGTGGTCATCATGCTGTCCGCTCACAAGTTTGAGCGGCGTGCGAAATTTTCTGACTATGCGATTCTGTATCGGGGCAATCACCAATCGCGTGCACTGGAGAAGGCCTTGCGACGCGAGCGTATTCCGTACGTGATGTCAGGCGGTCAGAGTTTTTTTGATCGTGCTGAAATCAAAGACATCATCAGTTATCTGCGGCTCATTGCGAATGCTGATGATGATCCTGCATTCATCCGTGCCGTGACGACGCCACGTCGTGGTGTTGGCCAGGCCACGCTGGAAGCCCTCGGCGAATTTTCCCGTCAGTGGCAATGCTCATTATTCGAAGCTGTTTTCAAGGGTGGCATAGAAGCGCGCATGAATGAACGCCAGCTGGCACCTTTGCGCGAATTCTGCGATTTCATCAATCAGCTTGAAGCCCGCGCAACACGCGTCGGTGCGGCTGGCACCGGAGAAAATGCCGGCGCCGTGCTGGATGACATGATGAAAGCCATCGACTACGAGGCTTACCTCTATGCGACATTCGATGACAAACAGGCGCAAGAGAAGTGGCAAAACGTACTCGACTTCACCGGATGGCTGAAAGAAAAAGGCAACGGCGGTCGTGATGCTGATGGCCCTGAAAAATCGCTGCTTGAGCTTACGCAGATGGTGGCACTGATGAGCATGCTGGAGGGCCGCGATCAGGAACCTGATGCGGTGCGCCTGTCCACCCTGCACGCCGCCAAGGGACTGGAGTTTGGCCATGTGTTCATGGTGGGCGTTGAGGAAGGCATCCTGCCGCACAAGGGTGATCCGGATGCGCCGGTCGAACTGCTGGCGCAACGTATTGAAGAGGAACGCCGGCTGATGTATGTCGGCATCACACGTGCACAGCGCAGCCTGACGCTTACCTGGTGCAAGAAACGCAAACGAGCACGCGATAGCGTTCCTTGCGAGGCATCGCGTTTCATCAAGGAGATGCGCCTCGACGAGGGCGATGCCTTGCCCGCCGAACACGAGGTGATGACCCCCCAGGACAGGCTCGCGGGCCTCAAGGCCTTGTTGCAAAAACCCAGAGCGGCCTGAGACCGTGCCGGATCGTGGCAAATCAGGAGGTGGCTTTCGCAACCCCCACAATCTTCCTGTCAAAGTCTGCGTGCAATGCGCACGACCATTTACCTGGCGCAAAAAATGGGCGTCAAATTGGCCGGAGATCAAGTATTGCTCCGATGCCTGCCGCAAACTGGGAGCCCGCGCCAGCAAGCCCGGCACGTAATTCAATACCACCGCATGCGGACTGGAAACGTCGGTATCGATGCGTGCGACCCGGCACAAGATTTCGCCATCAAGGCCTTTCTACTGAAAATAACTATGTTAATATTTTCCTCAGAAAGGATAGCCAGATGCTCTCTTCTGCAGAAAAAACCCATGAGTATGCCGACGCAGCCCAGATGAGCGCTGTGCTCACCAAGGCAGTCGCGCGCGCTGCCAGCCATCTCGGTTTGCCGCGCAACTTGCTGGCCCGGGTGCTCGGCGTCAGTCCGGCGACCGTGACTCGCCTGTATGCCGGCGACTATCAGCTTGACCCGGGCCGCAAGGAATGGGAATTCGGATTGTTGCTGGTGCGCCTGTTTCGCGCCCTCGACGCGTTGGTCGCTGACGAACCGAGCGCGCGGGCCTGGCTGGCCAGCGAGAATCGTGGGCTACAGGCGCGGCCCATCGACCTGATAGACCAGACAGAAGGATTGGTACGTGTCGTTCACTACCTGGACGCCTCTCGCGCTGCAGTCTAGCGCCCGCCGCTGGCAGGGCAGCCCCTGGCGCGTCGTTGACGCGCAGTACACGGCCGGGGGAATGAAACTGGTGGACAGTCGTGAAGAACAGGATATCCTGGACCGGTTGCTGCTCTCCCGACAACCAGCGCTTCCCGAGATATTTTCCCGCCTCCATCCCCTGCTGGCAGCACCGTTTCGCACTCATCCGCTGCGAACAGGAACCCGTTTTCGAGCGGCGACGGATCCTGCGGTGTTCTATGGCGCCCTCGCTGTCGATACGGCTTGCGCAGAACAAGGCTACTGGCGCTGGAAATTTCTCAATGATGCGATTGAGCTGGCCGAGATTGCGCCGGTGGCGCATACCGCCTTCAGATGCGAGGTGACCACCCAGGCGATCGATTTGCGCGAACGTTTGTTCGCCCGCGATATCGCGCAGTGGATGCACAAGACCAGTTACGGTGCGACACAGGCACTCGCACGCAGCGCCCGCACAGCCAATCTTGGTGCGATTCGGTATGCTTCCGTGCGCGATCCCGCCCAAAGCGAGTGCGTTGCATTGCTGACGCCGGCCGCATTTGCATCGCCGCAGCCGCACCCGGTGCGAGAAACCTGGTGGCTGCGCGTCAGACGCGATGAAGTCATCTGGCGTTGCGAACAACGTTCGCTGGTATTCTCTGCTGAACCTTGGCAGTCAAACCAATGAAAGTACAAGCATGGAACTGGATGAACGACTGATAAATCTCGAGATGAAGCTCGCCAGTCAGGATGATCTTCTCGATACCCTGAATCAGACGATCTATCGTCAGCAGAAAAAAATTGATGAGCTGGATGCGCTCTGTGCAGCGCTGGCGCGTCGCATGACCGAATTACCCACACAGGCAAGCGGAACGCTACCGCACGACAAGCCACCGCATTACTAATCTAATGATGAACGAAAAAATTCTCGCTTCATTGCGCGCGGAACTCAACGAACAAACAGCGCAAATGCACTGGCGTGAACTGCAGCGCTATTTCGCAGGCGGCACCCTGATCAGTGTCGCACCCGAACTGGATCTCATTGATGTTGGCGCGCGCATCGCTGCCGATGACAAAGCGAGTGTGCAAGATTGGATGATGGCTGAACTCTTGCAAAGAGTGAGTGATGCCCAAGCCATGCAGTGGTTGGCGCAAGATGCCTTGTTATGGACGGTGGTGGTCAAGCCATGGATACTCGTGCAGCATGAACGTCGAGTACCGCCGAATGCTGCCCACTGATGCGCGAATATCTTGAAGTGCGGGTGAGCCCATGAGTATCAGCTGGTTCTTTACGAATTTGCTGGCGGCTTTTTTGTTACCGCCACTGTCTCTGGTGCTCTTGGGCTGCCTGGGCTGGTGGCTCGCCAGGCGTTTCCGATTTGCCGGAAACACCATCATCATTACGTCAATCGCGCTGCTGCTGGCCTTGTCCACCGGTGCCGGGTCGCGTTTACTGGTGGCGCCATTGGAAAACCGTTCGCTACCAGTACCCAATCCCAAAATGGTCGATGCAAAGGCGATTGTGATTCTTGGTGGTGGACGTTCGTTTGCCGCGCCTGAAGATGACAACCGGGATCAACCCAGCGCACAGACACTTGCGCGCTTGCGCCATGGCGCACGCCTCTACCGCATGACGGGCCTGCCCATACTCGTCAGTGGTGGCGCGCCTGACCGCGGCGGAGAGAGCGAGGCTGCCGTGATGGCGAGGGCCTTGCGCGAGGATTTCCATATCCCTGTGCGCTGGATTGAAGGCACGTCCGAAAACACGGCGCAAAATGCCACGCACGCAGCGACGATGTTGAGGGAGGCGGGTATTGATCGCGTATTGCTCGTCACCGATGCCCTGCATATGTCGCGTGCGATGCAGATATTTTCCAAAACCAGTTTGATGGTGGTGCCTGCGGCGACGGATTTTCGGTCACGTAAGCCTTTATCTGTGGCCGATTTCATTCCTTCTGCAGGAGGTCTTCAAACCAGCCATTACGCCTTGCATGAATGGATAGGCTTGGTCTGGTATCGGCTCAGACATGCTTGAGTTGAGCTTGCTATGTCGTTCCGAATTGGCATGAGCAATACAGGCGATTCACAAATAAAAATCCCGGCATGCACATCACAAGCCGGGATTTTTTGCCAGAGCAAATAAAGCTTTATTTTGCTGCAGGTTCCTTGAATTTTGCACCACTCGCGTTAGCCATGTGGACGACAGCGCGTGCGACTTCAAGATCATCAAGATCAGGATTGCCGCCTTTGGCGGGCATACCGCGAATGCCTTTGATCGCATGCGATACCAATGTGTCGTAGCCCTGCGTAACGCGCTTGGACCATGCGCCGCTGTCACCCATTTTCGGTGCGCCGGCAGCACCACTGCCATGACAGGCAACGCACGCAGCGTTATAAACCTCAGCGCCTGCCTTGAGCTGGCGTGGTGCGCTTGCATCGACCAGCGTGAACCCTTCATCAGCGACCGGCTTCAAACGCGCCGCTATCGCTTCGGGTGATTGTGCATTGGAGCCTGCGCCGACTTTGGGTGCGCTGCCTACATATTGCACCAGCAATACGATCACAACAATTGGAATGACAAAACCGGCCACAACGGCGGCGATTAATTGCTTTGGTGTTTTAATAACGGATTCGTGCTCGTCGTGCGCGTCGCTCATGATGTCCTCGGGGTATGTTCAGCCTGCTGCACGGTCGCCTTGCGACGTGTGACCAGCCGGCTTGGCTAGCTAGGAATAACAAGGCCGTGATTATAGACGAAGCGCCACAATTTCACCCCGAGCCGTCGGCCGCTTCATGGACTGCCTGACCGAAACCCGGTATCCTTGCCGGTCTTCCGAAGTACCCAGACCGCGCGGCTGTAGCTCAGTGGATAGAGTATTGGCCTCCGAAGCCAAGGGTCGCTGGTTCGATTCCAGCCAGCCGCGCCAACGCTCCTTGGGTGTGTTAGCGAGACATCGTTTGCACATCATTCCGGAGACATCGTTAACACCCTGGCGTTGAATGGGATGAGCTCCATGCGGGCGCAGCGCTTGCCGCCTGCGTCAGCGGGATTCACCGCCATCTGATGTGCTCCCCATTTGCCATGCCATGCCGCCACCCTCATCCAGCGCCTGGCCCACGGGCTCAAATTGATCGAAAGCCGCTGCCAACCGCGGTCCGGCTTACTTTTCAGTCCGCAGTAGCTTAAATCGGAAAGGCGTCACCGCGTCAGTGGTATCGACGTCAATCAGTACGGCGTCGGCTTCACGCTCACCCGGCACAACCACCCGAACAAGCTGGCGGAGGGGCTTGCCACTGGCATCTTTGAGTGGATTGTCGATCAGATACTGGTGTGTATCACCCTGAATCAGCAGCACTGGCTTACCCCACGCGGCGACTTCTTCCGCCAGTGCGACATTCCAGCGCACGAATCCCGAGCCCTTTCGTGGTTCTCCGAAAAACGTGTCCGCCTGCATAGCCAGTACGATCGCCACATCCATGTTGGCCCTGGCCTCGGCAAAAGTCTCCCGTAGCCACGCGATATTTGCGTGTTCGCGCGCAGCAAACTCGCTGGAGGATGGCAGTCCGGGTTGCAGATTGTTGTTTGAACCCACCAAGTGCAGGGTTGCAAAGCGCACTTTGCCTTGCGACCAGCGACGATTTTCTACATAGGACGTAAATGATTTTTGGCTTGACTGTGTCTGCAAGCTCAGCCGTTGTTTCCCCAGACTTTCATTCGACGCAAAAAACAGCTGACGAATTTTTTCCAGTCGCTCCAGCGGATCGTAGCGGCCATTGTTGAGTCGGTGGCAGTCTGTCCATTCATTGTCGCCAGGTGTGTAAACCAGCGCGCGATTAAATCGATCGAATAGCTGTCGTACGCTCAGAAAAGTTTCATCCGAGCAGACAGTGCTGCCGGATTTGATGTCGCCCACGTGTATCGTGAACGCCAGTGACTGCGTATTGATTTTATCGACCAGCGCAGCGAATTCTTCGTGCGGGCCATAGGGAACGTCGCCAATGGCGGCAAAAGTAAATGACTGGGCGAATCCTGAGACAGGAAAAATCAGCGCGCTTGTCAACGCCAAGGCGCTGAAGGTTCTGGAAGCAAGCATGAGCGGGTCCGGTGATGACATCGTGCATCGGAGTGATGCCTAAATGACCCGTGGATTTTACCGAACATTTTAGAATCGATAGCCTACCATCACGCGGCCCACAGTCGATTTGAGATGCAAGTTCTCACTGCTATACGCCGTTGGTATGGCCGGGTCACCTACGCTAGCCGTGAACTGGTTGAACCGTATGCTTTCCACTTCAACCCGCAAGAACCAGATTTTTTCAAAGGTGGTCTGCAAACCGAGCCCGATGCCGGTACCGTTCAGGCTGCCGCCACCAGCAAATGAGGTGATCGTGTTGCATGTCCCGTTATTGCAGTCGAGCCACAAATCGGATCGGCCGCTGACATAAGCCTGGTGATGCGACAAGGACAGATAGGCCAACGTGGCATCACTAATGCGCATCGCCGGTTTGACTGCAACAAACCAATGTCGCTTGAATCGCCATTCCCGGTCAATTTCGCTTGAATCGCCATTTTGCGCAATCAGCACAGCATCCGTCGAAAATTGGGTACTGCTCCCTACATCCTTGCCCGCCTCTAGCATGACGAGATACTTTGGTCCCAATGGGTAGAGATAGCCGACCGCGATGGTGCCTCGAAACTCGGTCTTGCCCGAATCGGTCTTCAGGGTGGACGGCAGACTGTCCAGCCCGACTAAACCCGAGTCCCCGGCAGTTGTGGCATAAGAGGCCATCCCGGCCGCCATATAAAAACCGGGCTTGTCGGTGGCCAAAGCCGGCAGAGTCGTTGCGATAGCAAGTAAAAAAACACAGCATTTTCTCCAATGCATAGTCGCAACCTCAAATTTGTTGTCGAGATAGCAATCTAGCACTGGGGTATGGCCTGGCGGATACCAGCGATGCGTTACTGCTGGTCGCTTTACAACCGACTTGTATGCATGGGGGTAAGCTCGCGTGGCATCTGCAACGCAAGGCGCGAAAAAACGACGCGGGCGCTACTTACTGCGCATCAGTCCTGCCAAACGCCCAAGGTAGTCCCGGCATCGGAGATAGTCGCCCGGCATGACGGCCTGGCAATCCAGTCTGGCGCGTGCAAAGTCCACATCGCCGACGATGGCCACGGACCATTCGATATAACGATTGAGCAGGGCATCCAGTTGCGCCGGATTTGTGTGCGCGCGCCACTCGCTCTCACTGAGCTGCAGCAAGGCGTACAGTGGTGCAGGGTCGTGGAACGGTATCTGGCCCAGCGTACGAAACACGGCGGGTATTTGCTGACGGTTGTTGTCGATGATGCTGTCGATATCGGCGAGGTGCAAGCGACAGGCTATTTCGGTATGCGCGTTTTGGCAGGTATCACGAATACCGCCAAATACTTTTGAGATGGGATAGAGCGAATAATGATCCGGAAGAAAGCGCTCAATGACCTCGTGTATCCAATCCCAGTGCACGGTGAGCGCCGACTGCAAGGTGGGTGCATCTAATACGGTCATTGCATTGAGCACAGCGCTGTCGCGAAAAGGGAGTTGTGCAGGGCGTAAAAGCACAGGTAGCCGCGCTCTCGACTTCATCGCTGCCTTGCCCTTCTTTTTCATTTGAAACGACAGGAAATCCATGTACAGGCGACATGCGGTGGGCTCTTTCTGTTGTGTGCATCCCTGTCGCATTGCGTCAAAAAACAATGACGATGATGTGATCTTCGCCCGCAATGGCACAAACATCGCCAGCGTGCGTTCTATCCGGGGCCAGTCCTGCCGTATTGCTGATTCGAACGCTGTGTCATCGCCCGCCAACAAAGCATCCAGCGGACGAGGATCCCGGTAGGGCAGGTCAGCCAGCGCGAAGCTTTGTGCTTGCGCCATCAGGCAGAGAAATGACAGCCATCCCAGCGTTATCGACAGCAGATATCGTTGCAATCGCATGCGCAGCATCCTTATTCGCTCATGAGCACTCATGTCCCATGATCGCGATATCGATGCGCACTGACCTTGAGCCGTATCTAGCCGGCGATGAGCGGGCGTGTAATCAGATTTGGATAGAGCTCTTCGATGATCGCTGCACCATGCTCCAGAACAAAGTAGCGGAAGGCCTCGGCAGACGAAGAGTGATTGCCGCGATTGAGTGCGACGACGTGCCAAGCCCGCGAGATGGGCGTGTCATCAATATCGAGGATTGCAATCTTGCCGTAGGCCTTTTCCAACCCTACGGTATGCAGAGACACGAATGAAATCCCCAGATTCGCCATCACCGCTTGCTTGATACTTTCTGTCGAGGACATTTCCATCGACACGCGCGGCGTCAGGCTATGGTCGTGCAAAAACCGCGACATGATGGCCCTCGTACCCGAACCTTCTTCGCGAGAAATCAGCTCTACCTGATTGAGCGCTACTGGCGAGATGCCCTGTTGTTTTGCCAGAGGATGATCCGGGCTCGCTATGAATGCATGCGGGTGGGGTGCAAAAGCTTCAATGCGCGTATCCAGATCGGCGGGTGTGCGGCCCATGATCGCAACATCAATATCACCATCACGCAGCAGCTCGACCATCTGATCACGGTTGCGTACCTCGATTTTGATTTGCAGTCCAAAATGTTCTTCTCGAAAGCGCGACAACAATTGCGGTACAAAATATTTCGCCGTGCTCACCAGCCCAATCTTCAGCATGCCACCCTGACTGCCGCGCAGCTTGGATAGCATGACTTCGGCTTCGCGCAGGTTCAAGGCGACCCGTTTCACATACACCAGAAAGTACTCTCCCGCCGTCGTCAGCTCGACGCGTCGGCCCACCCGCGAGAACAGCGCCACCCCCAAATCGCCCTCAAGTTCCTTGATTTGCATCGAAATGGCGGGCGCGGTCAGATTTAATTCCGTTGCCGCTTTGCTAAAACTGGCATGCCGCGCCGCGCTCAAAAATATGCGGAGTTGGCGCATGCTCAGGTTTCTCAGCAGTTTTAGGCTTTTCATAATAGTAATAGATAAGAATATTTGATTAGTAGACAAATGATAGATGAATATACCTTAACAGATGAAAACTATACATTCTAGTCACCGCTTGTTCTAATGCGTTCATTCTTGACCAAGACCGTTCAATGTTGCCCGGCCGAGGATACAAACAACGCACCGGCATGCGTCCCGCGCGTCAGGCGCTTAACAGGAGACTGCAATGAACAAACCCGCCGAAGGTCGGATCACAGATATGAAAGAGCGCTACAAAGGTGGCGTTCTCAAGTACGCGCAAATGGGCTACTGGCGCCCTGACTACGAGCCCAAAGAAACCGACATGATTTGCGTATTCCGCATTACCCCGCAGGAAGGTGTGGACGCAATCGAAGCGGCGGCGGCTGTTGCGGGCGAATCATCCACAGCGACTTGGACCGTGGTGTGGACCGACCTGCTGACTGCGCATGAAAACTATCAGGCAAAGGCCTACCGTGTGGATCAGGTTCCCGGTACCGGCCCCGGCACCGACAAAGAGCAGCAGTATTTTGCCTACATCGCCTACGACATCATCTTGTTTGAAGAGGGCTCGATTGCCAACGTGACCGCCTCTCTGATCGGTAATGTGTTTTCGTTCAAGCCTCTCAAGGCAGGTCGCCTCGAAGACATACGCGTGCCGGTGGCCTATGTAAAGACATTCAAAGGCCCACCGACCGGCATCATCGTCGAGCGTGAGCGTCTCGACAAATTCGGTCGCCCCCTGTTGGGTGCCACCATGAAGCCCAAGTTGGGCCTGTCAGGTAAGAACTACGGCCGCGTTGTCTACGAAGGCCTGACCGGTGGTCTGGATTTCACCAAGGACGACGAAAACATCAACAGTCAGCCCTTCATGCACTGGCGTGATCGCTTCCTTTTCTGTATGGAGGCTGTCAACAAGGCGCAGGCAAACACGGGCGAGATCAAAGGTCACTATCTCAATGTGACTGCGGCTGACATGGAAGAAATGTATCGCCGCGCCGAATTTGCGAAATCCCTTGGTTCCAACATCATCATGATCGATCTGATCGTCGGATGGACGGCCATACAGTCCATGTCCAACTGGTCGCGTCAGAACGACATGATTCTGCATATGCACCGCGCGGGCCACGGCACCTACACGCGCCAGAAGAATCACGGTGTTTCCTTCCGAGTGATGGCCAAGTGGCTGCGTCTCGCGGGCGTTGACCATTTGCACGCAGGCACGGCCGTGGGCAAGCTCGAAGGTGATCCGATGACCGTGCAGGGCTATTACAACGTCTGCCGTGAAGGCTACAACAAGCAGGATCTCTCCCGTGGTCTGTTCTTTGACCAGGACTGGTGCGATATGAAGAAAGTCATGCCAGTGGCCTCAGGTGGTATCCACGTTGGCCAGATGCACCAGCTCATTGATTTGTTTGGCGATGACGTTGTGCTGCAATTTGGTGGCGGCACTATTGGTCACCCTGCCGGCATACAGGCGGGCGCGATTGCCAACCGCGTGGGTCTCGAGGTCATGATCAAGGCGCGTAACGAAGGCAAGGACATTATCAACGAAGGTCCCACCATTCTCAAAAATGCCGCCAAGACCTGCAAACCGCTCGAACAGGCGCTCGAGACGTGGAAAGACGTGTCCTTCAATTACACATCGACCGACACACCGGACTTCGTCGCGACACCTACTGCGTCGTAAATCAGAGACCTTACAAGGAGCATCATCATGCGCATCACACAAGGACAATTTTCCTTTCTCCCGGATCTGACCGACGACGAGATTCGTGCACAAATCGATTACGCCATCAGCAAGGGCTGGGCTGTTTCCGTGGAATGGACGGATGATCCGCACCCGCGCAACTGCTACTGGAACATGTGGGGCATCCCCATGTTCCAAATCAAGGATGGCGCCGCAGCACTCTACGAAGTCAATGCGTGCCGCAAAGCGCATCCCGAGGTCTACATCAAGGTCAACGCGTTTGACAGCACGCGTGGTGTGGAATCCATGGTCATGAGTTTTATCGTTCAGCGCCCCAGCCATGAGCCAGGCTTTGGCCTGCAGCGTACCGAAGAGGCAGGTCGCGTCATTCGCTACACCACGATCAGCTATGCCACTCAGCGTCCGAGCGGCGAACGTTACTCGTCCTAAGACAGGAGCCATGCCATGAATGCGCCGACATCACCTGCCTCAATAGACTTGCAGCAAATACTGCGTGACGCCGAGGTACAGCCAGTCATCGATCAGCTCGAAAACGAGCTGATCGGTCTGGCGCCGGTGAAGGCGCGCATTCGGGAAATCGCTGCCTTTCTCGTTGTCTCGCGTGCGCGCGCGGCAATGGGACTGGAAGCGGCAACCCCAAGTCTGCACATGTGTTTCACCGGTAACCCCGGCACGGGGAAAACGACCGTTGCCATGCGCATGGCTGAAATTCTGCACAGGCTAGGCTACGTAAGGAAAGGTCACGTCGTGTCGGTAACGCGTGATGATCTGGTCGGCCAGTACATCGGTCACACCGCGCCCAAGACAAAAGAAATCCTGAAGAAGGCCATGGGTGGTGTTCTTTTCATCGATGAAGCCTACTACCTGTATCGCCCTGAAAATGAGCGCGACTACGGACAGGAAGCCATCGAAATTCTTTTGCAGGTGATGGAAAATCATCGTGACGACCTGGTTGTCATTCTTGCCGGTTACAAGGACAGAATGGATACCTTCTTCCAGTCCAATCCGGGTATGTCATCGCGTATTGCGCATCACATTGATTTCCCCGACTACGGTGAGCCTGAGCTTTTGCAAATTGCCGGAAAAATGGTCGGTGCGATGAATTATCGCCTCGATGATGAGGCCAGCAAGGCGATGGATGAGTACATTCATCTGCGCCGCCAGCAGCCGCATTTTGCGAATGCACGTTCGATACGCAATGCCCTTGATCGCGCACGGCTGCGACAGGCAAACCGCCTGTTCCAGCTGGCCACGGAGGGCTCGGTCAGTGTCACTGCCGACGACTTGTCTACCCTCAGTGGCGCGGACATTCGCGCATCCCGGGTCTTCACTGGTGGACTCGCAGAAAAAAAATAAACAGGAGGCAGCATGCATCAAGGCCGCACGACTTTATCGAAGTTCCTGATTCAGCAGCTCAAGGGGTCGCCCGAGCAAAGTGATCTCGCCGCGCTGCTGGTGGATATCGCTGCTGCCGTCAAAGCCATCTCGGCCATGACAGCCAAAGGCGAACTGGGTGGCGTGCTGGGCAGTCTGGACAGCACCAATGTGCAAGGCGAGACACAGAAAAAACTCGATGTCATGTCCGATCGGGCTTTCATCAACACCTTTTCGATGGGTGGCTTGGTTGCGGGTCTTGCGTCCGAAGAAAATGACGATCCCATAGAAATCGATCCGCAGGATGGCAGCGGTCGCTTTCTCGCGGTGTTCGATCCGCTGGATGGATCTTCCAATATTGACGTGAATGTGTCTGTCGGTTCCATATTTTCGGTGCTGAGGGCGCCTGAGGGTCGTGCGCCAGTGATCACCGACTATCTGCGTCCTGGCAATCATCAGCTCGCTGCAGGCTATGCAATCTACGGCCCATCCACGATGTTTGTGCTCACGGTCGGTAAAGGCACGCACGGCTTCACTCTGGATCGTGAAGTAGGTAACTTCATCCTCACACATCCGCATGTGCAGATCCCCGAGGACACCAGCGAATTTGCGATCAACGCCAGCAATGAGCGCTTCTGGGAGCCGCCGGTGCAGCGCTATGTCGCCGAATG
>JACCDM010376990.1_pt1 | contig 20265 bp, 16 predicted proteins | sample 7445851 | NCBI WGS metagenome assembly JACCDM01 (sample SAMN15323438, study PRJNA562643) | freshwater metagenome | isolation source: river surface water | place: USA:Blue River Watershed | collected 2017-08-16
AGCCAATCCACCGCCCAGATGGCATCGCTGTTGCTGGGAAAGATCGGGTATTTCACCGCTACGACTTCGGCATCTTTCGCAATCAGCGTCAACCGCTTTAATAAATGCATGCCGTTAGTATGAAACGTTGGCAGTTGCAAGCCTTTGGCAAACGCCATGTCATGGTCACTCAAAACAGCGAAAGGCAAATGCAAACGTTGCGCCATCTCTAACTGGTATTCGCTGGTTTGTGTGCTCAAGCCAAACACTTGTGCGCTGAGCTCGGTGAGTTCATCGTAATGGTCTTTGTAGGCTATGTTTTGCGGCGTGCAACCGCGCGCACCGGGAATCTCATCCCACCCCGGCGGCAAGGGCACGCCAGGTTGTCCGGTCATGGGGTAACAGTAAATCACCACATACCCATTCAATTTGGACAAAGCCAATGTATCGCCTTGCGTTGTTGGCAAAACGACATCCGGTAAACGCAAACCCGGCAAGTGATCAGCAGCACCATCATCCTGCGGTATGGGCAGGTTGTTGGGAGCACTTTCGTAATTTTGCATGCTCAAATTGATTTAAATGCGATGATGTTCATGCTACTTGAATCCATCTGTCAAGATTTATTTCAACTGTACCGCCCACAATACCCAAGCAGGGCTGTCAGGCGTGAGCATACCGTCACTGGCAGAAGTGCCGCTCAATCTGGAAATGGCTCGCGCAACGTCTTGACCCGAAACCACACGACCGAATGCAGCATAAGCATTGGCATCTGAATTCCAACTGGTGTTGTTGATGAGGTTGATGAAAAAGCCCGAGGTGGCAGAGTTAGGGTCTGTGGTTCTGGCCATGGCAATGGCATACACCGTGTTGTAAATGCCGGTGCTTGAAGGTTTTTCCAGGACGATAGGTGCGTACAGCGGGGGTTTGCTGATCAATTGCTTATTTTGCAAACCCTCACCGCCTCCGCCTTGTATGAACGTTTGGTTATAGCGGTGAAAAATGGTGTTGCTGTAAAAACCCGCGTTCACATATTTCAAAAAATTTTGCGCTGTGATGGGCGCTCTTTGGTCTTCCAATTCCAACACTATTTCGCCTAGGCTGGTCATCATGCACACAGTTGGTAACTGGCTTTTTTCAGAGGCTGCATAGCCTTGTGCAGAACAGGGGCCGACCAATGATGAAGCGCTGACTTTTTGGGCTGCATTTTTCACCCACACATAGTGCTTGGGCAAGTTACCCGTCAATGAAATACTCTTCTGATTTGAACTTTGAAAACACGCGTCTGAGGCCACTGGTTGATCTGCACTTGTCTTAAAGCAATAAGCGATGCTTGCAGCGTTGGCCGTGGCCGTTAATGTGATTTCGTGGTTACTGGCCTGGTAAAGGGTTTGACTGACCTCAAGTTTGATCAAAGAAGCAGCAGAGTCAGACGGCGATGGCGTTCCTCCTCCACAGGACACAAGCAAGACTGACAGCAACAAACTGACCGCACATTTATTCATGGCTCAATCAAAAAACAAAGATGATTGAGTGTACTTTTATATAAATAAACTTGTTACCTCTAATTATATTTATTCAACAGTCACGCTTTTGGCAAGATTCCTCGGCTTATCCACGTCCGTGCCTCTGGCACATGCGGTGTGATACGCCAGCAACTGCAAAGGCACCACATGCAACAACGGGGACAACGCGCCGTAGTGTTCGGGCATGCGAATCACATGCAAGCCTTCGCTGGAGTGAATACGCGTGTCCGCATCCGCCAACACATACAAAACGCCGCCGCGTGCGCGCACTTCTTGCAAATTGCTTTTGAGTTTTTCAAGCAAAGTGTCGTTAGGCGCCACGGTCACCACAGGCATTTCACTGGTCACCAATGCCAGCGGTCCGTGCTTGAGTTCGCCTGCCGGATATGCCTCGGCGTGTATGTAACTGATCTCTTTCAACTTCAACGCGCCTTCTAAAGCAATCGGGTAATGCATGCCCCGGCCTAAAAACAGCGCGTTTTCTTTGTCTGCAAAATCTTGCGCCCAGGCGATGAGTTGCGGCTCTAAGGCCAGCACACTTTGCAGTGCCACAGGCAAATGTCGCATCGCCTTGAGGTGCTGTGCTTCTTCATCTGCACTCAAGCGATGCTTGGCTTTGGCAAGCGCCAAGGTCAACAAAAACAAACCAGCGAGTTGAGTGGTGAATGCTTTGGTAGAGGCCACACCAATCTCAACACCTGCACGCGTGATGTAGGCCAGTTTGCATTCACGCACCATGGCTGATGTGGATACATTGCAAATCGTCAGTGTGTGATGCATGCCCAGGCTTTGTGCGTGTTTCAACGCAGCCAAAGTGTCTGCAGTTTCGCCTGATTGCGAAATGGTCACGACCAAGGTGTGTGCATCCGGCACGCTGTCGCGGTAACGGTATTCGCTGGCCACCTCCACCTGACAAGGTATGTGCGCCACAGATTCCAACCAGTACTTGGCTACGCATCCGCTGTAGTAACTGGTGCCGCAGGCCAGTATCAAAACCGATCGAATGTCTTTGAACACAACAGATGCTTCACCGGGGCGATCCGGGTGGTCGAACAGTTCGGGCACGATGCCTTCTATGCCTTCAAGCGTGTCGGCGATGGCGCGCGGTTGCTCGAATATTTCCTTTTGCATGTAGTGGCTGTAAGGGCCGAGTTCTGCAGCTCCGCTGTGCGCTTGCACGGTCAACACCTCACGCTGAACTTGTTGACCCGACACGTCATACACCGTGTAGCTTTGCAATTGCAAATCCACCACATCACCTTCAGCAAGGTACACAATTTGATCAGTCACACCAGCCAAGGCCATGGCATCGCTGGCCAAAAATTGTTCACCTTGACCCACGCCCAAAATCAAAGGTGAACCGGCTCTCGCACCCACCACCCGAAGCGGCTCGTCTTTGGCGATCACGGCAATCGCGAACGCGCCGTGCAGTTGTTTGATCGCTTGCGTCACGGCTTGCAACACATCGCCTTGGTACAAAGAATCAATCAAATGCACCATCACTTCGGTGTCTGTTTGGCTGTCAAACACATAGCCCTTGGCCTGCAAACCAGCGCGCAAAGCTTCGTGGTTTTCAATAATGCCGTTGTGCACCAAAGCGATGCGAGGGCTGTGGTTGCCAGACGATTTCGGGCCGTGGCTGAAATGCGGATGTGCGTTGTGTACCGCAGGCGCGCCGTGTGTCGCCCAGCGTGTATGTGCAATGCCAGTGGCACCAGCCAATCCGCCTGATACATCGCCAACTTGCGCCAGCAACTCAGACACCCGGGCCGTGCTGCGTGCGCGTTGCAAACCGACCGCTTGGCCGAGTTGCGCTGTCTCTGCATTGACTGCTACGCCGCATGAGTCATAGCCTCTGTACTCCAGACGTTGCAGTCCTTGTACCAACACAGGAACGATGTTGCGGGTGGAAACCGCGCCGACAATGCCACACATAGCGTATGCCCTTTATTTGTTTTTTTTGACTGGCCGTTGCCAATTCGGGATGCTGACCTGTTTGCCTCGCGCCACCGTCAGCGATCCGGGCGAGGTGTCTTTGGTGACCACCGAACCTGCGCCTATGGTGCCGCCTGCGCCTAAGGTGACGGGTGCGACCAACACACTGTTGCTGCCAACATGCACATCGGCTTCGATGTGGGTTTGGTGTTTGTTCGCGCCGTCGTAATTCGCAGTGATCACGCCTGCACCGTAATTGACGCGTTCGCCCACTTGGGCGTCGCCTACATAAGCCAAATGGTTGGCTTTGGCGCCCTTGGCCAAGGTGCTGTTTTTGACTTCCACAAAATTACCGATGTGCACATCGTCACCCAATGCCGCACCCGGGCGCAAACGTGCAAACGGTCCAATGCGCGCACCATGACCGATATGCACGCCTTGGGCTTCGCCATCGATATGGGTAAAAGGCAATATGTGCGTGCCCGCGCCAATGTCTGCATTTGCAATCACACAGTTTGCACCGATGCGCACGCCTTGACCCAAACTGACCCGACCCTCGAACACACAATTCACGTCTATCTCAACATCGGCGGCGCAAACCAATTCACCCCGCACATCTAAACGCGCCGGGTCTGCCAAACGCACGCCTTGTTGCATCAAACGGTTTGCTTGTAATTGCTGGTAAGCGCGCTCCAGCGTGGCCAGTTGCACCGGCGTGTTCACACCTTCCACCTGCCAGGCTTGGTCTATGCAATGCGCTTTGACTTCACAAGCGTCAGCCACAGCAAACTTGACCACATCGGTCAAATAAAACTCGCCTTGTGCATTGCGGTTGTCTAAACGCGCCAGCCAAGCGCGCAGCAAGCGGGTGGGCACGGCCATGATGCCGCTGTAAATTTCCTGGATGCGACGTTGTTCGTCCGTCGCGTCTTTGTCTTCCACAATGGCGGTAACTTGCTGCGCCGATCCGCGCAAAATGCGTCCATAGCCGCCGGGCGTCGGGGTTTGCAAGGTCAACAAAGCCAGATGTTTGGCATCGCACAGTTGCAACAAGGCTTGCAAGGTGTCGGCCTGTGTCAACGGCACATCGCCAGACAAAACCAGCGTGACACCATCGTCATCCAACACGGGAATGGCCTGCTGCATGGCGTGACCGGTACCGAGTTGCGGCATTTGCCGCACGCTTTGCAACTGCGATTGGTTGGAGAGTACGGCTTCTACCTGCTCTGCGCCGTGACCGGTGATCACAACTGTGCGTCGCGCATGGATCAGCTCAGCCGTGTCAATCACATGCTGCAACAAAGCCCTACCGCCTAAACGGTGCAGCACTTTCGGCATACTGCTCTTCATGCGGGTGCCTTTGCCCGCCGCCATAATGACCACATCAATCTTTGACATGAATTTGATTCCCTGTATGCCAGCGATTATCAATCAGCGCCTGCACCGTCTGACTTGGCTGGCCAAACTGTCTGGCTTGGCATGCCTGCTGACCTTATCGGCTTGCAGTCTGGTGGTGACCGGCTACAACAGCGCCCCGAATCTGCTGATGTTTCTCTGGATCAACCCACATGTGGATTTGAATGCCGCGCAGGAAAAGCAAACCCTGGCCGATTTAAAGCTCACGCTGGAATGGCACCGCCAAAACCAACTTCCTGTGTATGCGGATGTGCTCAAACAAATGCAAGAACTGGCGCCGAACGATATCAACCCGGATCAAGTCTGTGCCATCGCAGAGGTCATCACTGTCAGCTTAGATCCATTGATTGAGCAATTTGAATTGCCGTTGACCAAACTTGCATTGGGTTTGAACGCCGACCAATTGCAAACGCTGCAACGCAAGTACGAACAAGACCTCAAGGATTACCGCAAAGAATGGAAACTTGATGCGTCGCGCGAGAAACAACTCGATGTACAGGCGGACAAAGGCCAGACGAACGCCGAGCGTTTGTATGGAAGTTTGAGCAATGCGCAGGAAAAACTCCTGCGTCAACTCGCGCAAGAATCCGGTTATGAACCCGAGCGCACTTATGCCGAACGGATGCGGCAACAAAAAGAAAGTCTGGTGCTGCATGAGCGGATTTTGCAAACCAAGCCGGATGTGCAAGAAGCCAAAGCCATGGTTCGGAAATGGCTGCAAAGCAGTTTGCATTCATCCGACCCGGCGTATGCCGCTTATTTAAAGAAACGCAAACGCACCAATTGCGAAGCAGCCGCCCAGTTTCACAACATGACCACCGCCAAGCAACGCGAACACGCGGTGAAAACGCTCAAAAACTATGAAGCGGATGTGCGGGCTTTGATGCGCTACAAAGCCTCATGAACCGATCAAGCCTGTAGAGAAGCCCACATCTCTTTGTCGCGCTCTGCCGTCCAGATTCGCGGATTGACAATGCCTTTGGCTTCATCGTAGGCACGGCTGACATCAAACGGCAGGCAATGCTCGTAAATAAATACTTTGCCGAACACCGGGTCCATGTGTTGGCGGGTCAAGGCCATGGCGGCTTTCAAATCCATGTTTTTCGCCACAGCTTCTTTGCCGCAGGCAAACAAGGTTTCCACCCACTCGCGGGTGTAGTCCAGCGATTTATTGACATTGGCATTACCAATCATGGCCTCGCCACGACCGGGCACGATCGCCTCGGCTTGTAAACCGCGCAAGGCTTCCAATGTGGCAGGCCATTCAGCCAAATGCGCGTCGCCCGTGTAAACACCGGCCTGGTACTCCACCAAATCGCCGCTGAACAATACCTTTTCTGCCTCCACCCATGCGATGGTGTCGCCGCGCGTATGGCCTGCACCGGGGTGCCAGATGTCGACACTCACGCCACCTAAATCCAAACGAATGCTGCCGTGTCTGCCGGGCTTGCCGTCGCCAAACACCAATGTCGGCCAAGTCAAGCCGGGCACACTGTCTGCACCTCTGAACAAACGTGGGAACCGGTCCATCTCGCTTTGCATGTCCTCGGCACCGCGCTCGACTATCAAGTCATACGTGCCCTTGCTGGAGATGATTTCAGTCGCGCCTTCAGCCAGATAAGCGCTGGCACCTAAAACCCGCACCGCGTGATAGTGGGTCAACAACACATATTTGATGGGCTTGTCGCTGACCGCGCGAATGCGGGCAATCAAATCTTGCGCCATCAAAGGGGTGGCGGTGGTGTCACTCACCAGTATGTATTTGTCACCGATGATGACGCCGGAATTCGGGTCACCCTCTGCGGTATAGGCCCAGCAGTGCTGACTGAGTTGGGTGAAACTGATTTTTTTATCGCTCAGATCGCTCTGACTGGCAAACGCTTTGGACATGGCACACCTGTGTGTAGGATGGAATGCCGCCATCATAAGCAAGTTATGCCGTTGAACCGGCCAAGCTGTCCGAGGTGCTGTGGCAGACCACTTGTTCGCTCTCGCTCCATCTGACTGTCAACCCATCTGCGCTGTGTCGGGGCCAAGACTCGATCACTACCTGCTGATCCGCTTGGACCTGCAGACAGTCTCCGGCAAGCAACACATGGTCAGGGTTGTCTTGCCCCATTTCTCCCGTCGTGGTGATCCAAGCTCTGCCGCTGATAACTTTCAATACGTGCGTGCTATGGGGTGTGGCCGACCAGATGCGTTGAATTTCAAAAGTGTGCGTGCTCATGGCGCTTTCTTTCTTGGACATTGGCGCTTGATGTTGCAAAAAAGTCTGTCATGTGTCCAATGAATAAATGACCGCTGATTCATGCGCAATTCGCATGCAAGTTCCGGCCAATTAAAGTTAAGCTTGATTGACTGTCCATCCACCACGGTATGCGTCATGTCTACATTCAGAACCCGTTCACTGTCAGTTGGCCCGTTAAGAGCGTTTGAGGCAACGGCGCGCTTGTCCAATTTCAGTGCGGCTGCCGAAGAACTCGCGCTCACACAATCAGCTATTAGTAGGCAAATTCAAGGTCTGGAATCCGCGTTAGGCCAGCGTTTGTTTTTGCGGCATTCGCGCTCGGTGGAATTGACCCGCGCAGGCATTCAATTGATGCAAGTGGTCAGCCCCATGTTGTTGCAACTCGATAACGCGGTACACGATATACGCACAACCTCCGTGCGACGCTCTATTTCAGTCACCACCTTCGCGTCATTGGCTTCGATGTGGCTGATACCCCGCTTGGCGCAATTTCAGACCCGTCATCCAGATATCGATATCCGCATAAATGCGAATGACAAACCCATGGATTTGATGAACACAGACATCGATATCGCCATTCGCTACGGACCAGCGGCCACCATGCCGGAATTCGCCCAAAAGCTGTTTGGCGAACAACTCATGCCGGTGGCCAGTCCGGCGTTGCTTGAAAAAGAGCCGCCTATTTACCAAGCCTCTGATTTGACCCGCTTTGCCTTGATCGAACACAACCTGGAAGGTCCGACTTATTTGGATTGGATGAACTGGCGCTTATGGCTCAACGGCCACAGCCTGCACAAACTGCAGCCCAAGCGTTGGCTGTATTTCAACTACACCTACCAGTGTGTCCAGGCTGCGCTGGATGGTCTGGGTTTGGTGCTGGCCAGACCCCCGTTGATTGCAGAGAGTCTGGCGCGTGGCGATTTGGTGGAAGTGCTGCCGGGGCATCGCAACGAGTCCCCCATGGGCTATTGGCTGTTAATCAGTCCGCACAGCAAAACATGCGAAGAAGTGATGATGTTTTCTCAATGGTTAACAGAGCAAGCGGCCGACACCGAAATGTCGCTGACCGCAAAAACCACGGTCAAGAAAAATGGGTAGGCCAGACCACGCCGTTTTCATTCAGCAATGCATCTAAGGGTAAGTCATGCGGTTCAGGTTCCATGTCTTCGATGAAGCCACCGGTGAAGCCCAATCCCACACTGAAAGGTTTGGGTTGTAACTGGGCAAGCGTGCGGTCGTAAAAACCGCCGCCGTAACCTAAGCGGTAGCCGCCGGGCCCATAGCCCACACAAGCAATGAACAACAAAGTGGGCACCACCACTTCGGTGTCTTTGGGCTTGGGAATGTTGTAGGCATCTTCTTCCATGTCGCATCCCGGGTACCAGGCATGAAACGTCAAGGTCTTGGTCACTTTATCAACCACCGGCAGACCGATGCGGCGCAACACCGGGTCGTCCAGCAATTCACCGTCTTCTTTCCAGCGATGCAACGCTGGCAAGGGGTCAAATTCACCTTTGATCGGCCAGTAAGCGCCAATGACTGTGTCTTTGCGGTCGAATAACCAGATGCGCAAAACGCGTTGCAGCAAGTCGGCACGAGCTGCGCGGTCCGGCATATCCAGACGCTCTTGAATCAATTGTTTGCGAAGGGCTTTTTTGTCCATGGGAGAATGAAGGCCTTATGTCAGGTGTCTTCATTGTGTCATGCTCTCATTTCTGATCCGCTGCTGTGCAGTTTTTCTTTGCAGTGGCCTGCTTTTCAGCCACAGCCCTCTGACTTTTGCCGCCAGCCTGAGTCCTTCACCCGACAGAACAGACCAAGTCTTGATAGACATGGCATCTGCTTTCTCTCATAACGACAGAAAAAAGCTCTCCCAACTGTTGCCCCAAGCCAAAGGACACATGCTCGAGCCGTGGGCCGCTTATTGGGAATTGCGTGTGCGACTCGGCGACGCCAGTGACAACGAAGTCAAAGAATTTTTAAGCAAATACGCCGGCACCTACCAGGAAGACCGGATGCGCTACGACTGGATGCTCGTGTTGGCGCAACGCCAGGAGTGGACACAATTCGAGCGCGAATACGAACTCTACCGGATGCACGACGACAAAGAAGTGGAGTGTTATGCCAGTTGGTTGCAAAGCAGCCAAAAGAAATTTGAAGGCACCGCAGCCCAAGAAGAATTCATTCGACAGACTTGGCTGTCAATGAAAAACAGCGACGAAGGTTGCACTTACGCGTTTGAACAACTGCTGCTGGCTAAGCGCGTGAGTGCAGTTGATGCCTGGCGCAAAGCCCGCACCATGGTCGAGATCAACCGCAAACCTCCGGCGCGCGATGCCTTGCACATGGTCTCGGGGCAAAGCATGGGCAAGTTGGACGAACTCATGTCCAACCCGACACGTTTTTTGCAACAGCGCGCCACGTCACTGGGTAAAGAATCTGCCGAATGGATGACCTTGGCTTTGGTCAAACTTGCGGCCAGCGACCAAGCGGCCGCCATCAAACAAATCAATAACAACAAAGCGGTCAAGTTGCTCAACACCGAACAACTGCAATGGGTGTGGGCGGTGATTGGTCGCCAAGCAGCCATGGACTTTGACAGCAAAGCCGTGGACTATTTTGAGTTGTCGGGCAGTGGCCAAGGCCTGACCGACGATTTGCTGGCATGGAAAGTTCGCGCGGCTTTGAGAGCTGAAGGCAAATCGCGCTGGCCCATGGTGGAGGCGGCCATACATGCCATGAGTCCGACGGCACAAAAAGATCCGGCTTGGGTTTATTGGCGCGCCCGGGCATTGATCGCCAGACAACCCACTTCCACGACCGCCATGCCGCAAGCCTTGATGGCGCTACAAAGCATTGCAGGCACGCAAGGCTTTTACGAGCAACTGGCGCTTGAAGAGCTTGGTCAAAAAATCAGCGCGCCGCCTCGACCGGCAGCGCCCACCGCAGCTGAAATGGAAACGGCCAAAGCCAACCCCGGCTTACAACGTGCGCTGCTTGCCATCCGCTTGGGCATTCGCGCGGAAGGTACCCGTGAATGGAATTACACAGCGGGTTTGGTCGACGCCCAAGGCAAACGCGGCCGCATGACCGACCGCGAAAAAACAGCGGTGGCGCAATGGGCGTGTGAGCTTGAAATCTGGGACCGCTGCATCAGCAGCAGCGAGCGCATTCAGCAATTCGATGTGAACCACCGCTACCCCATGCCGTACAAAGACGAAGTCTTGACCCGTACCAAAGACATCAATTTAGAAGCTGCGTTTGTCTATGGTTTGATCAGGCAGGAGAGCCGCTTCATCATCAATGCCAAATCCAATGTAGGCGCCAGCGGTTTGATGCAAGTCATGCCGCGCACCGGTAAATGGACAGCGAAAAAATTGGGTATGAAAAACTTCCAACCCGATCAATTGAATCAGCGTGAAACAAATATCGCCATTGGCACCGGCTACTTGAAAATGATTTTGGACAATTTCCAAGGCTCCATGCCCATGGCGGCTGCCGCCTACAACGCGGGCCCGAGCCGCCCGCGCAAATGGCGCAACGGCCCGCAACTTGAAGGCGCGATCTGGGCTGAATGCATACCCTTCAATGAAACACGCGACTATGTCAAAAAGGTATTGAGCAACACCACCATGTACGCGGCTGTCATCAGCGGTGAGCCTCAATCTTTAAAGGTGCGTTTGGGCAAAGTAGGTCCACGCGACAAAAACGAATCGCCTGAAGACAACGATCTGCCCTAAGTGCTTTCTTCTTGGGTTTGTTGCAAGGACCACATCTGCGCATAACGGCCGTTGGCTGCCAGCAGTTGCGCATGGGTGCCACGCTCAATGACGTGCCCGAACTCAAGCACCACAATTTCATGCGCATCCACCACGGTGGATAAGCGGTGTGCGATCACCAACGTGGTTTTGTTGAACGCCGCTTCACGCAACTCGGCTTGAATCGCGCGCTCGTTGCTGCTGTCCAGCGCGGAAGTGGCTTCATCAAAAATCAATATAGACGGGTTTTTCAGCAAGGTACGCGCAATCGCTACTCGTTGTTTTTCACCGCCTGACAATTTCAATCCACGCTCTCCCACCATGGTTTCATAACCCAGGGGAGTAGATGCAATGAAATCGTGGATACGCGCTGATCTGGCGGCGTCTTCAACTTGCTCACGCGTGGCCTGGGTATTGCCATAGGCGATGTTGTAATAAACCGTGTCGTTGAACAACACGGTGTCTTGCGGCACGATGCCAATGGCTTTGCGCACACTGTCTTGGGTCAGTTGTCGCAACTCATGGCCGTCAATGCGTATAGCGCCTTGCTGCACGTCGTAAAAGCGAAACAACAAACGCGCCAGCGTGGATTTGCCCGAACCTGAGGGTCCGACCACGGCCACTGTTTTACCTGCGGGTATGGTCAAACTGATGCCGTGCAATATCGGCCGATCCGCTTCATAGGCGAAATGCACATTCTCAAACCTCACTTCAGGCGGCGTTTGCAAGCTCAGTGTTTGCGCGGTTGCACTGTCAGCCACTTCCCGGTTTTTTTCCAGCAGCATGAACATGCGGTCTAAGTCGGTCAGGCTTTGTTTGATCTCGCGGTAAATCACACCTAAGAAATTCAACGGTATGTAGAGCTGAATCATGAAAGCGTTGATCATCACCAAATCGCCCAGACTCATGCGACCTTCAACCACACCCTCGGTGGCGCGCCACAACATAGCCACCAAGGCGACCGCGATGATGAGTTGCTGCCCGATATTGAGCGCACTCAAAGAGTTTTGGGCTTTGATGCGGGCACGCCGCAGTTTGTTTAGGCTTTCGTCATAACGCGAAGCTTCAAACGCTTCATTGCCAAAGTATTTGACGGTTTCGTAATTGAGCAGCGAGTCAATCGCACGCGTGTGTGCGCTGGAATCAAATTCATTGACTTGCTTGCGAAACTGAGTGCGCCATTCAGTCACTGTGACAGTGAAATAAATATAAAGCGCCAAAGCTGTCAAAGTGATGATGGCGTACCACTTGTCAAACTTCACCCCCAAAATAGTCAACACCAGCACCACCTCGATCACCGTTGGCACGATGCTGTAGAGGGAATAAGCGATCAAAGATTCAATGCCTCTGACGCCGCGCTCAATGTCGCGACTCATGCCGCCGGTTTGTCGCTCCAGGTGAAAACGCAAACTCAAATTGTGCAAATGCTCAAAGGTTTGCAATGCAATTTTGCGGGCCGCACCTTGGGTTGCGGCTGCGAACACCAGTTCACGCAATTCTGTGAAGCCAGATACAGACAAGCGCAGCAGCCCGTAGCCGATCAGCAAAGCCAAAGGTATCACCAAGGCGGCTTGCGCAGCCGTGGGCTGCGGGGTCATGGCATCAATCAATTCTTTCAACAACAAAGGAACGCCGACGTTGGCCAATTTGGCGCCGACCATGAACGAGAGCGCTGCCAGCACGCGCCATTTGTATTCCCACAAGTATGGAAACAGGCGTTTGAGCGTGACCCAATCTGAAGTGGGCGCCTGAGTGACGGATGAAGCAGGCAAAGCAGGAGAAGAAGCAGCGTGGTGACGCATAAAGCACAATACCGATTAAACAACTTCTTGGATTGTGCCTGTGACGACCAACAAAGATTCCCGCCAGACCGTGGCGGGGTTACCCCAGGATGCTGAACTGGTGCTCAAAGTCATTCCCATGCCTGCCGATTGCAACCAAAGCGGTGACATCTTCGGCGGCTGGGTCATGGCGCAGGTGGACTTGGCCGGTGCAGTTTTACCGGCCCGTTATGTGAACGGACGCATAGCGACCGTCGCGGTGAATGAATTCATATTCAAGCAACCGGTCAAGGTGGGCGACATACTGAGTTTTTTCAGCTCCATCCACCGCATAGGCAACACCTCCATCACCGTCAAGGTCGAAGTGTTTGCCGAGCGCTTCAGTTTGCAAGGCGTTTACCTCAAAGTGACCGAAGCGCTGGTGACTTATGTGGCGATTGATGGAAACGGCAAACCCAAAACGATTCAGCGCAAAGACAGTTAATCAGTTGAAAACCGGTTTACGCTTTTCCATGAAAGCGCTGAAGGCTTCCACCGCCGCCGGTTCTTTCAGCATTCGTGAGAAAACTGCGGCCTCTTCATCCATTTGAGCCAGTACTGCAGGTGTGCGAGCGGATTTCATCAAGCGCTTGGTCTCTATCAACGAAGCCAAAGGTTTGCGCGCCATTTTTTGAGCCTGCTGTTGCGCGTACGCATTCACCTCGGCCGGTGGCAATACCCGGCTGATCAGACCCAACTCCAAAGCGGCTTCAACCAAAAAAGGTTCACCCATCAGCAAAGCTTCAGCGGCTCGCTGGTAACCCATGAGTTGCACCGCCAGCAAACTGGAGGCAGCCTCGGGACACAAACCCAGATTGACAAACGGCATGGAAAAAGCGGCGTTATCGCCTGCGTACACCAGATCGCAGTGCAACAGCATGGTGGTGCCCACACCAACCGCTGGGCCGCAAACCGATGCGATCAAAGGTTTGGGGAAGGTGGCGATACCGCGTAAAAAAAGCGATACCGGCGAATGGGCGTTGGCCGGTGGTTGCTGCAAGAAATCTGCAATATCGTTGCCCGCGCTGAATACGGTTTCATGACCTTGAATCAACACCACGCGCACGCTACTGTCATCCACCGCTCGAGACAGTGCGGCAGCCAAGGTTGCATACATGTCAGCGGTCAACGCATTTTTCTTGTCCACCCGGTTGAGGGTCAAGGTCATCACGCCGTGCTCGAGGTTTTGCAATACAGAGGTCATGAAATTTCCAAAAAATGTTTTGAAGGTGTGTATTTATTCGACCCGGGTCCAAAATTGGGTTCGGTAAAAAATACCCAGATAGCCGCGCACTTGTAACCGCTTACCGCCATCGATGGGCACCATTTTCACTTCATACACTTTGCCGTTGTTTGGGTCCAAGATGGTTCCCTTTCCCGCCCATGTGTAGTCTGTGTCCTTGCCTTCACGGGTGAGGTTGCGGATGATTTCCATGCCAATGATTTTTTGGTCTTTGCGGTCATCGGTGCATAAATCGCACACGGTTTTCGCTTTCGGATCTTCTTTCAAGGCGCGTCCCACGACACCGCTGAGCACACCATTGTTCTCGGTAATGCGCACTTCGCCTTTGGGTTGTTTGGTCTCGTCATCTATGGTGTGCCATACACCGACAGGGGTCATTTGCGCGCTTGCACCAAGGCTAATAAATACAGCCAGCAAACAAAAGATTTTTTTCATGAGGAAAGTCTCCTTAAGGTTGAATATGATTGTCAAATCAAGCAAACACTTCTGCTGTGTCCATCAATACATCACTGCCGGATCGTGCGGTCAGCATCAATGAAGCGGTTTCTGGAAACAACCTGGAATAGTAAAAACGTGCTGTTTGAATTTTGGCTTTGTAAAACGGATCCTTACTGCCTGCTGCGATTTTTTGGAATGCGACCTGCGCCATGCGCGCCCAAAAATAACCGAACACCAAGTGACCGGTAACGCGCAAAAAGTCTACTGATGCAGCCCCGACTTCATCCGCATTGGCCATGGCTTTCATGCCGATTTCCCCGGTGAAAGCCGTCATTTGCTGACCAAGTTTGGCCAAGGGTTGGGTGAAAACCGCCATGTCTTCATTGTCAGCTTCTTCAGCCACCAGTTGCGCGATCAATTTCCCAAATTTTTTCAGCGTAGCGCCTTGGTTGCCCAAGACTTTTCGGCCCAGCAAGTCCAAACTTTGGATGGTGTTGGTGCCTTCGTAAATCATGTTGATGCGGGCATCGCGCACATATTGCTCCATGCCCCATTCGCTGATAAAGCCGTGTCCACCCAAGACTTGTAAACATGAGGACGTAGCGATCCAACCGTTGTCTGTGATGAACGCTTTCACGATGGGGGTGAGCATGGCCACCATTTCTGCGGCGTCTTTGCGCACAGTTTCATCAGGGTGGTTCAACTCCTGGTCTATCAACAAAGCGCAATACAAATTTAAAGCGCGCCCGCCTTCGGCATAGGCCTTGGCCGTGAGCAACATTTTTCTCACGTCAGGGTGTACCAAAATGCCGTCGGCTGGCTGTGAAGGGTTTTTCACGCCTGACAAACTGCGCGATTGAATCCGTTCTTTGGCATAGGCCAATGCGTTTTGGTAGGCCACTTCAGTCAGCCCCAATGACTGCATGCCCACACCGATACGGGCGGCATTCATCATCACAAACATAGCGGCCAAGCCTTTGTGGGGTTGTCCCACCAAAGTGCCGACCGCGCCGTCGAGCACCATCTGGCAAGTGGCGTTGCCGTGTATGCCCATTTTGTGTTCGAGACCGCCGCAGTAAATGCCATTGCGTTGGCCTAAAGAGCCATCCGCATTGACCATGAATTTGGGCACCACAAACAAGCTAATGCCTTTGCTGCCGGGAGGCGCATCAGGCAAACGTGCCAACACCAAATGCACGATATTGCTGACAAAGTCGTGTTCACCTGCACTGATGAAAATTTTGTTGCCAGTGAGTTTGTAGCTGCCGTCCGCCTGCGGTTCGGCTTTGGTACGCAGCAAGCCCAGGTCTGTGCCGCAATGCGCTTCGGTCAAACACATGGTGCCTGTCCATTCGCCGTTGGTCAGTTTGGGCAAGTAAAGTTGTTTCTGTTCTTCAGTGCCGTGTGCATGCAGGCATTCGTAAGCGCCATGCGTCAAGCCGGGGTACATGGTCCAGGCCTGATTGGCGCTGTTGAGCATTTCGTAAAAACACTGGTTCACCACCAAGGGCAAGCCCTGGCCACCAAACGCCGGATCGCAACTGAGTGCAGGCCATCCACCTTCCACATATTTTTCAAAGGCTTGCTTGAAACCTTCCGGCGTGCTCACCTCATGTGTTTGAGCATTCAAAGTACAGCCTTGTCTGTCACCCACACTGTTGAGTGGCAACAAAACTTCGCTTGCAAATTTACCGCCCTCTTCCAAGATGGCGGCGATGGTGTCGCTGTCGAGTTCAGCATGTGCGGGAAGTTGGCTGAGTTGGGCGGGCACATCAAGCACTTCGTTCAAGACAAATTGCATGTCGCGCAATGGCGGGTTGTAAATAGGCATGTCAGTCTTTCAATGAGTTGGCGCCGTAGCGCTGAAGAATATGTTCAAAACCCTGTTTGGCGCGGTTCAAACTTTTCGAGGACTTCAAAAACCGCGCTTCGTAATGCAAAGCCAAAATCAATCCATGTATTTCAAACGACATTTGTGTAGCATCTGTGTCGGTTGACAAATGCTTTTCATCACGCGCTTGAACAACCGCGCGGTGCAATGCAGTCAGCCAGGTTTTCACAGAACTGGCCAAGGCATCCCGCACAGGCCCCGGTCTGTCGTCAAACTCTGCCGCGCCACTGATATACAAGCAACCGGAGTCAATTTCTGCACTGGTTCTTGCCATCCAGTTGATAAACAGTGCTTGCAGACGGGGCAAGCCACGCGGTAATTGCATGGCTGGAAAAAACACTTCTTGTTCAAACCGGTGGTGGTACTCGCGAATGACGGAAATTTGCAATTCTTCACGCGAGCCGAAATGCGCAAACACCCCGGATTTGCTCATAGCCATGACTTCAGCCAAAGCACCGATACTCAAGCCTTCAATACCGATTTGGGTTGCCAGTCCCAATGCAGCATCAATAATGGCGGCTTTGGTTTGCTGACCTTTGTGCAACATTCTGTGTCGCGACATCAATTTGTCAGAATCTTTTTGAACAGGTGTGGGTTGTGACATGCGCGCAGTCTATCAAAAAAGAACGATCGTGCTATTTTATTGTTTGTCACAGGGTTTGAATACACTCTTTGAATGGACACCACACGCATACTGGCCATTCGACATGGCGAAACTGATTGGAATGTCGCCACGCGCATTCAAGGACAAATAGATATTTCACTGAATGCACAAGGTGAATGGCAAGCCAAACAAGTGGCCAAAGCGCTTGCTGACGAAGAGCTACACGCTGTGTACGCCAGCGATTTAAGCCGGGCATTGGTGACCGCACAACAAATCGCGGCGCTTCATCAACACGAAGTCAAACAGGTCATTGCATTGCGCGAGCGGCATTACGGTTTTTTTGAAGGCCAGACTTGGGATGAAATTCAAACCGCACACCCTGAAGATGCCGCACTGTGGCGCGACCGTGATCCACATTGGACACCAAAGAGTGGCGGCGAAAGCCTGGTGATGCTGCACGAACGCGTCATGCACATAGTGAATGCAATTGCCAGCCAGCACCGGGGAGAGCAAATCGCTTTGGTCACGCACGGCGGTGTGCTGGATATTTTGTACCGCATCGCCACCGGTCAAGATTTACAAGTAGCGCGCAGCTGGGGTTTGCGAAATACCGCCGTCAACAGATTGCTTTGGACGCCGCAAGGCTTGCAACTGGTGGGCTGGGCAGACGAGCGTCATTTAGACACTGACGCGCGCGAGGAAAGCAGCACCTGATTTTTTATTGGGTTTCAGTGCCGAACAACCCGGCAGCATTCTGTGTAGCCGCTGGAGCTGCGACACCGAGGTGCCGGTAAGCCGCCAAGGTCGCAATCCGACCGCGCGGCGTGCGCTGCAAAAACCCTTGTTGAATCAAAAACGGTTCGATCACATCTTCGATGGTGTCGCGTTCTTCACCGATGCTGGCCGCGATATTGTCTAACCCGACCGGACCGCCATCGAAACGGTGAATCACCGCTTCGAGCAATTTGCGGTCCATCAAATCAAAACCTTGTGCATCCACATCCAGCATCGCCAGTGCAGCCTCCGCCACGGCTTTGCTGATGTGGCCATCGGTTTTCACCTCGGCGTAATCGCGCACCCTGCGCAACAAACGGTTGGCAATACGCGGCGTACCGCGGGAGCGACGCGCAATTTCAAACGCTCCGTCTTCATGCAATTGCGCTTTGAGCAAACCACCGCTGCGCATGACGATGCGCAACAACTCTTCGGGTGAATAAAACTCCAGCCTGGCCACAATGCCGAACCGGTCCCGCAGCGGGTTGGTCAACATGCCGGCACGCGTGGTGGCGCCAACCAAAGTAAACGGTTGCAAATCGAGTTTGATGCTACGCGCGGCAGGACCTTCGCCGATCATGATGTCGATCTGGTAGTCCTCAAGCGCGGGGTACAAAATCTCTTCGACCACGGGCGACAAGCGGTGAATCTCGTCGATGAACAACACATCGTTTTTTTCCAGATTGGTCAGCAGTGCCGCCAAGTCTTTGGGTTTTTCCAGCACCGGTCCGCTGGTCTGGCGTAAATTCACACCCAACTCTTGCGCGATGATGTGACTGAGCGTGGTTTTGCCCAAGCCCGGCGGCCCGAACAAGAGCACATGGTCAAGGGCTTCGTCACGCTGGCGCGCCGCGCCTATGAAAATTTCAAGTTGCTCGCGCACCTTGGTCTGGCCCACATATTCTTGGAGCAATTTGGGACGCAGAGCGCGCTCTATCGCTTCTTCTCTGGGGCTGACGGGTGCGGCCGACACCACACGGTTGTCGGGTTTGAAGTCGTCGCCGAAGCTGTCGGTTTGTATGCTCATGGTTTACCTGGCCAAGGCCTTCAAGGCCTGCTTGATACCGTCGCTGACGCCAATGTCAGCGGGCAATTGTTTCAAAGCAGCCGATGCTTCTTTGTCGCTGTAACCCAGGCTCATCAGCGCTTGCAAAATATCGTTTTGGCTGGAATGCACTTGCGGCCCGGCGTTGGCACCCAAGTCGCTTCCCATCTTGCCTTTGAGTTCGAGCAGCAAACGCTCTGCTGTTTTTTTGCCCACGCCGGGAATCTTCACCAGCCTGCCCGCTTCTTGCAAACTGATGGCTTGCGCCAGTTCGGCCACACTCAAACCGCTGAGCACGCCCAGCGCCATGCGCGGACCCACGCCGGAAATTTTGATCAATTGACGGAATGCAACGCGTTCCTCGGCGGTGGCAAAGCCATACAAAATTTGCGCATCCTCGCGCACCACAAAATGCGTGAGCAAACTGAGTTTGTCGCCGACCGCGGGCAAGTTGTAAAAAGTACTCATGGGCACATCGACTTCATAGCCCACGCCATGGCAATCCAGCACCACCTGAGGTGGATTTTTTTCAATGAGCGTGCCGCTGAGTTTGCCAATCATGTGTAAGTAAGTGTGAATGCTGTGCAAAGTCAATTATCAGCGCGAATGGTTTTGTCCCCGCGAGCTGGCATTTAGCCATGGGGTATGCTTTGATTCCTCAGCAGTCAGCCACAAAATTTCACTATGACCTCTTTCAACTTCGTTCAACTGCATTACCGTTCCGCGCTTGTGGAATTCACGCTTGGCGGGTCTGTGTTTTGATCATTCGCCACCAATTCAGTCCCAGCAGCAACACCCGCTTGGGTAATTTATGCGGCGCGTTGGATGAACATTTGCGCACCATAGAAACGGGTTTGCAGGTCAAAATTTCGCACAGCCACGAGAAATTCAAAATTGACGGTCTCAAAGCCAACGCCAACCGCGCCTTGGAAGTGTTGCAAGCCATGTTCGAGCGTGCAGCCAAACCCATTCCCAAAGAACACGTGCAATTGATGCTGGCCGGTGACTCACACATGCCGTCCAATGCACAGACGCTGAGCACGCGGCGCAATGAGGTGAGCGCGAGAACACCGACGCAAGCGGTTTACATGGACAACATCGCCAGCCACGACATCACGTTTGGCATCGGACCGGCGGGCACCGGCAAAACGTATTTGGCGGTGGCCTGTGCAGTGGATGCGCTAGAGCGCAGCGCGGTGCAACGCATCATCCTGACCCGGCCTGCGGTGGAAGCCGGTGAAAAACTGGGTTTTCTCCCCGGCGATCTGGGTCAAAAAGTAGACCCCTATTTGCGCCCGCTTTACGACGCACTTTACGAACTCATGGGTTTTGACAAAGTGCAAAAAGCGTTTGAACGCAGTGCTTTGGAAATTGCACCGCTGGCTTTCATGCGTGGACGCACCTTGAACAATGCATTCATTATTTTGGATGAAGCGCAAAACACCACGCCCGAGCAAATGAAAATGTTTTTGACACGCGTAGGCTTTGGTGCGAAAGCGGTGGTGACCGGTGATGTGAGTCAAATCGATTTACCCAAAGGCAGCCCCAGCGGTTTGATTGAGGCTGAACAGATATTGCGTCGGGTAGACGG
>JACCDM010077619.1_pt1 | contig 20260 bp, 20 predicted proteins | sample 7445851 | NCBI WGS metagenome assembly JACCDM01 (sample SAMN15323438, study PRJNA562643) | freshwater metagenome | isolation source: river surface water | place: USA:Blue River Watershed | collected 2017-08-16
AACGTGACGCTGCCGATTTAGATAGTAGACACGATATCGGCGGAAACATTATTCCTGCGATGACAAAAGATGGTTCAGCCAAAGTTTATGACTTCGCAAACAACATTGTTCCGGGAGAAACAGAACGGGATAAAGGCTATTGGCGTGATGTTGGTTCTATTGATTCCTATTTTGACGCTCACATGGATTTAGTATCGGTTCACCCAATTTTCAATCTTTACAATAGAAATTGGCCAATTCTTACCAATCCGCCTTCAATGCCACCTGCCAAATTCTCTGAAAGAGGAATTGCTTTTGATTCAATCGTGGGGGCCGGATCCATTATTGCCGGTGGGGAGCTTAGAAATACCGTTGCCTCGTATGACGTGTTAGTAGGACGTGATGCGAAAATCGAAAATTCTGTCCTAATGCCATCGGTTCGCATTGGGGATGGTGCGCAGATTAAGAATGTAATTCTCGATAAGAATGTAATTGTCGAGCCAGGGGCTCGAATTGGCTTTGATAGAGCCGAAGATCAGAAGCGCTTTACAGTTTCAGATGCTGGAATTGTTGTTGTCGGTAAGGGCGAAGTCGTAACTCGCTAGATTTCGCCGCTCTCTAATAACTTCAATACTTGATCGCCGCGCTTTAACGTTTCAGGCAAATCGCTTAGTTTTTTCAGACCATTAAGCTGCTGAAACATTCGATGATTTTTGCTAAAACGATCCTTATGTCTATCTAAATAGTGCCAATAAAGGGTAGTAAATGGACAAGAGTCATCATCGCTTCGAGTCTTTGGGTTATAAACACAAGTCTTGCAGTAATTAGACATTCTAGAAATATAGGAGCCGCCAGCAATGTAAGGCTTAGTAGACATCTTGCCGCCATCTGCATGCATGCTCATACCAATTACATTTGGAACCATCACCCAATCGGTCGCATCAATAAAGTTATTTCGCATCCAAGTCAACATTTGCCCTGGCTCCACATCGGCAAGTGCCGCTAAATTACTTAGAATCATCAATCTTGGGATGTGATGTACCCATCCTCGCTCTTCGATGCCGGCAAGGGTCTCCGATACGCAGTTCATCTTAGTTTTAACTGGATTTTCAAAGAGTGGAAGGAGTTTTCTTGTCGAACCTAGATTATTTAGATTGCGATAATCCTCGCCGAAGTACCAGTAAAGACCATTTATATATTCTCGCCATCCAATAACTTGTCTAATAAATCCTTCGCAAGATTGTATTGGTACATCACCTTTTGCAAAACGTTTGAGAGTCTCTTTTACAACTTCGTCTGGGGTAAGAAGTCCGACATTTAAATATGTACTAAGTAGTGAATGATGAAGCGCCCATGATTTGGTGGTCATCGCATCTTCAAATGGTCCAAAGTTTGGAAGAGAGTTTTTCAGGAAGAAATTAAGTTGGGCGAGCGCCGATTCACGCGTGGTTCCCCATAGAGAATCAGCAATCCGACCACTCGTTTTGAATGAATCTAATTGCGAGATTACTTCTAGATCAATTTGATCTCTTTCATGTGACAAATACTTCGGCCAGGGGTACGGCTCCTTAGGGGGAGGGTTTCGATTTTCATCATCGTAATTCCAACGACCACCAAGTGGTTCACCAGATTCCATTAAGACATCAAGACGGTGTCGTTGCCAGCGGTAAAAATTCTCCAGCTTAAGACTCCTTTGCGAATCAGCCCACTGCTTAAATTCTTCTCTAGATGTTAAGAAAAAATCATTTGGCAAGAATTTAACGTTAATTTCGCGTAATGATTTATGCAGCCGGTAGGAGGAAGGCTCCGCCGCTATAACTTCTTTGAAATTACTAGCAATTTGGAGAATTCCAGTGTGGGTATTGGCAGCTCGAATCATATGAACTTCAAAACCTTGAGATTCCAAAGCTCGTGCGAAATGTTGGGCAGCGGAGAGTAAGAAAAATAATCGCTGCTTATTCCATCGTGCAGAATTAAGCATCCGTTCACTTTCTACAAAGATAATTGAATGTGAATCAGGACTAGCTCCCTTTAAGGCGCCTTTATTTTGATTTAAGTTGTCATGCGCCAGGTAGATAAGCGTCTTTACCCTCGATTTTGCCATTGCCAAAAGAGTAGCGGGGGATTGGTAGAATCGCGCTTGGAAAATTGCATTCCTATGGGAGATTCCCAGTTATAGATCTGGAGATGTAAATGCGTTTTGGTGTTCTCACAGGCGGTGGAGATTGCCCTGGCCTAAATGCGGTAATTCGAGCGGTCGTACGTAAAGGTGAAAAAGAGTACGGCTATGAATTTATTGGATTTAGAGATGGCTGGAAGGGTCCGCTTGAAGGTTTGACGATGCCTTTGAACATCAAGGCTACCCGTGGAATTTTGCCTCGCGGTGGCACAATCTTGGGATCTTCTCGAACTAATCCATTCAAGATTGAAAATGGCGTCGAGCGAATCAAAGAAAATCTAGCGAAGATGAATATCGATGCCTTAATTGCAATTGGCGGAGAAGATACTTTGGGTGTTGCCACTAAATTAGATGCCTTAGGTGTAAAGGTAATTGGTGTTCCGAAAACAATTGACAATGATTTAAACAATACGGATTACACATTTGGTTTTGATACTGCAGTAAATATCGCTGTCGAAGCAATTGATCGACTCCATACAACTGCTGAATCACACCACCGCGCCCTCATAGTAGAAGTTATGGGTAGACATGCAGGTTGGATTGCACTGCATTCTGGAATGGCTGGTGGAGCTTCCTGCATCTTAATTCCCGAAGTCCCATTTGATATCGAAAAAGTTTGTAAATATGTTGAATCGCGATTTGAGCAGTCATATGCACCAATCATCGTTGTTGCAGAAGGCGCACTGCCAAAAGATGGAACGATCGTTACAAAAGATGGATCACTTGATTCATTTGGCCATGTAAAGCTATCTGGAATTGGTGAATGGCTCGCCAAAGAGATTGAATCTCGAACTGGAGCTGAGGCGCGAACATCAATTCTTGGCCATATTCAACGAGGCGGTACACCTACTGCCTTTGATCGCGTCCTTGCTACCCGTTTCGGCGTCCATGCAATAACTGCGGCTCATGAAGGTGATTGGGGCAAGATGGTGGCATTACACGGAACTGAGATTGCTCGGGTACCGCTCGCCTCGGCAACCGATAAGTTAAAGACTGTTGACCCTCGTTTATTAGCAGAAGCCGAAGTCTTCTTTGGCTAGAAAACCAATTAGCGAGATTGCTAGTTGATTCTCTACCCTTAACCAATGACCCCTCAGCTCGAGAATCTTTTTAATGATTCACTCGTTGCACACCAACAACCAGATTGGCCAGATAAAGGCAAACTTACTGAGGTTGTATCAGAGCTGAGCCAATTACCTCCACTTGTTTTCGCTGGAGAATGTGACAATTTAAAAAGCAAGATTGCACAAGCCGCTTCAGGGCAAGCTTTCTGGCTTCAAGGTGGAGATTGCGCAGAAACTTTTGCTGCCGCGACTGCGGACTCCATTAGAAATCGTATTAAGACAATTCTGCAAATGGCCGCGGTTTTGCAATATGGCGCAAGCATGCCGGTTATTAAAGTCGGTCGAATGGCTGGTCAGTTTGCAAAGCCTCGTAGTAATAATTTCGAAAAGCGAGGCGAAATTGAGTTGCCGGCATATCGAGGCGATGCAGTTAATGACTTGGAATTCACCGAAGCCGGAAGAACGCCAGATCCTGCAAGGTTGCTTAAGGTTTATAACACCTCTGCAGCAACTCTAAATCTGGTTCGCGCATTTACCCAAGGCGGTTTTGCGGATCTACGGTTAGTCCATGAATGGAATAAAGGATTCATTAAAGATTCAAATATAGGTCCACGATATGAAGCTTTGGCAAAGGAAATTGGCAGAGCTCTCGATTTCATGAGATCTGCAGGTATTAATCCCGAAGAATTCAAGACAGTTGATTTCTATTCATCACACGAGGCGCTAATACTTGAGTATGAAAAGGCCCTGACTCGAATTGATTCTCGAACCGGACTTCCATATGACGTATCCGCACATTTCCTATGGATAGGCGAGCGCACCCGTCAACTAGATGGCGCACATATTGATTTTGCGAAGAAAATCAAGAATCCAATCGGAGTAAAACTTGGTCCTAAGACGACCACAAATGAAATTGCAGATTTAATCAATGTTTTAAATCCAGATGACGAACCAGGAAGATTAACCTTTATTACTCGAATGGGCGCGAAGAATATTCGAAGCGTGCTTCCACCGTTGGTCGAAGCGGTTACTAAGAGTGGTCGAAATGTTCTTTGGGTATGCGACCCAATGCATGGAAATACTTATGAATCACCGACCGGATATAAAACTAGAAGTTTTGATGATGTCCTTGAAGAAGTCAGGGGATTCTTCGACGTGCATAACAAACTAGGAACTCACCCAGGTGGAATACATATTGAATTGACTGGCGACGATGTAACTGAGTGTGTAGGTGGCGGCCTGGAGATTTCGCATGAGGATTTAGCTACTCGTTACGAGTCGGCCTGTGATCCGAGGCTAAATCACACTCAATCTCTTGAGTTAGCCTTTTTACTTGCCGAGATGTTGCGCGACAGCAAATAAGCGTAGGCTCGCCTCGTGCTTTCACGGGCGACTTTAAAGACCCCAATCGGAACCCTTTATCTATTGGCACATGATGAATTACTTTTGGCATCAGGTTATTCAAGTTTCGTCAAGCTACATTCTCAACTAGAAAATATTGATCAAGAACGTCAAATTTCAAATGTAAAACGAATTCCAATTGTTTCGGATTTGCTAGAAGATTATTTTGATGGCGACTTAAGAGCTATCGATGGCATTTCTGTTCGACAACCAGGTGAAAGATTCTCGCAATCTGCCTGGAAATCAATGCGGAAAGTTGCACCAGGAAAAACTATTTCGTATGCGGAACTTGCAAAGAAATCTGGTTCGCCCGATGCAATCAGAGCCGCTGGTAGCGCCTGTGCAAGAAACTTAATTGCACTGGTTATTCCGTGTCATCGGATTGTAAGAAGCGGAGGAGCCCTCGGGAATTACGCTTACGGTTTGGATGCTAAAGAGTGGCTACTTCGCCACGAGGGAGCTCTTAAGTAGTTTCTGTAAAACTTCAATTGCTCTATCAATTGCTTGATCAGTTAAATCCATGTGAGTTACGAGCCTGACAAACTTGGGTCCGAGCGCGCCTAACCAGACTCCTTCAGATTTTGCAGCCGCCGCGAACTCAGAAGCTGAAAGTTTAGTTTTGCTCAAATCTAGTCCAACAATATTTGTTTTGACTTTTGTTGCATCAACTAAAGAATTATCAATTGCTGCACATGCATCTGCCAACCGTCTGGCTCGCTCGTGATCCTGCGTCAAACGCGAAATATTGTTATCTAGAGCGTAATGGCCAGCTGCAGCAATAACTCCAACTTGACGCATGCCAGCCCCATATCTTTTACGCCAAATTCTTGCTTCAGCGACTCTAGATTTATTTGAAATCATTAGAGATCCAATAGGTGCGCCTAAGCCTTTCGATAGGCAGACGCTCAGAGTTTCAAAATACTTTCCATAGTCTTTAAAGGAAATACCGGAGGCAACATGTGCGTTCCAGATTCGCGCACCATCTAAATGGAGTGCAAGCCCCTGAGAATTTGCATATTGATGAAGTTTTGCAATCTCGTCAATTGATTGAATAGTTCCGCCACCAAAATTATGGGTGTTCTCAACGGCGATGGCTTTAGTGGAAACAAGATACGGCCCAGAATCAGGGCGCGCTATTTCGATTGCTCGTTCAGCCGAAAGCTCGCCATTTAGATCACTCCATGTTCTTGTTGTTATCCCGCTGAAGACAGCTGCCGCGCCCAACTCTGCTCTGGCGATATGTGAGTTACTCTCACAAATGAGTTCTTCACCTGGTTTTACTAAAGTTCGTATGCCGAGTTGATTTGCTAGCGATCCAGTCGGAGTAAAAACCGCCGCTTCTTTGCCAAATAACTCCGCAACACGTTCTTCAAGTGAATTAACGGTGGGATCATCACTGTAGACATCATCGCCAACTTCAGCTCTTGATATTGCCTCGCGCATTCCAGCAGAGGGCTTAGTTACGGTATCGGAGCGAAGATCAACGATCACTTTTAATCTCCTGTGGCGTTACTCGGGGTTGCACAATCATAATCATTGCGATTAAAACCATGGTACCCCCAATCAAAATACGTGCAGTTAAAGGTTCTGCGCCTAGTGCGACGGAGAAGAGTGCCGCAAAGACAACTTCGGTCGTCAGAATTACTGCAACCTTAGTTGCAGATATTCTCGCTTGTGACCAAGTTTGAATTATGAATGCAAAGAATGTGGCAAAGATTGCTGTAAATAGAACCACACCCCAGGTTTGAGAATCTGGCGGCGCTTGAAAACCATTGAGAGCAGCAGGGATACCTGAAACCACTGCACAGGTTGTTAGTTGTACGAAGGTCAACGTGTAGGTGTCAAAATGTGAGCTCCACCGACCAAGAAGAATTATGTGTATCGCAAAGAGAAGCGCGGATACAAGAACAAAAATTTCACCTAGCCCAACGGACCAACCAGAGATAGAGAGAACACCTAATCCGAGAGTTGCCAATCCAATATAGAACCAAGCGACAAATGTAATTCTTTCCCGTAGTAAAAATGCCCCGATTAGTGGAGTGAATACAACATAAAGTCCTGTTATAAAACCTGTAATCGCAGGAGTAGTTCGCTCTAAACCAAGAGTTTGGAATATATAGCCCAATCCGAGAGCGCCGCCTGCAAAGCTGCCAACAGTTATTACTCGCCAATTCAACTTTGCTAAGACGCTAGGTCGTGCAATCAGCATTGCAAATGCGGCAACAAGGAATCGACAGACTAAGAAACTAAAGACATCTTGCTGATCCAAAATATCTTTCATCCAGACAAAGGAGAGTCCCCACATGGCTGCGACGGCAAGTAAAGCCCAGGGGGCTAACGCAATTGCCATCTACTTATCTCTTATCTTTTTTAAAGTGCCAATCTCTTTTCCGTGCTCTGGCTCTTCACCAGGAGTTTCCAAAATAAGAGGCGCATTCTTTACTGCTGGATGAGCAATTAATTCTTCAAAAGGCTTTATACCTATCTCACCCTCGCCAAGATTCTCATGTCTATCTTTAAGTGAACCGAGGACATCCATGGAATCGTTGGCATGAATCAATTGGATACGATCTTTGCCAGCAACTTCAACTAATAAATCAAGTGTTTTCTTCATGCCGCCTTTACTTTTGATGTCATGACCCGCAGCAAAGACGTGGCAAGTATCAAGACAGACTCCAACTTTTGGATGCCATTTGAGCGCTTCAAAATACATGGTTAAATCTTCAATTTTCCGGACAAGTGATTGACCTTGACCAGCAGTGGGTTCTAGAAGTAGCCATGGATCGTTATCTTTTAGCTTCTCTAAAATCGGCAACATGCCTTTTGAAATTTGTTTCCAGGCATTAGGTAGATGATCTTCATCTACCGCAGAACCGGTATGAATTACAACGCCAAGCGCTCCAATCTCTCTGCCGCGACGGAGCGAATAAGCAGTTGAAGCTAGGGAATTTTCATAAGTACTTGTAGTAGGAGAACCTAAATTAATAAGGAATGGTGCATGAACATAAGTTTCAATATCTAATTCAGATGCACGCGCTCTGAATTTCTCATCAGCTTCTGGATTTGAATCTGGCATTGCCCAACCGCGCGGGTTAGATGCAAAAACCTGAATTGCCTCAGCTTTAGTAGTTACCGCATATTCAATAGATCTCTTTGCCATTCCGCCTGAAGTGGGGACATGGGCTCCGATGCGCGGCTTCTTCACAGCCTTACCCTACAGTGATAGTTACCTTTGACCCTCTCTTAACTTTGCTACCAACTTTAGGGGAGATATTTGTTACTACTTTCTCCTTCTTATTTCCAACTCGTTTGACTTCTACCTTCAATTCAAGATCTTCTAGCGCAGATATTGCCTTCTTTTCATTAAGTGCGAAGATGTTTGGAATAAAAACATATTCGGTGCCCTTAGAAACGGTCAGCGTAATAAGAGAACCTTTTTCAGCCTCTCCCTGGGCGGGGGATTGGCTTACAACCGCGCCAGCAGGAAGGTCTTCGCTAAATACATACTTACTATCCACATCAAATCCTGCTTCAACCAATTCATTAAGCGCTTGTTCGCCACTCTTGCCACGGTAATCAGCAATTGCGACGCTTTCCACGCCCTTTGATATGACAATTGAAACTTGAGTATCTCGCTTAACACGGTCCCCGCTTGCGGGAATAGTTCTAATGATCAATCCCTTTGCAAAGTCGCTTGAAAACTCCTCGCTAATTTCGCCCACGAAAAGATTATTCTTCTCAATCAACTTTTGGGCATCTTCACTATTTAAGCCCAAAAGTGAGGGAACTAGAATTCTCTCTTTACCTTTGGAAGTGAAAACAACTACTTCACCATTTTCTGAAACTCTTCCGCCACCAGCAGGTTCGGACTTAATGATGCGACCTTCTGGGATATCTTCACTAAATTCCTCAGAACCTATGCGAAGCGTTAAACCTAATTCAGATAAGTCTTTTTTAGCTTCATTCACAGTTAATCCAGCAAGCGATGGCACAACGATTTTCGAGCCGGGCCCCAAAAATGTATACCAAGCTCCAAGTAATCCAATAAGGAGTACTCCCAGTGCAACTCGTCGATTACGTCGAACTCTCGCCGAGACTTTCTTCTTAGAAGTTTTCGTTGTCGATTCTCGCTTCATCGAACTCTCACTTTCGGGTTTGTAAGACTTTGACTTCTTCCTTGATTCTCTCTCGCGAATTGGTTGCTTTATAGGCATAGGAGGTAAGTCGAGTTCTAGACTCAATTGACGTTTTCGAGGGTCAATCTTCTCCGATAGCGCGCGAAGCTGGTCAAAGAATTCAGCGCCATCTTTTGGCCGCTTATCTGGATTTACATCGGTTGCGCTAAGTACTAACTCATCAATCTCTTTCGGAATTGCCGGATTAATCGATGAAGGTGCCGGAACTCGATCATTAACATGTCGAATTGCAATTTGAACTGGATCTTCACCTTGATAAGGCTTAGTCCCAGTTAGCAACTCAAAAAGAACAATTCCAAGGGAGTAAATATCACTTCGAGAATCCGCTACGCCCCGCTGAACTTGTTCCGGTGAAAGATAAGAAACGCTACCTAAAATCACACTTGATTCAGCGGTTAGCGTTGTTCCAAGGAGTGCGCCACGCGCTAGGCCAAAATCAGCAATCTTAATTCTGCCTTCTTTAGAAACAAGAATATTTTCAGGTTTTATATCGCGATGAACTATACCCATCTTATGGGCGGCGGCGAGCGCGCTTGCAACGGGCATCAACATTTGTAAAGTTTGTTCGACGGAAGCCGGTCCTTGTTCAAAAAGATAGTCTCGGAGAGTTGATCCTTCTATAAGTTCCATGACAATAAATACGCAAGGTGTACCACCTTGATTCCAGCCTTGATCAAGTACTGCAACAATATTGGGATGGGAGAGGGATGCAGCCGCCTTCGCTTCCCTAATAAATCTTTCTACAAATTTTTCATCCTGGGCCAAATGCGGATGCATAATCTTTACGGCGATTGTTCGATCTAGTCTCAAATCAGTGGCTGCATAGATTGTTGCCATGCCACCCGAGGCAACTATTCGATTGAGCTTGTAGCGCCCATCGATAATTTCGCCCGTAAGATCAGACACAACGCGATTTTAGATGAAGAAGCTACCGTTAATGCGGATAGTCGCTGAATCTCGAGTGTTTTCCATTGAAAAATGCGAACTCTCTCGCATCTGCCAAACTCGCATTTCATTCTCCAGATAATCGCCATCTCTCTGAAGCACTCGTTGTAAACCAGTTTCTGCATCGATATCAATCCAAATCAAGTGATCTAAATACTTTCGAGTAGCTCTCTGTCCAGATCCGACTCCTTCAAGGATAAGAATTTCTGGAGATTCTTCCTCAAAAAATTCTCCGAAATTTCCCGATAACCAATTGTATTTGCGATAACCAAAATTCTTGCTCAAAGAGACTGGTATTAGAATCTGATTAATCAGTGTCTTGGTTAGCTGATCCGTTAATGCATTTTCCCAACCGTCATATAAGTCATCCATGTGAACTATCACCGTCTTTAGGCCAGATTGTTCTTGCAGATTACTCTTTATCCGTTTTGCTAAAGTCGATTTACCTGCTCCTGCTGGGCCGTCGATTGCAATTATTCTTACATTTGGAGACTTCGGTTTAGCCGCAAGAAGGCTTTTAATTAGATCATCAAGCGAAAGATTGCTCACTTTCTAATTTTTTTCCAGCGGACCCAGCCAAAGACCGCAATGATTGTAAAGATTAAGTAGAGCAGAGCGGTGAAGTAGAAGCTCTGCCTTGCGTAATGCCAGGTACCAAATGCATCAATTGCTAGCCAGAGAATCCAGGTTTCATTTCTCTGGAGCACCATAACAATTTGCGCGATTGTGCTTGAAACAAGCAAGAGAGAATCTGGCCATGATGCAGCAGCGCCTATATCAGCTAGGGCGGGAGCAGTTATCAACCAGATAGATACGAGTGCGACTCCCCAGAGAGCTCTCTCTATATTTGTCATAAATCTTGGCAGAACGCCAGAAACGCTCCAACCCAACCAACCCCAAATTGCCGCGGCAATAAAAACTAATTGAAGTATTGCACTTGCAATCAAATCTACATTTATGAAGAAGAGACCATAAAGCGCACTGCTCAAAATCCACCATGGCCAAGCCCTTCGTGTGCCCAAAGCACCGAGATAGACCGCTAAAAGTGAGGTGATTACTGCTGCTAATTCAAGAATTGTTACTTCATATCCCCAAGCTTGAAAAAGTACTGACATATTTCTCCTTTCCAATTCGCATTATCGAACTGGTCAAACGGTCGACCCGAAGGTCCTCTCAGCCATTGGCTCCCGATTAATTAAAGATTAACATATGGCGTGGCCAGATTCGCATATTTCGCAATGTTGATCTTTACCGTAGTTGGCTCTTTCTGGTTAGAGATATTTTTAAAAGTTGGTGTGCTTCGTCGGGTAAGACGTGCATTTCTATCAATTTTTCCAGTCTCGGTAATTTTCTTGATCTGGGATTATTACGCTGTCGCTAGCGGCCATTGGAAATTCGACCCAGCACAGGTTGTTGGAATTTATGGACCTAAAGGCGTTCCCTTAGAAGAATTTCTATTTTTTATAGTCGTGCCTCTCGCGACTTTGATGACCATTGAAGCTGTTCGAAGTAGACGGCCACATTGGAAATTTGGTGATGAAGTATGAGTTACACGGCACTTGCATGCATTTCTGTCGTCGTTGTTGTTTTTACAGACCTATTTCTCTTCAAAACTAGATTAGTTACGCGAAGGGGATATTGGACTTCATATGCAATTATCTTGTTCTTCCAGTTGATCACTAATTGGTGGCTAACTTCCAGAGGAATCCTTACCTACAACGAAGATTTTATAGTTGGCGTTCGAGTTGCCTCGGCCCCAGCAGAAGATCTTCTATTTGGGTATTCAATGGTTACCTTGACGATGATCTTTTGGGTTTATTGGGGTAGAAAAGGGATTGAAAGACGTTAGCGAGCCTTTACTGCTCTTAACCAAGCAGGAAGCGCAACTCTAATTCTTCTTAAAGTAGAAGTTTTGGCACGCTTGTTGAAAATCTGGAAATCTATTTTTTCAACTTCATCGACAATCCCGCAGTACAGCTCACTTGCCGCCTCGATACAAGGCCGACTATCAGGACTCAAATTTTTGATTCCTGCATTGGCTTCACTCTGCAGTTTTCTTACTCTCTCAATTTGATCTTTAAGCGCCAACTTTAATTGTGGAGTAACAATTTTTCGCTCCAGCATTTCACGATCTATATTAAATGCTGCGAGTTCATCCATAGGTAGGTAAATCCGCCCACGTTCTAAATCTTCACCTACGTCGCGAATGAAATTTGCAAGCTGAAATGCGATTCCAAGTTTTTCAGCAGCCTTACGAGTGTTTTCCTCTTCGCCCTTTTTCATCCCCAGTATCTCTACCATTTGCAAACCAATCACAGCGGCGGAACCGTAAACATATTCAGATAGTGCATCAAAATTTGCATACTCAACTACATCAAGATCCATCGCCATTGAATGTAGAAATGCTTCGAAATATGCAATCGGGATATCAAATCTATTTACAGTATCGACAAGCGCTCGACCAACATGGTCTGTACTTGTGCCGGTTTTCAAATCATTGAGCATCTGGAAACTCCACTGCTCGAGTTCAGAGCGTCGTTGTGAATTACTTAAATTCGAATCAAAATTATCAACTATCTCGTCGGCATATCTTGCGAATCCGTATAGGGCATGAACAAATGGCCGCTTATTCTTTGGAAGTAACAAAGTAGCAAGATAGTAAGTTTTACCGTGCAAAGCATTTAATCTTTTACATTCCGAATAGGATTTTTGGAGCTCAGAATCTAAAATTCCTGCTGCAACCAACTCATTCATCTATTGCCCAAAATTCTTTCAGCAGCAAGTTTTCCTGAAATCAGAACCATCGGTACGCCAACGCCGGGCTGGGTGCCACTTCCTGCAAAGACTACATTTTCAAAACCTTTGGCAAGATTATTTGGACGAAATGGTCCAGTTTGCATAAATGTATGAGCGCTAGCGAACGGCGCTCCCATCTCAAGTCCCATAGCTTCCCATTCCAAGGGCGTGGTTAAACTTTCAACTTCAATTGATTTTCCAAAATCTGTATAACCACGTTTCTCCATAGTGCTAATCATTTGATCGCGATAGCGAGGAGCCTCTTCTCTCCAATCAATATCTGCAGACAAGTTCGGAGTAGGGAAGAGGACGTAGTAACTCTCTTTTCCTTGCGGGGCTAGAGATTTGTCATCATGTGTAGGAACTGTTACTAATAAGCTTGGATCAGTCATCAAAGTCTTCTTATCAATTAGTTCTTCGAAAACTCCATCCCAGGAATCACCGAAATGTATATTGTGATGTGCGATGTGATCGTATTTCTTACTAGAACCTGCAAGAAGTACTGCACATGAAGGTGAGTAATTCAAACGTTTTACTCGCGCTGGCGTCCTTTTTAGAAGGTCGCGATATGCCACCGGCAAATCTGGATTTAAAATAATTACATCGCATTCATATCGAGAACCATCTTCGGTTATTGCAGCGACGACTCTACTATTTCGCTCTTCTAGCTTAACCACTTTAGAGTTATAGTGAATTTTCGCACCATGTTTCTCTGCGACGGCAGCAAGCGCTCGTGGAACTGCATGCATACCACCTTTAGGAAAATAGACGCCATTCACTGCATCCATGTATGCAATAACTGCATAGATGGCAAGCGCTTGTTGCGGGGAAACTCCAGCGTACATGGCTTGGAATGAGTAGATGCGTTGCGTCCGTGGGTCTTTCAAGAACTGCGCAACTTTTGGTGCCAATCTTCTAAAACCACCAATTGCAATTAGCTTAGCTAAATTTGGAGTAAGTAGATCTAATGGCGAATCAATATTCTTATCGATAAAGTCATTCATCTCATACTTATAGAGTTTCGTAACAAAATCAACGTAACGTCGGTAACCTGCTGCTTCATTGCCGCCTATAACTTTGGCAATCTCTTCTTCCATTTGTTTTGTATCTGGATAGACATCCAAGGTGCTTCCATCGTTATAAAAGGCGCGATAAAGAGGGGAGAGTGGCAGTAGCGTTAACCAATCTGACATCTTCTCGCCGACACAATTCATGGCATCTTCAATTAAGGATGGCATCGTTAAGACAGTTGGGCCGGTATCAAATGAGTAGCCATCTTTCTTAAGTAGACCATTTCGTCCACCCGGAACAGATTCGCGCTCTAAAAGTGTTACATCTCGCCCTTGACCGAGCAGTCGCAAAGTGGCGCTCAGTCCGGCAAGTCCGGCACCGACAACAACTACCTTCTCACTCTTACCCTTTACAGTCTTCATCTATTTCTCTCTTTTAGTAGCAGCAGTGGCCATAAATTTAAGGAGTTCGATTACTTCAGCTTCGATATCTGAATTCTGTATTGCTTGAATAGCCCTTAAGTAAAGATTTTCAATTAGCGCTTCACATCTGGCTAGCGCTCCGGACTCTACGATTATTTCTTGAATTACAGTTACTTCGGAATCTGAAAGATCAGATTTACCTAATGAATTCTCAATTTTGGATTTTTGAACCGGGTTGCAGCCTTCAAGCGTCATTGCAATAAGCAAGGTTCGCTTACCCTCTTTAATGTCATCGCCACTCGGCTTGCCGGTTACATCTGATTTACCGAAGATGCCAAGAATATCGTCACGTAATTGAAATGCTTCTCCGAGAGGAAGACCATATTCACTATAACTTTCTAGAATCTTGGAATTTGCTCCTGCTAGCGAACCGCCAAATTGCAACGGACGTTCTATCGAATATTTGCCAGACTTGTATTGCGCAATTTTGCGAGACCTATTGGTATCTGATTTGGCAATGACTCCTTCCAGAACATCTAAGTACTGGCCAGCCATTAACTCACTTCGCATCTCATAAAAAATAGGTAGAGCTGCCCCTAAATTGAGGGAATCAGAATCAGTCTCGTAAATCATCTGATCGCTCCAGGATAAAGCAAGGTCACCTATTAAAATTGCAGCCGCAGCGCCAAACTTCTCAGGTTTGCCAAGATATTTACTTTTACTATGAAGATCTTCGAAATATTTATGAAGTGATGGTTTTCCTCTTCTGGAATCAGATCCATCCATCAAGTCATCATGAATCAATGCACAGGCATGTACTAACTCTAAGGAGCTCGATACCTGAATAGCCGCGTCAGAGCCTTGTCCACCGGCACCTAAGTAACCCAAATAGGAGAAAATTGGTCGAAATCTCTTTCCGCCATCTCGAACGAAATCTGAAAGAGAACTAGCCACCGGTTTCAAGTAAACATCGATCTCATTTATTCTGTTGACTTGCTCGGATAAGAATCTCTCCAAAGAGCTATTTATCTGGGAATGTATTTGGAGGATACGTTGGTTTTCCACGGCGCAACGGTACCCTCACCCCATATGTTAGGCAGTCCGAGTTTCTCTGTTGAGTTCTTCCCGCCGAAAGATAGTGCAGGCGAAGAACGACTTTGGCAGGCGCTCGATTCAATCTCCGAACTATTACCAGATTATGTATCGGTCACTTATGGCGCGGGTGGAAGTACTCGAGAACGAACCATTCGCGTTACGGGAGAAATAACAAAGAGAACTGGAATTGCAACTGTTGCACATTTAACCTGTGTGGGGGCGACGCAAACTGAATTGCGAAATACTCTGACAAGATATAGCGAAGATGGAATTGATTCGATCTTGGCACTAAGGGGAGATCCAGAAGGTGGGCCACGGGCTCCTTGGGTTTCGACTCCTGGTGGTTTTGATCATGCAGATGAACTGGTTTCGTTGGCAAAATCAATGGGATTTGAAGTTGGAGTCGCCGCCTTTCCAGATTCTCATCCGGCGACCAATGATTTTGAAAAAGATATTCAAGTACTTCTAGAAAAGGAGAGACGTGGCGCAACCTACGCCACCACTCAATTCTTCTTCTCAGTCGAGAGTTACTTACAACTTGTCAAAGCTCTCAGATCCCATAATTCGCAGATTGAAGTTATTCCAGGAGTACTTCCGATTACCAATGAAAAGCAACTCGAGAGAATGGCGGTATTAAGCGGTACCGAAATACCTGATTTCATAACGAATCGAATTGCTGGCCTAGATGGAGAATCCATTCGGTCTGCTGGAGTTGAGATTGCAATAGAGCTCTGCACCAAACTAATTGAAGTTGGTGCACCTGGAATCCATTTCTACACTATGAATAACGCGACTTCGACGGTTGAAATTGTAAAATCGATTGGATTGCGATGAAAAAAAGTGATTTTTTTGACGCCTGGAGTAAATTGCATGGCGGAGCAGAGATAAAGGGAATCGTCTGGGCTTGGCTGAGCTTAAGTTATTTCATCTGCTGGCCATTAGCGAAGATAAAGATTTCGCCTAACAATCTCTCGATGCTAGCTCCATTTGTAGCTTTGCTCTTTTTTATTAACATTGAATCGAATTGGTCGATTCTTTTTCTTGTGATTTCGTTGTTACTTGATGGCATAGATGGCTCTCTTGCGATTCTGAGAGAACGTGTCTCAAAATTTGGTGCGTTACTAGATGCCGTTATGGATCGCGTTACTGAATTCTTTTGGGCGCTGGCTTTTATCCAACTAGGAGCGCCAATCTGGGTAGTGACAGGAGTGGTCGTACTTGCCTTCGGACAAGAGTATTTGCGGGCTAGATCAGGTGGGCTCGGTATTCATGAAGTTGTGATTGTTACAATCGCAGAGCGTCCAGTTAGAGCGACTTTAATTTTTATTCCGCTGGTTGCGCGTGTTTTTGAAATGGATCTGTCAACAGCTTTTGCAATTCTCTGGCTATTTATGCAGAGCTTTAGCTTTACGCAATTGTTTCTTGCTCTGCGATCGCGGCTACGACAATCTCAGCGCTGATTCCAACCAACGGCAATCCACCACCCGGATGGGCCGATCCACCAACGCAGTAAAGATTTTTAATTGGTGAACGATTCTTTGCTCTCAAAAATGCAGATCTTGCGCCATTGCTCGAAGTTCCATAAATCGATCCTCCTGGAGCATTTACCTCACGCTCAAGATCTGCTGGAGTTTTAATCTTTAAGACTTGTAGTCGATCTCGTATCTTTAAACCTCGATCTTCTAGTTTGGTAATAATGTGTTCGGCATAATCTTCCTTGAAATTTGGCTTATTCCAGTCAAAACCATTTTTCGGCTGATGTAATGGTGCATTTACCAAGATTGTCCAAGCTTCAGAATTCTCAGGTCGCATGGAATCATCATCAGGATTACAAATGTAGATTGCAGGATCTTCGGCAGGGGATGAATCTCTAAAAATTGAATCAAACTCGGAATCATAATTTTCAGGAAAGAAAACTGTGTGATGTCCTAACTCCGAACGTCCTTTTAGCCCCAGCATTAAAGTAAATCCTGAGAACGATGGAGTGGCTTTGGAAAGCGAAGCTCTTGGCTTACGAGTTTGCCTATTTGCTGGCAGTAACTTTTCGTAGAGTAGTTTTGCATCGACATTCGAGACTACAACATCGGCTTCAATGACTTCACCTGTTTTCAGACGAACTCCTGTTGCACGGCCACTAGTTGAAATAATCTCTGAAACTTCCGTATTCGTATGAATCTTCGCACCTAAATCCTGAACACGCTCTGCAAGTTTGGTTGCCAGGCCACCAAGTCCACCCGGCACATGCCATGCGCCAAATGCCTCTTCTACAAATGCAATTGTCAATAGCACTGCCGGTGCTTTCCGTGGATCTGAACCCGTATAGGTTGCATATCTGTCCATGACTTTTGTTAAGTGAGGACCGGCTTTGTAGTCAGTTACATAGCTACGCATTGATTTCCACGGAGCTATGGTTCGCAAATCTTTAAGAAGAGTTCTGCGTTTTAGTAGCTTTAATGGGCTTCTTAGCTCACCTTCAATGAAAGTCTCTCGAGATGCCTCCCACATTTCTTCAGCGCGCTTTAGCAATTGATGCCAGGCGTTGGCTTCATCTTTACCCAGCTCTTTCTCAATTGCCGCAATAGTTCCCTGACGTGAGAGATTAGGAAATGTTAATTTCTTGCCATCATGGAAAATGTAGGTAAATGATGGATTGACTGGCTTCAACTCAAAGATATGCTCTAGACGTTTTCCAGTTTTGAGAAACAAGTCTCTATACACCGCGGGTAATGTCAATAATGAAGGACCGGTGTCAAAAGAAAAACCTTCAACTTTTTCCGTATGACATTTTCCGCCGATTTCATTTGCTTCAAAAACAGTAACCTGATGACCAGTTTTTGCTAACCTCGCTGCTGCAGCAAGTCCGGCCATTCCAGCGCCAACGATAACTATGCGCTTAGGTTTATCTGTTTTTCGATGATGATTCATAGCTGTCTTCCGCGCCAATATAGCGAATTCTTCTTCTTGAGAAGAATCGATCGAAATATCAAATAAATCCAGATTGCTATCGCCAGAGGATGAAGTGGTGCGCTCCATTTGACGGAGTCGGTTCTAATGGCTGCAAGGAGTCGCGTTGTAATTATTAAGGAGTAGAGAAAGATTCCTAATTGAAAATCGCTAACTATAAGAAGCGCTGGGTAGATTGATGTTAGGAAGAGAAATAGAGCGCCTAATGCGGCGCCAGAAAATCCACCGAAAGCTCGCCATTGTGATTTTTCGTATCCAGCGATCAGCTCGGATCCATTCTCGTACATTTTGCAATTTGAGATTCTTGAACCATCTACTACTGAGCCTCGGAATTTTGATTTTCGCATCAGCCTGGCTAATTCCAAGTCGTCTAATACTTCACCTTTAATTTCAATATGACCGCCGGAATTTCTATATGCATCGCTTCTCGCAATAAAAAATTGGCCGTTTGCGACTACCGTGGATCTACGCAAGCTTCGCTCTGCTGCTTTTAATGGCAAGGTAGAAAACCAACTCCACTGTAATAACGGCTGAACTAAATTTGCCAGGAACCCTTTTACAAGTTGCTTAGGGTATGGAGAGATATAACTCCACCCGCGCGCCTCCAGCTCTTTAATTGCTGAAGCGATAGCTGTTGGAGTTAGGCGAACATCGGCATCTAGAAATACTAGATATTCACCTTTGGCTTCTTTAGAAAGGGTATGAAGAGCGTAGTTCTTGCCTAGCCAATTATCGGGTAGATCTCCGCCCTTGCTCAATCTTAAATTTGTAAATTTAGATTTTAGTGAATTAGCAATATCGAATGTTCGATCTTCTGATTGATCATCTAAAACAAGAACTTCAAAATCTAGCAATCCGTGCTGCGAAACAGCGCTTTTAATCGAACCCTCAACATTCCTCTCTTCGTTTCGCATCGGAATAAGAATTGAGACCTTGCTAGATATAGCAGAATCACTTGAAGAAAGTCTTCTAATAGAAATGAAATTAAGGAGAGTTATTAAAAAGATAGTGTAAATAGAGAATGAGACTATGTTATTTAAGAATTGCACTTAATCACTTCTACCGAATTTAACCGCAAGGAAGTACCAAATAACGATAACTCCGAGCGTTATCCCACCAATGAAGGCCACTCCAGGTCGATCAAAAAAGAATATATTTCCGACAATTCCACTTAGCCAACTCCAAAATAAGAAGATTTCAGGGATAGCTCGACTAATTCCAACGGATCTACGTTCTTTAGGGAGCGCTTTATCAAGTAGCGCCATTAAACCGATACCAGTTAGAAACCAGCCAAAGGTATTGGAGAGCGGTATTTCAGGTTGGAATGGAACAGTTCTGCCAGTGATTTCCCAAGTCCATCTACCAGCAGAGACCATTAATGGGTCTAAGAAAAGATCCCATGCCATTAATCCAAATCCGCCAATTAAAAAGACCCAGTTTGCGGCTATCCGGCGAGATGCTATCAAGATTGGATAAGACATCATTATCCAGGCAAAGGGAACTACTAGTGGAACTCCATAAATTTGGTAACCAAGAGATCCCGAGTATGAGTATTCACCAAAGGGCCATGTAGTTCGGACGCCAATCTGTTCAACAAATAAGGAATAGCAGAAAGTTATAGATAGAAAGCGAAAGGCAAATGTTGCTCGGTAGGCAAATAGTGCATGGAGCAACATCGCACCTGCCGCCCAATAAACAAAGGCAATAGTTACCAATCGAAGTGGTTCGCCAGAAACTAATGGGTATGAAATTTGCAATCCGATTGCAATTGTCAGAACTGCAATAGAGATGGAACTTTGTAACGGAGTGATTCGACGTCGCAGATCTCTCCTTGGACGAAAGTTGCGAATCGACATAAGCCAAGTCTGCCTTAAAGTTGGCCGTTTTCTTTAATCACCGCAAATCTCGAGAACAATTCCTCGGCATACCATCGCTCTCGTTGCGTAGCTTTTATAGCTTCTTTATGAGCCTCACCTCTGTAGGCAAAGGTGCTTACAGAGAGTGGATCCTGCCAAAGTGAGAAAGTGCCTTGCAATCCGATAGGTGCTTCGCCGATACCAATTGCGTTTAACAAGCCTGGAGAATTTTTTAAACTAAAAGTAACCGGAGGAACTGATCTCCAAAAGATTGAATTTTTTAGAAGCTTTATCCGAGCTCTAGTTATTGCGGCGATCTTTCCATTCCAATCTCGCGGATCAACTTCATGCT
>JACCDM011213326.1_pt1 | contig 20238 bp, 15 predicted proteins | sample 7445851 | NCBI WGS metagenome assembly JACCDM01 (sample SAMN15323438, study PRJNA562643) | freshwater metagenome | isolation source: river surface water | place: USA:Blue River Watershed | collected 2017-08-16
CCGGGGCGCACCGTGCCGAGGCGCTCCGTGAGCCCGAGCGCCCGGGCGTTCCCGCTCGTCGCCGCGCGGAGGACGGCGGGGGCGGGCATCCCGTACTGCACCATCAACTCCATCTCCCACGCGTTCGTCCCGTGCGCGTACACCCCGGCATCGCCTCCCATGCACATCGCCACACCGGCCGCGCGCGCGGCGGCGAAGGCAGCACGCTTCTGGGTCATCCGCTCGGTCGGGGGCATCCCCTCGCGCCAGCCCGCGTATCGTGACGTCGCCTCCGTCGCTGCGAGTGTCGGGCAGAAGGCCACGCCGCGCTGCGCCATCAGCTGGAACACCTCCGGCGTGCCGCCGTCCCCGTGCTCGATCATCGCGACGCCGGCGAGCACCGCGCGGCGCATCCCCTCCGCGGTTGCGGCGTGCGCGACGACGCGTCGCCCGCTCGACGCCGCGACCTCGACGAGGGTCCGGAGCTCCGCCTCGGAGAAGGTCGGTCGCGCCTCTCCCGACGGGCCCCATCGATAATCGGCGTACACCTTCACCCAGTCCGCGCCGTGCCCGATCTGCGAGCGTGCGGCGCGGGTCAGGCCCTCGACCCCATCCGCCTCCTCGGCGCCCTGCGGGACCGCCCACTCCTCGGCGAATCCCTTCGGCCCGTACGAGCCACTCGCGACGATCGCCTTCGAGGCGATCTGTAGCCGCGGCCCCGGGATGATCCCCTGCGCAATGGCCTGCTTCAGCCCGGCGTCCGCGTACCCCGCGCCCTCGGTGCCGAGGTCGCGCGCCGTGGTGAATCCCGCCTCGAGCGTTGCCCGGGCGTGGTTCACGGCACGCGCGGTGCGCAGGCTCAGCGGTTCGCGCAGTACCTGGTCGTTCCAACTCGTCTCGTCGTACGGATGGAGGAAGAGGTGTGTGTGGCCCTCGATGAATCCCGGGAGGAGCGTGGTGCCCGGGAGCGCGATGGTCCGCGTGCCAGCTGGCGCACGCAGCTCGCCCCGTGGCCCGACCGCCGTGATGCGGTCGCCGGTGACGAGGACGGCCCATCCGGTGCGCGCAGAGTCCTCCGTGCCGAGGAAGACACGATCGGGGACGAGCAGCACGACGGACGAGGCAGGGGCGGCGGGCGCGTCCTGGGCATGGAGGCGTGCCGTCGGCACACTCGGCGACGCAACCATCGCGGCCACGGCGGCCACGGAGGTCAGCGTGGCCGATGTGGTGCGCCGCAGCAGTGCGGCCGGTGTCATACCGTCTCCGTGCGTGGCGTCGGGACGTCCGAGACGCCTCCGGAGACGATGAAGGCGAGCACCTCGGAGCTCGGCGCGGTGAGGCGCTGCACCCGGCCCGCGGGGACCACGAGCACCTGACCCGCGAAGTTGTACGACTGCGGGAAGTAGACCGCGATGTCGCCCGGCATCCCGAGCCGCGCCATCGAGGCCTGTGTGATGAAGCCGAAGGTGCGGAGCGCTCCGTCGGCCGAGAGCGTCACCATCACGGGGGAGTCGAAGCGGCGCTGTTCTCCGACGAAGGCGTTCAGGAGGTCCTTCGTGGACGAGTAGAGCAACCGCACGAAGGGGAGGCGGTCGAGAATCGCGTCGAACCACTGCTCCGCCTGCTGCGCGAGAAAGGTCGAGCCCACGAACCCGACGAGCGTGATGCCGGCCAACGTGACGAGGAGGCCGAGGCCGGGGATCCCGAGCCCGAGGAGTCCGTCGACCCGGCGGAGCACCCAGAGGCAGACGGCGATCGTGACGGCGAGCGGCACCGTGAGGACCAGGCCGCGGAGGAAGTAGGTGAGGAGCCGCTTCACTGGGGGGAACCTCGCAGCGGAGGGAGCGGGGCGCGTACATTGGGACCGTCGTTGATCCCCGCTGAAGATACCCCCGAACCCCGCCGTCCGATGCCGCTGCGCACCCGGTGCCTCGCTCGCCTCCTGCTCGTCGTCCTCGCCCCGCGCCTCCTCGGCGCGCAGGTCGGCCCAGAGCGCCTCCCGCTCACGCAGGACACCTACGACCTCTGGCGGTCGATCCTGCAGCCCGCGCTCACCAGCGACGGGCGGTGGGCGTTCTACACCCTGACTCCGACGGTGGGGGATGGGGAGCTCGTCGTGCGCGCCACCAGCGGCAGCGTCGAGCATCGCGTGTCGCGCGGCTGGACGGGGCGGCCCCTCACGAGCGTGACGGGCTCGGCGTTCTCACCGCAGGCGGCGCAGGCCACCGCCGACGCGCGATTCATCGCCTTCCTGCGCTATCCCACCAAGGGGGCCCTTGATTCGGCGCGGGCGCGCCGGGCGAAGCCCGCCGAGCAACCGAAGCCTGCGCTCGGCCTCCTGGCGCTGGAGACGGGGCGCGTTACGACGATCGAGAAGGTCCGCGGCTTCCAGCTCGCGCGAGACGGGGGGCGGTTCATCGCGTATCAGGTCGAGGCGGACACCGCGGCGGCGCGTCCGGCCGCCCGCGCCGCCGGCGCCGATTCCGCGACGGCGAAGCCCGCCGCCAAGAAGAAGGAGACGGGGTCGCCGCTGGTCCTCCGCGAGCTCGCCTCGGGGGCCGAGACGCGGATCGAGGGCGTCACGGAATACGCGCTTGACCGCGGCGAGCAGTGGCTCGCGTATGTGCAGGCGGGTGCCGATTCGCTCGGCATCGACGGCGTCTATCTCCGTCGACTCGCCACCGGCGTCACCACGCCGCTCAAGCGCGGGACGGGGAATTACCGCGCGCTCGCCTTCGATGAGACGGGGGCGCAGCTCGCCTTCCTGACCGATGCGGACGAGTGGTCGACGGAGAAGCCGCGGCTCGCGCTCTATCACGCCGCGCTCGCGGCGACGAAGCCCGCCATGGTGACGCTCGCCGTCGCCGCGGGTGCGGTCGGCGAGGGGCAGCGAATCAGCGAGCGCGGCGTCGAGTTTGTGCGTGGCGGCGGCGTGGTCCGGTTCGGTGTCGCCGCCGTCCTCCCCGACTCGATCCCCGCCGACTCGCTCGCCGACAAGGCGATCTTCGAGCTCTGGCATTGGCGTGACACGCGCCCGCAACCGATGCAGCGGCTGCAGCTCGCGCAGGACCGGAACCGCAGCGTCCCCGCGATCTACACGGTCGCCACCCGGCAGATGCGACGGCTCGGGAGCGATTCGCTTCCCACCGTGACACTCTCCGACGACGGCCGTGTCGGCCTCGCGGTCACCGACGTGCCCTACGAGCTCGACGCCATCGCGGGTCGCGACGGCTCGGATGTCTACCTCATCACCACGGCGACGGGCGCGACCCGCCGCATCGCGACGCGGGTGCGCGCGGGGGCGCAGCTCTCGCCGGCGGCGCGGTATGTCACGTGGTGGGATGGCGGCTGGAAGGTCCACGACGTCGCCTCGGGTCGCACCCGTGACCTCACCGCCGGCATCACCGGCGTCCGCTTCGACGACGAGACGCATGACACACCGGGTGAGCCCGGGCCCTACGGACTCGGCGGCTGGACCACCGACGACGCGCGCGTGCTGGTCTACGACCGGTACGACGTGTGGGAGGTCGATCCGACGGGCGCGGTGGCACCGCGGACCCTCACGGACGGCGTCGGGCGGGCGGGCCGGCTCACCTTCCGGGTGGTCGACCTCGACCCCGAGGCGCGGGCGATCGATCCCCGCGAGCCGCTGCTGCTCCGTGCCTTCGACAACGGCACGAAGGCGGCGGGCTTCTATCGCGACCGGGTGGGGGCGACGGCCGCCCCCGAGCGGCTCGTGATGGCGCCGAAGTCGTGGCCGGTGCTCGTGAAGGCCCGCCGCGCGGACCAGCTCCTCGTGGCGCGCGCCGACTACCGCGAATTCCCCGACCTCTGGACCGGCACGTCGTTCGACCGGCTGACGCGGATCTCCGATGCGATGCCGGAGCAGGCGCGCTACCGGTGGGGGAATGTGGAGCTGGTCACCTGGGCGAACGCCGACGGCGTGCCGATGGAGGGCCTGCTCTACACGCCCGAGGGGTTCGATCCCTCGAAGCGGTATCCGATGATCACCTACTTCTACGAGCAGCTGAGCGACGGGCTGTACAACTACGCGCGGCCCGCAGGCCGGAACGTGGTGAACGCACCGGTCTACACCTCGCTGGGCTACCTCGTCTTCATGCCGAATATCCATTACACCCCGGGCTATCCTGGCCCGAGCGCTGTCAAGTCGATCGTCCCCGGGGTGCAGTCGCTCATCGCGCGCGGCATCGCGGATCCGCAGCGCCTCGGCGTGACCGGGCAGTCGTGGGGTGGCTACCAGACGGCGTACCTGATCACGGAGACCAACCTCTTCGCGGCCGCGGTGCCCAACGCCACCGTCGTGAATATGACGTCGGCGTATGGCGGGATCCGGTGGGAGAGCGGGGTGGAGCGCGCCATCGTGAACTATGAGCGCGGGCAGAGCCGTATCGGCGGGTCGCTCTGGGAGTACCCGGAGCGTTATCTCGAGAACTCCCCCCTCTTCAAGCTCGACCGGGTGCGGACCCCCGTGCTCTTCATGGCGAACGACGCCGACGGCGCGGTGCCGTGGTACCAGGGGATCGAGTTCTTCGTCGCGATGCGACGGCTCGGCAAGGAGGCGTACATGATCAATTACAACGGGGACGCGCACAATCCGCGGAAGTGGGCGAACCAGAAGGACATCGACCGCCGGATGCAGGAGTTTTTCGCCGCCAAGCTCCTCGGGGCGCCGGAGCCGGAGTGGATGCGCCGTGGGATCCCGTACCTGGAGCGCGGGCGGGACCAGTTCCCGCGGCCGTGACCCGTTAGCTTTCCCGACCCATGTCCACGACTTCGCAGCCCGACTCCGCCGCCGCCGCGGTCCCCGCTCCCGTCGAGCTGGGCGCGCCGGAGGCCGTCCCCGCGCCCGCCGCCTGGAGCATCGAGGCGGCGAAGGCCCTGTACAACATCGAGGGCTGGGGCGACGGACATTTCGACGTCAACGCTGCGGGGCGTGTCATCGTCCGTCCGGACAAGGACCATCCGCAGCGGACGGTCGACCTCTACGAACTCGCGCATGATCTCGAGGCGCAGGGGGTCGCCCTCCCGGTGCTCCTGCGCTTCTCGGACATCCTGAAGTCGCGGATCGAGGCGCTCCACGCCCGGTTCGCGAGCGCGATCGCCGAGTTCCAGTACGAGGGCCGCTACACCACGGTCTACCCGATCAAGGTCAACCAGCAGCGGCACGTGGTGGAGGAGATCGTCGACTTCGGCCGCGCCACCGGCGTGGGCCTCGAATGCGGTTCCAAGCCGGAGCTGCAGGCCGTCCTCGCCCTCACCGAGCGCACCGACCACCTCATCGTCTGCAACGGCTACAAGGACGAGGAGTTCATGCGGCTCGCCCTGATGGGGCAGCAGCTCGGTCATACCGTCATCATCGTCATCGAGCAGGTCAGCGAGCTCGACGTGCTCGAGAAGGTCGCCGAGGAGATGGGGGTCACGCCGACGCTCGGCGTCCGCATCAAGCTCTCGAGCGAGGGATCCGGGCGCTGGGCGCAGTCGGGAGGCGAGAAGTCGAAGTTCGGGCTCACCGCCGCGCAGCTGATGCAGGTCATCGACCGCCTGAAGGGCGCGGGGCGAACCGACTGGCTCCGGCTGATCCACTTCCACCTCGGCTCGCAGATCACTGATATCCGCTTCATCAAGCGCGGGCTTCAGGAGGTCAGCCGCTTCTATGTGGAGCTGCGCCGCCTCGGGCTTGGGATCCGCTGGGTCGATGTCGGCGGCGGGCTGGGCGTCGATTACGACGGCACGCAGTCGACCGCGCAGGCGTCGATGAACTACTCCGCGCAGGAGTACGCCAACGACGTCGTGTACACGCTGGCCGAGACCTGCCGGGAGGAGGAGCTCCCGATGCCCGACATCATCTCCGAGTCGGGGCGGGCCCTCACCGCGCACCACGCGCTGCTCCTGCTCAGCGTGATCGACGTCGAGTCGCACGCGGAGCCGGCGCCGCCGGCCATCGGCGAGGAGGACCACGCGCTGCTGCACGAGATGGCGGAGGACCTGAAGACCGTCTCGCGCAAGAATGTCGCGATGCGGCGCATCCGCGAGATCTTCCACGACGCCACCTTCGACAAGGAACGGGCGCAGCAGCTCTTCAACTCCGGGGTGCTCACGCTCCGGGAGCGGGCCCTCGCCGAGACGTTGTATCTCTGCACGCTGAATGCGGTGGCGCGCCTCGCCGAGGGGCGGCGCGACCGGTTCGAGGACATCGTCGGCGACCTCGACACGGCGCTGATCGACCGCTACTTCGCGAACTTCTCGCTCTTCCAGTCCCTCCCCGACACCTGGGCCATCGACCAGCTCTTCCCGATCATGCCGGTGCACCGGCTCGATGAGGCGCCGACGCGCCAAGGGACGATCCAGGACGTCACCTGCGATTCCGACGGGAAGATCGACCGGTTCATCGGCGGGAAGACGGGGCTCCCGTCGCTTCCGCTGCACGTCTTCCGCGACGGCGAGGCGTACATCCTCGGCATCTTCCTCACCGGCGCGTATCAGGAGATCCTCGGCGACCTGCACAACCTGTTCGGCGACACCAACGCCGTGCACGTGCGGCTCAACGACGGGGGCTATGACCTCACCCACCTCGTGCACGGCGACACCGTCACCGAGGTGCTGAATTACGTGCAGTTCCAGGCCTCGGACCTGCTGGCGACCTTCCGGCGGAAGGTGCAGTCGGCATCGCACATCTCGCGCGAGCAGGCGAACATGTTCATCGCCGAGTACGTCGCGGGGCTGGAGGGGTACACGTACCTCGAGGGCGAGGCGGCCCGGTAGGACCTCGGCCGCTGCGGCGCCGGGGGCGAGGTCTACCCGCTGCGCACCATCGGCCATCGGCGCCGACCCTGGAAACATCGCGGGGCCCCCACCGAGCATCGGTGGGGGCCCCGCGTCACGTCGGGTGATGGGCTCAGCGCGCCGCGTACCGGGCCTCGACCGCGCCCCAGTGCACCACGTTCCACCACGCGTCGATGTAATCCGGTCGGCGATTCTGGTAGCGGAGGTAGTACGCGTGTTCCCAGACGTCGAGGCCGAGGATCGCGTGGCGCCCTTCCATCAACGGGTTGTCCTGGTTCGGTGAGCTCTCGATGGCGACCGTGCCGTCCGGGTTGGCCACGAGCCAGGCCCACCCGGAGCCGAAGCGGCCCACCGCCGCCGCCTTGAAGCGATCACGGAACGTGGCGAAGTCGCCGAAGGCCGCGTCAATCGCCGCGCCGACGGCTCCGCCGGGCGCGCCGCCCGCGTTCGGGGCCATCAGCTCCCAGAAGAGCGAATGGTTCCAGTGGCCGCCACCGTTGTTGCGCACCGCGGTCCGGACGCCCTCCGGGACCGTGGCGATCTCACGACAGAGCTGATCGAGGCTCCACGACGCGAGCTCGGGGGCCTTCTCGATCGCCGCGTTCAGGTTCGTGACGTACGCGTTGTGATGCTTCCCGTGGTGGATCTGCATCGTCTGCGTGTCGATGTGCGGCTCGAGCGCCTCGGGGGCGTAGGGAAGGGCGGGGAGGGTGAAGGGCATGGGTCGAGGGGTGAGGGATGGCAGTGGAGCGGAACGAGGAGTTAGGTCTCAGGTGGCGCGGGGCATTGGGGCATGTGGGCGTGAGGAGTGGCGGCGTCCGCGCGCGGTGATCGCGGTCACCGGCCCTCCGCCTGCGGTCCCCGGCTCTTCCACCACCCCACAATCCCCGGCAGCACCGAGATCACGATGATCGCGATCACAACCTGCTCGACGCGCGCCTTCAGCCACGGGACCTGTTCGACGATCAGATACCCGGTGAGGAGCATCGACCAGATCCAGGCGAGCCCGCCGATGACGTTGTAGGAGATGAAAGTGGGGTAGTGCATCCGCGCCGCGCCCGCGACGACCGGCGCGAAGGTGCGGGCGAACGGCATGAAGCGGGCCAGGATGATCGCCTTGCCCCCGTGTCGGTCGTAGAACGCCTGCGCGGCACGGAGGTGCTCCTGCTTGAACCAGCGCGAATCGGGGCGCGAGTAGAGCGCCGATCCGGCGCGACGCCCGATCCCGTAGGCGATCTGGTCGCCCGTGATGGCCGCGAGCGAGCAGAGGAGCCCGAGGGTCCAGACGTTCATCGTGCCGGTCACGCAGACCAGCCCGGCGGTCACGAGGAGCGAATCCCCCGGGAGGAAGGGGAAGAGCAGCCCCGTCTCGATGAAGATGATGGCCGTGATGCCGAGGTAGCCGGCCGTCGCGACAAGGCCGTCGAGGTCGCGGAAGAGGTCGAGGAAGGCGTGGACGAGCTCCATGGCGACGAAATCTAGCGGCCGCGCTAGCTTGCAAGGCGTCATGTCGATTCTCGATCAGGTCGTCGTCGTCCTCAATCGGGTCCAGGACCCCGTGAACATCGCGGGGACGGTCCGGGTGATGAAGAACATGGGCGTGCGCGACCTGCGGCTCGTGCAGCCCGTGCCGTACGATCCGTGGCGGATCGAAGGGGTCGCGCACGGCACCCGCGACATCGTCGAGCGCATCCGGCATTGCGAGAGTCTCCCCGAGGCCCTCGCCGACTGCGTGCACGTCGCCGCCTTCGGCGCGAAGCGTCGGGCGCATCGGTGGCCGATGACGACCCCCCGCGAGCTCGCGCCGGTGATGCTGGACCGGGCCGCGGAGGGACGGGTGGCCCTGCTCTTCGGGCAGGAGGACCACGGGCTGCCGAACGAGGCGATCGACCTCGCGCACGTGATGGTGACGATCCCGACCACGGAACACGCGTCGCTCAACGTGGCCCAGGCGGTGCTGGTCGCCCTGTACGAGCTCCACCTCGCGGCGGGCGACGCGACGCGCACCATCGCGCGGCACAAGCACCACGCGGCCCTGCCCAAGCACGACGAATGGGAGCGGGCGCTGGGGGACATCGATCGGTCCCTGGCGGCGATCGCGTTCTATCGGACCCGGAACCCGGAACACATCATGCGGTCGGTCCGTTCATTGCTGAACCGGGCGGGTCCCGACTCCCGGGAGCTCACGCTCGTGCGGGCGATGGCGATCGAGGTGCTCCGGACGATCGACCGCGTGCGTCGCGGGCTGGAGTGAGCAGGGCAGGGTGAGGATGTTTCCCATCCTTGCGTGGGGGTTTTCCCCCGGTTTGTTTTCTTGGCTGGTCGGTTTGTGAAAAAGTTCACAAACCGAATCTTCCGTTCGGATTTCTCCCTCTCATCCGAGACGCGCATGTCCGGTCGCAGGAAGTGGGTCATGATTCCGGGACTCGTCGCCATCGCCCTCACGGCGACGATGATGTCCGCGTACGCGGGCTCGCAGTCCGCCCCCGATGACGCTCCCGCCCCCGTCGATACCACGACGGCCACCTACCAGGCCAATCAAGAGGCCTTCGGGAAGGCGAAGCCGGGGCCCTGGGCCTACAGCGGCGCCTCCGGGTACACCAACTATATCGGTGGCGGCATCGGCCGCTCCCCGGAGCAGCCGGTCAAGTTCCCGCACCCGGTGCACGTGAATGCGCTCAAGATGAACTGCGCGTTCTGCCACAACGCGGCGAACCAGTCGCCGGACCCGGGACTCCCCGCGGTGGGCACCTGCATGGGGTGCCACACGATCGTCGCGGCGGGCCGTCCTGAGATTGTGAAGCTCACGGAGTACTGGAACAACAAGCAGCCGGTGCCGTGGGTCCGCGTGCACAAGGTGCCGGAGTACGTTCACTTCCCGCACATGCGTCACGTGAACGCCGGCGTGACCTGCCAGACCTGCCACGGGCAGGTGAACAACATGCCGCAGGTCTTCCAGGCGCAGAGCCTCAACATGGGCTGGTGCGTCCAGTGTCACGTGAACGGGTACAGCCCGGCTGAGGGCGTCCGCGCCGCCGGCTACGAGCCCGATTCCGCGACGCTCGCGTTGCCGCGCAAGAAGGCGACGTATGACTGCGCCACCTGCCACTACTAGGACCCCGCGATGACTGACACCACCACGCAGGGCGTCAAGCGCCGCGACTTCCTCAAGGTCCTCGGGGTGGGCGGCGCCGCCGCCACCGCCACCGGGTGCTCCACTGGGGACGTCGAGAAGCTGATCCCGTACCTCGTCTCCCCGGACCAGACGGTCCCGGGCGTCTCCAACTACTACGCCTCCACCTGCCGCGAGTGTGCAGCGGGCTGCGGCATCATCGTCGAGGTGCGCGACGGCCGCGCCATCAAGGCCGAGGGGAATCCCGACCACCCGGTGAACCAGGGCGCGCTCTGCGCGCGCGGGCAGTCGTCGCTGCAGGGCCTCTACAACCCCGACCGCTATCGCCAGCCGATGAAGCGTGAGGGCGACGCGCTCGTCCCGACCACCTGGGACGACGCGATCGGCATCCTGCGCGGCAAGCTCGCGGACGTGCAGCGCGCCGGCACCGGCGCGCGCGCGGTCGTGATCAACCAGCACGAGCAGGGCTCCTTCCCGGCCTTCCTCGACGGCGTGCTTGCCAGCTACGGCATCGCGTCGCATCTCAGCTACGACGCCGAGGCACCGCTCGCGGTGGCTGCGGCGAACCGCGCGGCGTACGGCGCGGCGTGGCCGGCGATCGACTTCTCGGCGGCCTCGCTCATCGTCTCCTTCGGCGCCGACTTCCTCGACGGCTGGGGCCTCTCGGTCCCGCAGCAGCTCGCCTTCGCGGAGGCTCGCGGCAAGGTCGAGGGGGCCCCGCGCTTCATCTACGTCGGTGCGCGCCGGTCGCTCACCGGTCTCAACGCCGACCAGTGGATTCCGGTCCGTCCGGGGTCCGAGCTCGCGGTCGTGAACGCGATTGCCGGCACGGGATCGATTGCGGCGGCGGCCGAGGCGGCGGGTGTGGGGGCGGGGCTCCTCGAGGGGCTCGCGCAGGAGATCCGGACGGCGCGCGCGAGCGCGCTGCTCGCCGGCGGATACGGCGCGGAGGCGGGCGCCGTCGCGTCGGCGGTCGCGGAGCTGAACAAGTCCCGCGGGAACGTCGGGAAGACCATCAAGCCGCAGGACGGCTATCTCGCCTTCGAGGGCGTCGCCGGTCACGCGGAGATCCGTGCGGCCGCTGCGCGGATGGCGGCGGGGGAGGTTCCGCTCCTCATCGTGCGGCACGCGAACCCGGCGTACACCAGCGCGCCGGGCGTCGGCTTCGCCGCGGCGATGGACAAGGTGCCGTTCAAGGTCTCCTTCTCCAGCGTCCCTGACGAGACGACCAGCAAGTGCGACCTGATCCTCCCGGACCATCACGCGCTCGAGGCGTGGGGTGATGCCGAGCCGGTGCGCGGCACCCTGTCGCTCCAGCAGCCGGTGATGGACCCGGTCTTCGATACCCGCGCCACGGGGGACGTGCTCCTCGCGGTGCAGCAGAAGTCGGGCGACTACCGGTCGGTCATCGCGGGCCGCGTCGGCGGCGATGCGGCGCTCAACGCCGCGCTCCGGAAGGCGATCGCAAGCGGGTCGTCCGCGACGCGCAGCGGATCGCGCGCCTCGGCCGCCTCGGTGGGCGCGGGCGCCGCGCAGGAGGGCGCCTTCTTCCTGATGACCTACCCGTCGCCGACGCTCGGCGACGGCCGCGGCGCGAACAAGCCCTGGCTCCAAGAGCTCCCGGACCCGGTCACCAAGATCTGCTGGCAGACCGTGGTCGAGATGCACCCCGAGGCCCTGAAGACGATGGGCGTCGAGGACGGCGAGATCGTCACCGTCACCACCGCCGCCGGCACGCTCACGGCGCCGGTCTTCGGCTACATCGGCCTCCGCCCGGACACCGTCGCCGTGGCGCTCGGTCGCGGCCACGTCGGTGAGGGTCGCTATGCCGACGCGGGTGAGAACGCCTGGCAGCTGCTCGCGACGGCCGAGGATCGCGCCGGCGCCGCCGCGCTCGCCGGCACCAAGGCGAACGTCGCGAAGGCCGAGGGGCGTCAGCGCCTCGTGACCACGGAAGGGTCGGGCCGTCAGCACGGCCGCGGGATCGCCCAGGCAATCGCGCTCCCGGCGCTCCTCGCGGGCGAGGCAGGGCACGGCGGCCATCACACCTTCGAGGGGCAGGCGAGTGCCGAGTTCCTCCCGGGGCTCCGCTCGCCGACGGCGAACGACGCCCAGGGCGACATGGGCGTCCCGAACTCGAAGGACAAGGGCCAGTACGATCCCGACCACTGGTCCGGCGCGGCGCGCCGCCGGTGGGCGATGACGATCGACCTCGCCAAGTGCACCGGCTGCTCGGCCTGCGTCACCGCGTGCTACGCGGAGAACAACATCCCGACGGTCGGCGGCGCCTGGCAGGGCCCGCAGATTCTCCCGGACCGCACCGGCTTCGGTGCGAACATCACGCGCAGCCGTGAGATGGCGTGGATCCGCCTCGAGCGGTACTGGGAGATCGACCGCGAGCCGAAGGACGTGGTGTTCGATCCCGAGCATCCGGACTTCGAGACGCGCTTCATCCCGATGATGTGCCAGCACTGCGGCAACGCGCCGTGCGAGCCCGTCTGCCCGGTGTACGCCACGTACCACGCGCCGAACGGCCTGAACGTCCAGGTCTACAACCGCTGCGTCGGCACGCGCTACTGCTCGAACAACTGCCCGTACAAGGTCCGCTACTACAACTGGTTCGGGTACGGCGACCCGTCGCGCACGCAGTACGCGTTCCCGGAGCCGCTGCACTGGCAGCTCAACCCGGACGTGACCGTGCGGCAGAAGGGCATCATGGAGAAGTGCACGTTCTGCGTGCAGCGCATCAAGGAGGCCGAGAACCGCGCCGCGCTCGAGCAGCGTGCCTCGGTCGGCGAGGATGGCGTGCGGATCGACGGGCTGCGCCCGGACGAGTTCACGACCGCCTGCGCCCAGGCCTGCCCGTCGCGGGCGATCGTCTTCGGCGACGCCGCCGACGACCAGTGGTCGGTGGCGCAGTGGGTGAAGGATCGCCGCGCGTACCACGTGTTCGAGGAGCTCAATACGTACACCGCGGTGGTGTACCTCCAGAAGGTCAACCATCCGGCGCCGACGGCGTCGGCCACGGCATAAGGAGGCGCGACCCATGGCCACCCTCGCGCACCCCGACGAGCCGCGCCGTCCGAACATCGCGTCGGCCGACATCCAGCTCCCCGCGGTCACCAGCTACGAGCAGGTCGACAACGAGATCCTGTCGATCCTGCAGCCCACGAAGGCCTGGTTCGGCGCCCTGCTCCTCGCGCTCGCCTGCCTCGGGCTCGGCGCCTTCTCCTGGATCTACCAGATCCACCAGGGGCTCGGCGTCGCCGGCTACAACCCCCCGGTGATGTGGGGCGTCTACATCATCACGTTCGTGTTCTGGGTCGGTATCGGTCACGCGGGCACGCTGATCTCGGCGGTGCTCTACCTCTTCCGCGCCGGCTTCCGGACCACGATCTACCGCGCCGCCGAGGCGATGACGGTCTTCGCGGTGATGACGGCGGGGCTCTTCCCGATCATCCACATCGGGCGCCCGTGGAAGTTCTTCTGGCTGATCCCGTATCCGAACTGGCGCTTGATCTGGCCGAACTTCAAGTCGCCGCTCGTCTGGGACGTCTTCGCCATCACGACGTACCTCACGATCTCCACGACCTTCCTCTTCGTCGGGCTCATCCCGGACATCGCGGTCCTCCGCGACCGTGAGACGAACCCGATCCGGCGCCGCATCCTCGGCGTCCTCTCCTTCGGCTGGCGGAACACCGAGCGCGAGTGGCGGCACTTCGCCCGCGCCTACCTGTTCCTCGCCGCGTTCTCGACGCCGCTCGTGCTGTCGGTGCACTCGGTGGTGTCGTTCGACTTTGCGATGGGCATCGTGCCGGGCTGGCACACGACGATCTTCCCGCCCTACTTCGTCGCCGGCGCGATCTTCTCCGGCTTCGCGATGGTGTGGACGATCATCATCCCGATGCGCCGCTGGTTCGGGCTCCGGCACTACGTGACGCTGAACCACCTCGACGCCTCGGCGAAGCTGGTGCTCTTCACCTCGCTCGCCGTGGGGCTCGCCTACCTGATCGAGTTCTTCATCGCCTGGTACGGTGGCGTCCAGTACGAGCAGGACTACTTCTGGAATCGCGTCTTCGGCCAGTGGTGGTGGGCCGCGTGGATCATGCTCACCTGCAACATGATCCTCCCGCTCTCGCTCTTCTCGCAGAAGCTCCGGCGAAATCCGACGTGGCTCTGGATCCTCTCGATCTTCATCAATATCGGGATGTGGTTCGAGCGGTTCGTGATCGTGGTGCCGTCGCTCTCGCACGACGTGGAGCCGTGGCAGTGGTCGAGCTACGTGCCGACCTGGGTCGACTACGGCCTCCTGATCGGGTCGTTCGGCTGGTTCTTCATGTGGTTCCTCCTCTTCATCAAGCAGCTGCCGGTGATGGCGCTGGCGGAGATCAAGGAGATCATCCCGCCGAAGATGAAGCACACCCACGGGCACGGGGGGCACTGAGATGCGCGGGATGCTCGGAGTCTTCGCGGAACTCGACGCCACCGTCGCCGCGATCGAAGATCTGAAGAAGGGGAAGGTGGGGGACCTCACGGTCTTCTCGCCGACCCCGCGGCATGAGCTCGAGCACGCGGTGCACCCGCCGATGAGCGCGGTGCGGAAGTTCACGTTGGTCGGCGCCCTCTCGGGCGTGATCTTCGGCTTCTGGGTCGCGATCTGGGGCTCGAACTACTGGCCGCTCGTCGTGGGCGGCAAGGCCATCTCGACCTGGCTGCCGTACGTGGTGTTCGGGTTCGAGGTGATGGTGATGGTCGGGGCCCTCTCGACCGTCTTCGGGATGTTCTTCCTCGCGGGGATTCCGCGGCTGACGATGACCGTCGGCTACGATCCCCGCTTCAGCCACGGCAGCTATGGCATCTTCTGCGAATGCGCCCCGGAGCGTCAGGCCGAGGCCGAGGCGATCCTGCGCCGCCACGGGGCGGTGGAGGTGCGCGGTGAGCGCTGATCGTCTCCGTCGTCGCGCGGCGCTCGTCGCCGCCCTCCCCCTCCTCCTCGGGGCCTGCACCCAGGAGGAGTGGCTGACCGACATGAAGCAGCAGCCTACGGTGGGCCCGTGGCAGCTCGCCACGTTCGACACCGCGACCGCTGAGAAGACGCCGTCCCGCGGGAATCCCGCCGGCTCGGTTCCCGTCACCGGTGTCGCGCTCACCTCGTGGCAGGTCTCGTACCAGCCGCTGCCGCAGGTGATCGACTCGATGTCGGGGCTCCAGAACCCGACAGCCGCCGATGCCCGGTCCCTCGAGAACGGCCAGAAGCTCTACCAGATCAACTGCGCCGTTTGCCACGGCGACCTCGGCGACGGGAAGGGCGGCCTCGCGCAGCTGAACCCGGCCTACGCGTTCGCCCCGAGCCTCCTCACGGAGTCGGCGCGCGGTCGTACTGACGGCTACCTCTTCGGGATGCTGCGGAATGGGCGCGGGCTGATGCCCTCGGCCAACCGCATCCCCGAGGCGATGCGGTGGGACGTGGTCAACTATGTGCGTGGCCTGCAGGGACGGTTCCCGGTGGCCACCGGTCCGGTCGGGTTCCCGGGGCAGGCGAGCGCCTACCCGGGCCACTCGGTGGTCGGGCCGACGGTCCCGTCCGCGTTCCGGAAGCCGAGCATTTCGGGGATGACGCCGAAGGCGGCGTCGTCGGAGTCTCACGGTGAGTCGCACGAGGCCCCGGCGAAGGCCGAGGGCGGGCACAACGGAGGTCATCAATGAGCGGCCAGTACCACTACTCGCCGCCGCGCGAGCAGCTCGTCGACGTCCTGAAGACGAAGGCGATCCCCGAGTCTCTGAAGAAGGCGGCCCTCGGGCTCGCCGTCTTCGGGATGGGGCTCTTCGTCGCCGGCGCGGTCACGGGCAGCGACCGCGCCTGGCAGGCGTTCCTCGTCAACTGGCTCTTCTTCACCACGATCGCCTCGGCGGGCGTGATGTTCGTCGCCGTGCAGCGGATCGTGACCGCCCGGTGGTCGCGCGGCGTCATCCGGTTCCTTGAAGGGTTCGTTGCCTTCCTGCCCTTCGCGGCGGTGGGCCTGCTGATCATCACCTTCGGCGGCAAGTCGCACCTGTATCCTTGGTGGGATCTCGTCGGCACCGGTGAGCTGATTCCGGAGAAGGAGACCTGGTTCGCACACGGCTTCTTCTATGGCCGGTCGGTCATCGCCTTCGGGGCGATCCTCCTCCTGCAGGTCTGGTATGTCTACACCTCCCTCCGGCTCGACGTCGGCGTGACGCCGGAGTTCGGTGCCTCGTGGGCGGCCGGGATCCGCGCGAAGATGCGCGCGGGGTTCGGTGAGGAGCGGCGCGAGCTGCACTCCACGCACTCCCTGCAGGGGAAGCTCGCCGTGGCGATGGCGCTGGTGTTCGGGTTCGGCTGGTGCGTCCTCGCGTGGGACCACTCGATGTCGCTCGACTACCACTTCTTCAGCACGATGTACGGCTGGCAGGTCTTCATGGGCGGCTGGCTCGTGTCGCTGATGCTCTTCGCGATCCTGCTCCGCTGGTGGAAGGGGCAGTTCGCCGAGCTCCCGGAGCTGATCACGGAGAAGCACTACCATGACGTTGGGAAGCTCTGCTTCGCCTTCACCGCGTTCTGGGGCTACCTGACCTTCTCGCAGTTCCTGATCATCTGGTACGGGAACCTTGCGGAGGAGACGCACTTCTTCACGCTCCGGCTGACCGGGGCGTGGACGACCACGACGATGCTCGCGGCGATCCTGACCTTCCTGGTTCCCTTCTTCGGGTTGCTGTCCGTGAAGGCGAAGGTCTATTCGCCGACGATGATCCTCTTCGCCTGCTGCTCGTTCCTCGGGCTCTGGTTCTCGCGGTACACGGAGATCTATCCCTCGATCTACGGCACGCGGGTGGACGCGGCGCCGCTGGGGATCTGGGAGATCGGGATCTTCCTCGGGTTCCTCGGGCTCTTCGCCTGGAGCTACTTCCAGTTCATGGACGCGTTCCCGAAGGCGCGGGTCTTCCTGATGACCTCGAAGTACCGGGACGAGGTGCAGGTGCCATGCGACCCGGTGACGATGGAGCCGCTGCCGGCGCACGAGTGATCGTCGTCTGGTGGGGCGGGATGTGAGTCAGGGGGGGGCGTCCGCTTGGGTGCCCCCCCCTGTCCGTTCGGTTCGGTGCCATCTCGCGTCAGATTCGTGGCGCTGATTCTGCCCGATCCTCATCGGCCGTGTGCTGCATTCGCAGGCCCGCAAGCACTTGCTCTGCGAGGCGGCCCGCGGCCCGCTCGACACCCGCAGCATCGGTTCGGATGAGGATGAGAAAGCTCGTGACAATAAGCTGCTGCCGGGCGTCGACGACCTTGACGTGTGCCTCAAGCCGGTCGACCTCCCGAGTGGCCGACCCGATCGGCCCCGGCGCTGCGGGCCACGCCAGGAACGTGAGCGAGATGACGTACCCGTCCTGTGCCTGGCGGTGCGAGGAACTGCTGAAGAGGCCGCTTCCCGCGACTGCCGACGCGACGGCCTGGCGAAGCTGTTCGATGCTCCCCGGGGCGGCCGATCCAGGGGCCACCCCAGAAATCTCAACGAGGGCTGTGCGGTTCTGCTCCCACGCCTCGTGGCGGGGATGCATGAACGTGACAGTCCGGTCAGGGAGTCGTGGCGCTGCGCACGCGCCGAGGAAGAGCAGGGCGACGAGGAGGCGCGACGGGGATTCCGTACGGCGAGGTGACGAGACTGAGGGCACGGGAAGAGGATGCGGAGGCGCCCCGTTACCGGACAATCGGGGCTCCGGCCCTTCGTCTCGCCGATAACGCGCCGTCGTCGCCGTCGTCGCCGTTGGCGCCGCGGGCGCCGGGCAGGATCGGCGGCCGCCGCCAGCCCCCGCAGGGAGCGCTGCGGGTATAGTTTTCACGGTGGCGGGGGTACTCCCCCGCCTGAGGGGCGTTAGCTCAGCTGGGAGAGCACCTGCTTTGCAAGCAGGGGGTCGCCGGTTCGATCCCGGCACGCTCCATCCGCGTCCATTCACTCCTCCATCCGCCGCGTCCGTCATCCATGTCCATTCCCGCCATCGGTGCCGTCGCGCCGGACTTCACCCTCGAGTCGACCGGTGGCCCGGTCACCCTCTCCGCGTTCCGTGGGCGGCAGCATGTGCTGCTCGCCTTCTTCCCGCTGGCATTCACCGGCGTCTGCACCGCGGAGATGTGCGCCTTCGGCGAGGACTTCGACGCCTTCGCCTCTCGGGATGTGGCCGTCGTGCCCATCAGCGTCGATGCCGTCCCCTCCCTCAAGGAATTCAAGGCGAAACATGCGATGCGGGTGGAGCTCGCCTCGGATTTCCGGCGCGAGGTGTCGCGTGCCTACGGAACGCTGCTCGAGGAGCGCTTCTTCTCGACCCGTGCGTACTTCCTGATCGACAAGGCGGGGGTGGTGCGCTGGTCGTTCGTCGAGGCGACGCCCGGCACGCGCCGGGAGAACGCCGAGATCCTCGAAGAGATCGCGAAGCTCGGGGCGTGAGCACGGCCGTCGTCCCGGACGAGCGCGACGGCGCGCGCGCGGACCGCGCGCTCGTCTCACTCGTCTGGGTGACGACGCAGCTCGCCGCGGCCCGGGGTGGTGAGGCGGGGATCGACCGCATCCTCGCCACCATCCGGCAGACCTTGGGGGCGTCCGAGCTCTCCGTCTGGTTGTACACGCCGAGCGGGATGGTCCGACGCTGGAGCGATGGGGTGATCCGCACGGCGGAAGCGGAGCTCCGGGCCCACCTACCGGGCGGGGAGCACCTGCCCCGGACGCCCGGGGTGGAGGTGACGGGCATCGTGCGTGGCGATCGCACCCTCGGGGCGCTGGTCGCGCGGCTCGGTCGCCCGACGGAACCCGAGGAGCGGCTCCTCGTCTCCGCGGTCACAAGCCTGCTGGCGCTGGAGCTCACGCACACCGAGCGTTCCCGTCAGCTGGAGGAGGTTGTGGCCGACCGCGCCGATGAGATCGAGCGGGGGCGTCGGTTCATGGAGACGATTCTCGATTCCCTCCCCGTCGGTCTCTTCGTCGTCGACCGGGCCCTGCGGGTCCAGAGCTGGAATGGCCTCGGGGCGATCGGTCTGGCCGAGGTGACGCGGGAGGCCGCCCTCGGGCAGGAGATCGGCTCACTCGTCTCCGCGCGGGAAGCGGAGGCGCTGCGCGCCGAGCTCGAACAGGTCTTCGAGACGGGGCGGCTCGTGGAGGTCCGGCAGGAGCGCACCATCCGCGGGGAGCCTCGGACCTTCCGCATCACCCGCATCCCGATGCGCACGGCGGGCGCGCTGGTGACCCACGCGATCACCATCGGCGAGGACATCACCGACTGGTCGCAGGCGCAGGAGCGCTACTCGCAGGCGGAGAAACTTGCGGCGATCGGCCAACTGGTGGCCGGCGTGATGCACGAGATCAACAATCCGCTCGCGACGATCGCCGCCTGCGCCGAGTCGCTCGGCTACCGGATGGACGATCTCCGCGCCGCCGGGGTGTCGGTGGCCCCGGAGACCGACGGGTACCTCGAGATCATCGATAACGAGGTGCAGCGGAGCAAGCGGATCGTCGACGGGCTCCTCGATTTCAGCCGGCCCAGCCATCCGCGGCGCGAGCGGGTGCATCCGAGCGAAGTGGTGGAGCAGACCCTGTTCCTGCTCCAGCACCATGTGCGTTTCCGCCGGCTCGCCGTGCGGACGCGGCTCGATCCGATGGTGGGTCGCGTCCCGAACGCGAACAGCGAGCAGCTCGTGCAGGTGCTGATGGCGCTCCTCATCAACGCGAGCGATGCCATCGGCGAGCAGGGGACGGTCGAGGTGGCGACGACCTCGGGCGGCGACGCCGCGCCGAGCGTCACGATCGCGGTGACGGATGACGGGAAGGGGATCGCGCGCTCCGAGCTCGACCGCATCTTCGAGCCGTTCTACACGACGAAAGCGCCGGGGGAGGGGACGGGGCTCGGGCTCTCGATCTGCTACGCCATCGTGCAGGAGCACGGCGGGCGGATCGAGGTGGAGAGCGTCGAGGGGCGTGGCACGACCTTTCGTGTGATCCTGCCGGTGGTGGGCGCATGAAGGTCCTCGTCATCGAGGATGACCCGACCGTCGGGCAGTTCGTCACCCGCGGGCTCGAGGAGCATCGGTGGACCGTCGATCTGGTCGCTGATGGCGATACGGGCGAGGGCCTCGCGCGCTCGCAGCCCTACGACTTGATCGTACTCGACCTGCGACTCCCAGGGCGGAGCGGGGTCGAGGTGCTGCGTGCGCTCAGACAGCGGGGGATCGAGACACCGGTGCTCGTGCTCACCGCGCAGGACGCCGTCGACGCCAAGGTGGAGACCCTCCGGGCGGGGGCGGATGACTACGTGAC
>JACCDM011174729.1_pt1 | contig 20218 bp, 18 predicted proteins | sample 7445851 | NCBI WGS metagenome assembly JACCDM01 (sample SAMN15323438, study PRJNA562643) | freshwater metagenome | isolation source: river surface water | place: USA:Blue River Watershed | collected 2017-08-16
ATTATTGACGAAGGCAAACTTCGTTTTTTCACTCGAATCACAAATGTTTCTAATTCACCTGACGTTGACATTTTTGGACGATTGAAAAAGCGCGGCGCACTTTCTGGAACAGTCAACGGAATCGCTGAATTTGCAATAGACAAAGCGTACAACGCTATAAATTATAAAGTGGTGGTTGAACCGACAAGCATTCCAAATTTCGAAGATCCGAAAGCGTTCTTACTACAGAACGAAGTTGCTCTTTTCTGTAACTTCATCAAAAAAGAACCTACGGGAGAGGACAGAACTTTTATTTGCCAGAACGCAATGATTCAATTATCTTCGAATAAAATTACAACTTTTGAAAGTCCATTCTCCAAGAATATAGAAAAAAATTGGATTCCAATAGAATTAAATGGTGGTAATCTCAGAATGTTCTATTCTTGCAATCCATTGGTAATTCTGGACATAAATCTTGAAAATAGTTTTATATCTACTTCGGTAATAGACGATGACTTTTGCTTTGATTTCCATGGTGGAAGTCAGATTGTGCGTTTGAATGATACTCTTCTTGTGAGAGTAGTTAGAAGAAAAATGCAAATGAAAAATTTAGGAATGATTGCAATTTCATATTTAGTTTTTCACAATAACGATATGAAGATAGTTAGGATAAGTAAACCCTTTTTGTTCCGAAAATTTGGGTTCGAAATTTGCAATGGATTGGCAAAAATTGATGATTACTTGGTGTTTACCTGGGGTGAAGACGATATTAGAAATTTCATTGGGCGCATCAAAATCAATGAAATGATTGATTGGGTTTTTGACAAAGAGCTACAGTCCCATTAACTGTGCTTGATGATCAAAATCAGGAATTGAGCTTCTAACCTCATTAAAACTGCCTTTGCCAATTAACTTCCCTTGATCCATGTATACAATCATATCTGCATCTCGCACTGTAGATAATCTATGAGCAATCATCATGACAGTAACATTTCCCTTCATCATCTGAATCGCTCCAGAAATATTCGCTTCAGTTTCCCCATCAAGTGAACTGGTCGCTTCATCTAAAACAAGCAGCTGGGGCTTCGTGAACATGGCGCGAGCAATTCCGAGGCGCTGCCTCTGACCGCCACTAATTTTGGTTCCACGGTCACCGACTTGTGAATCTAGCTTTCGTGGAAGATTTCTGACAAAATCATCAAGTTGTGCAATTCTCAATGCCTCCCAAACTAATTCATCTGTTGCCACTTTTTGCGGGAAACCCAAGGCTACATTTTCTCTAATTGTTCCATTTGAAATCATTACATCTTGAGGAACATAGCCGATAGATCCTGGCCATGTGCTGATTGCTTCAAGCGGGGGCTTAGCTGAAATGCGAATATCCCCAACTTCAGGACTTAGCACACCCAACAGCAAATCAATAAGCGTTGTTTTTCCGGCACCAGACGGACCGACAATCGCGACAATATCCCCCTGACGGACAGAAAGATTAACACTGTCAACAGCCCTGAGTTTTGAGCCCGGATATGTTACGGATACATCTCTCATTTCAATGTCAGCCAAGAAACCTTTATGAACTGTATCTACCTGATCATCCGAATCTTCAATTGGTGTAAATTTTTTTAGCTCTTCTATTAGGTCTAGTGTGGGGCCAGCCGTACCTAGATAGCCTCTAATACTAAGTGCCCCTTGCTGGAGCCTAAGCACTGCAGGAGCGATTCTTGTGCTGGCAGCGAGAAAAACAGAAAGTACGGCGACCGCGTGGGAAGCAGTGCTAATAGAAAATTGAAGCCCTGCAATTCCAAGGCATCCAAGCACGACTACAATCTCGATTACATACTTGCTAATATTGGGCATAAAGGCGCGCTCTGCGGCCACATTTGCAAGTCTCATTCTCAGCGCGCCGATTTCGCGTGCATAATAACTTCGTCTATTTCTTACAACAATTTCTCTATAAGAGTTTAATACCTCCAGAATCTTCTCAGAACTTTCGATAGTAATTCGAGCTTGATATTCACCTAATTCTCCTGCACGTACCTGAAGTAATCTATAAAGTGCGAATGCGACCATGGCAAAAACTAGTAGTGTGCTGATTGCAATTGTGGGGTCAACTATAAACAATCCGATAGTCATTATGATAATCAGGCTTGAATCACTTATCAGAAGTACAAATGTATTCAATATTCCCATGGAGATTGCCTCGACCCCAGATGTAACAGAAAAGAGTGTTTCCTGTCTTGATTTAGTCTGCATTTGAATCAGCGAGCGAGAAAGTAATTTTGAGGTCAAATTCGCTGAAATTGTCGCACTTCTTCTTGCTAAGAAAAAAACGGTCTTTCTTACAAAAATAATTGACAGCACCGTCTTACTAATTAAGAATGTTGCGGCTAGCAAACCCAGAAAAGTTGCCTGAGTCTGAAGATTCTGATTCTCTAAATGCAGAGCACGTAAAACACTAGAGACCCTGTTTCCAGGTGCATTTTCACCCACCCCTGTAATTGCGAGCGCTCCAAGCACTCCAATAAGAGCCACACCAATAAGATCTAAAGCCCCAAAAATGATTTGGATGAGAACAACGCCGATTATTTTCCTCTTTGCCGAGTGATCTAGAATGTTAATGGATCTTCCGATGGTCGTCCGATTCCATTTGCTCTTTACTCGTGTTAACACGTTACAACCTTACCGCTTAAGAAGTTTTTCTGCCTCAATCTTGTAGTAAATTGTAGGATATGGATAATGGACTTTGCTTAATTAGCGGAATTTATCCACCCGATTCAGGTGGGCCGGCGAAATTTACCTTTGATTTTGAGCGTTACGCGCGGGAGAGAGTTTCACATCTTGATATCGTTACAACTACAATTGATAAATCTGCAAAATTTCATTTTCGAAATGGGACCCTCTTCAAAATTACTAGACGCTCTAATGTCTTAATTCGATATTTGAAGTTTATTTTGAGACTCATAAAATTGAGGAGAAGAAATCACTTCTTTCTCGTAACTGGTGCGTTCCTGGAATTTTACTTCTCTGGAGTGCGAAGGGGCTCTCAGGTCGTTTATAAACTACCCGGCGATATAGTTTGGGAAAGAGCTAGGAATCAAGGTCAAACAAATCTCTCTATAGAAGATTTTCAGTCCTTAGCACTTCCATTCAAATTTAGGCTTATGCGTAGGTTATATACCGCCTCAATTTCTAGTGCAGATAAGGTGATTGTTCCTTCGCTTGGTCTTAAGAAATTGACCGAGCAGTGGGGGATTGACCAGTCTAAAGTTCATGTGATTTTCAATTCTGTAGACATCGAATCATTTCAATTACGAGAACAATTGAGCAAAGAGTTTGATGTCCTAACGGTATGTAGGTTGACTAAATGGAAAGGTGTCGAGGAGTTATTGCGCACTACGCATAACTTGGGGCTTTCGCTTGCCATAGTTGGAGACGGCCCCGAAAGAGCTTCACTAGAAGCATTAGCACTTCAGCTCAAGGCGTGTGTACAGTTTTTTGGTGATGTGAGATTTGAAACTGTAAGAGAGCTTTATTCAAAGTCTAGGCGATTTGTTCTTAATAGCACTTATGAGGGGTTGCCCCATGTCTTACTCGAGGCCCGGGCGAGCAACTTGCTTTGCCTGGCTCGTGAAGGTACCGGTTCCTCAGAAGTAATCCATCAATTGAAGGATGGGATCCTTTACGGCGGCAATTCGGGACTTGATTTGGAAGCTGCCCTAAATCTTTCATTCTCGGACAAGATTGATGAAAGGGTTCTGAGAACTGAAGCACTGATTGATCTAGGCAATCGCTTTAGTCAAGAAATTAATTTTCAAAGAATACTGGATTTGATTCATGAAAATTAAGCGTCGTCAACGAATTGGGCCTCTCTACCTCCTTCCCAAGGTAGATCTATCTGATCCCAATTCTAAGGAAATTCTTCTACGTTTAAATGTGTATGCTGGCATTTATCGGTCGCTACAGAACACCCCAAGGTTTAAGCTTGGAGTGGCTGTTATCGACTCTAACCCTGAACCCAGAAACAATGACGAATTTACAAACCTTGAAATTTTGATTTTGGGTTCCAATATGGTGACCTTTTTCCTAAGGATTTTAAGGAAAAGTCCCATTCCCAAACTCGAGCCTCGGACATTGATTGCAGGGGATCCTGTGTTTGGATTCTTAAGCGCACTTTTGATAAAGATGGCGAAAACACGTACCTCTCAAATCCAATTACAGTTCCACGGTGATACTTATAGTTCATTGACAATCCGTGATAGCAAGAGTCTCATTCGATTTCTAGTTTCACGTCTAAGTCTTAAAATCGCAAATTCAATTCGCGTAGTTTCTCTTTTCCAAATCGAAGAATTGAGATCTCTTGCAAGAAAAAGTACCTATTTTGTTGCCGCGCCAATTCCATTGAACTACCGAAAAATTCCCCTCAATTCGCAAGAGGTTAGATTAGGTGTGGGCTTTATTGGAAGACTTCACTGCGAAAGAGGGACAACCGAATTTATTGCGATAATCCATGAATTGCGTCGTAGGAATTTTTATGACCCAATATATGTAATTGGAGACGGGCCGGAGAAGGCCGTTATTATTAGGGAATTGCAAAAAAATAGATTGCATGGAAATGTCTATTTTCTTGGGAATATAGAAGCTGAAGATCTTTGCGCTCAATATGCCGCTTTAAAGGTTATCCTGAGTTGTGCGCCAAAAGAGGGATACGGATTGACTCTTCGAGAAGGCGCCCTGAGCGGAGCCCATATTGTGGCCCGTAAATCTCCGGGAGCGATTGAGGCAAAAGCAGATTTTGACTCTTACATTCACTTATTCGAATCAATCCACGAAGCATCAGACCTGATTATCGAAGCACATAGTAGAAAGCAAGCAACTCATGCCAACACAGAAGCTATCCAAAGGCAAATGGCAAAAGAATTGCACTCAATTTCCAATTGGGTTTCTTCTTGGTAAAAAACTCAGTACGTGGAAGTTGTCCAATCTTGCAACCGGCCGCAGATTTTGCTATCTAGTGCCCACTTTAGGACCTCATCCAGCCCATCGCTTAAAGTTACATTCGGTACAAATCCGGTCAATTGACGCAGTAGTGTCGTATCCGCGCAAGTGAACTTTGTGTCAGATTTGTTACTTTCAGAAGATGAGATACGAATTGGTTTCCCAATTTTGTTTTCAATGCCTTTAATGAGCTCAATCATCGAGTGCGGATTTCCGCCACCAATGTTTACAACATCGGAGTGTCCAATCTTCCGGGTCAATAATTCTTTGTCAAGAGCACCAATCATTTCAACTATGTCCCCAATATATGTGAAGTCTCTTTTCACCTGACCATCCCCAAACAGCTTAAAACTATTTCCTGTAAGGGAGCTAGCAGCTAGTCTCAAATACGCCATATCTGGTCTTCCCCAAGGACCATAGACAGTAAAGAATCTCATTCCTCGCGCTCTCGTCCTACTATTTGCAACATAGACTGAGGCTAAAATCTCATTACATAATTTTGTGGAACCGTAGAGGCTAATCGGTTTTAAGCCAATCTCACTCTCAGAAAATGGAATCTGTGTTGAATTACCATAAACGCTGGATGAAGAAGCATAAAGAAAATTTGGGGTTTCATTTTGAACAGCTGCTTCCATAACATTCGAGAAGCCAACAATATTATTCTGAATATAGGCTTCACTTCTAGAAAGAGGCAATCTAATTCCGGGTTGAGCCGCAAGATGGATAATCGAGTCCGGTTGAAAATCAGAGATAATTTTTGCAATCGAATTTTTTGAGCATAGATCTATATTCATAATGTTAACCTGGAAATTATTGGCAAGTTCTTGCTTCCTGAGAAGTTTTAATTCAGGGGAGTAGTAGGCGTTAAAGTTATCAATTCCGAGTACCTCATGACCATTAGATAGCATTTGTGTGGATAAGTGATATCCGATAAAACCGCTCGCTCCAGTGACTAGGTACCTCATGGTTTACATCTTTTCACAAAAACCCAAAGAATATGCCATTAAAAGCGAAATCCAATCTAGAATCCATATATGGCTTCGAAGCGTGGACTCATGGTGATCAATCATGTTATGGATGACTCTGATCCCTATCTCTCTCACCAGGCAGAGGTTGTTCGACTGCTAGCGTCTAAATTTCCGGAGATTACTGTCATTACCGGTCGCGCTGGGAGTTACTCCGTTCCAAGGAATGTGAAGGTTATAAGCACTAATTGGGTGCCAGGCCATAAATTTCGAAATTTGCTTGCATTTTTCAGAGTGGTTGCGCCCGGGATATTTTCGACAGAATACAAGGTGGTTTTTTCACATATGGCCGATCTCCAAGCGGCAGTTATCGCTCCCTTTTTAAAGCTATCCCGGAAAAAACATTTTCTTTGGTACGCCCACGCACACAAATCGTTCTATCTCTCATGGGCTTCAATGTGGGTTACCGGAATAATTTCCTCGACAAAAGGTTCATGCCCCATTCGAAATGGAAAAGTCAGGCTGATTGGACAATCAGTTAACCCAACGATGTTTCCAGCCCGAGATTTAAAGAACCTGAATAAAAACCTTCTGGTTCACGTGGGGCGTTTGGACCGATCTAAGAATATTGATCTACTAATGCAAGCGACCATTAAAATACAAAAGTTGAATTCTCATGCCAAACTCATACTAATTGGCTCTTCTGCAAACGTCGAATCCGCGAACTATTTTGCAGAGCTAAACAGCGAATACGCACGCGAAGTAAGCAATAACACTATCTCTTTCGCTCCAACCATTCCAAGAGAAAAGCTCTCAACAGAACTAAACAAATATGATATTTTCATTCACGGTTATACGGGATCTTTGGACAAGACATTAATCGAGGCCACTTTTTTGTTGATGCCCGTCATAACTATCAATCCTGAATACATCGCGGTGTTTGGAACATGGAGTAACTTATCTTCGCCAACTTTGTACCAGGAGTATTCAGCCCTGCACACAATGACCACAGATGCCATCATATTTCAGCTGCACCAAAGGCTTAAGATTGCAATATCTTCTCACTCGAGCGATCAATGGATTCAGAAATTATCTGAGATACTTGCCCCTGGCTTGAAATTGAACGCTGAGATCAGAACTGAGGAATGACTTTGAAGGTATTGCTAACCGGCGCAGCAGGATTCTTAGGTTCTCATTTATCTGAGATGCTAATAAATGATGGACATTCTGTTATTGGCCTCGACGACCTTTCAACTGGTTCGATTTCAAATCTTTTTAGCCTAGAAAATAACCCAGCGTTTTCGTTCATTGAAGGTGATGTACGAAATCCCATTAGGTTAGAAGTTGACGCGATTCTCAATTTCGCTTGTCCGGCTTCACCGAAACAATACCAACTCAACCCGGTCAGGACTATTGAGACTAATTTTCTCGGCATGATTAATTTGCTTCATTTGGCTAGAGACACCGGGGCGAAGGTTGTACAAGCCTCCACTAGCGAGGTTTATGGCGACCCAACTGAGACTCCTCAAAGTGAAACTTATTGGGGAAATGTAAACCCAATCGGTATCCGCTCCTGTTACGACGAAGGTAAGCGGGCCGCCGAGACTCTTTGTTTTGACTACAAACGCCAGTACCAAGTTGATGCGCGAGTAATTAGGATTTTTAACACTTACGGACCCCGCATGTCTGTCGGAGATGGGCGCGTGGTCTCTAATTTCATCGTGCAAGCCCTACAAGGAAAAGATATTACGATTTATGGCGACGGATCTCAAACAAGATCCTTTTGCTATGTCGATGATTTAGTTGAAGGAATTCGAAGAGTTTTTAACCTCTCAAAGTCATTGGAATCACCAGTTAATCTTGGCAATCCAACTGAATTCTCCATGCTTGATTTAGCCAATAAGATAGTCACAATCTCTGGTTCAAAATCTAAAATAATATTTGAAGATTTACCTGAAGATGACCCGAAACAAAGAAATCCTGACATCACAAAAGCTCAGGCTTTATTAGACTGGCAGCCGACTGTTGATTTGGATAAAGGTATTGAAAGAACTATGGATTACTTCAGGAAAGTACTAGGTTTGTGAAACCCGTTCTCCATGTGATTACAACAATCTGTCGAGGTGGGGCAGAAAATCAACTTCTCACACTGATTAGGGAACAAATAGCCACGGGCAGGAAAGTAAGTTTGATTTTCTTGAAAGACCAGCCAGAGCTACTGGGTGAACTCCGTCAGATAGGAGTGGAGGTTCACTCGCAATTTTCTAGGTTATCTCCTCTTGCCCAAATAGTGAGTATTAGAAGATTTCTAAAAGGTAAAGAAGTTCTGGTCCACGGTCATTTGCCACGGGCGGAATTGATTGCAGCTCTAGCCAAAAGGGGGAATGCGCTCGTAGTGACACGACATAATGCCGAGAAGTTCTTTCCATCGGCACCCAAATTCTTATCGTCAGCTCTGTCTCGTTATGTAGTCAAAAGATCAAATACAATCATTGCAATCTCTCAATCCGTTTCAGATTTCCTATATGAGAACAAGGAATTGCCCAGAGAAGTCAAACCTGTTGTTATCTATTACGGGTACTACTCAAATTCTCAAAACGTAGACTTAGTAGAACTGAGGAAAAGTCTTGATATCCCTCTTGGAGTATTAGTGATTGGAACGGTAGCGAGGCTTACTGCCCAAAAAGATCTACCTACTCTGCTTCGTGCATTTTCTTTGCTTGAATCAAGGAAAAATCTAAGGCTCTTGATAGTTGGAGATGGGCCATTGAGAGATGAACTTAAATCCATGGCAATCAAATTAGATATCCGTGATCAAGTAATTTGGGCTGGCCGTACTGACAATGTTTTTGCGCACTTAAGTCTTATGGATATATTTGTACTTTCAAGCACTTACGAAGGTTTTGGCCTTGTTTTGCTTGAAGCGTTGGAAGCCCACTTGCCGATTATCGCTAGCAATGTTTCCGCAATACCTGAAGTGCTTGGCCTGAATTATCCTGGCCTTGTCGAACCAAAAAATTATCGCGCCTTCGCAGACAAAATTTCTGAATTTATGACGCATGAGAATACCGACAAGGAAAGGATTAAAGACATTGGCCAGAGTCGCTTAGAGTTTTTCTCAGCCGCAAACATGCGCCAAAAAATCGATGATGTATACGCCAGTTAGATCTTGGCTGACTCTGGTTGGCACATTCGCTTGACCCATTCGTCGAATTGGTTTCCTAGTACCCTCTGGCTCGCCACCTCACGATATTTTCTATTGAAATTTAACCCTAAACTCCTTCCTAACTCTAGATTTGCTGCAATTTCCATAATTGCTTTGCAAAGTGATTCCGAATTTGGCGCCTTTAGAAAGTATATTTCTGAGTCTGAAGCAAGCTCTTCAATTGCTGAATTCTTTGCAGAGATATACGCTTTTGAAAAAAATGCTGCTTCAAATGCCTTATGAGGAATAGTCACTTCAAGCCTTCGGTGCGAGGATACCTGGCCTATACAGATATTAGCATCTGCATAAATTTTAGATAGATCTCTTTCATCAAAACTTGTAATGAAGCTCTCGTTGGGATGCTTTGAATGATTCTCGGGAATTTTATTTACGACATAGAGTATTTCAAAATTGTCATCAAGCATCCTAAATGCTTCAACTATATTGCTGAATCCTGATTCTTGATTTATTTTTCCTCTAAACAGAATCCTAGTACGTTTTTTGATCTCCATTTTTTCTATGGGTGTTTGGCCGACCGTGCTATTGAGAATTATTCCCTGTCCAACTTCATTAAATCCCGTCAGAGATACCTTGACCTTAGAATTTTTCAAAAGAAACTTTCGGCGCACTCTTTTTCTTTGTTCATTTGTTTCCACAAGTACTAGGTCGGCGAGAAAAAAGGAAAGGAAATCAATCACTAGAAGTTTTGTGTGAGAGATTATTGTTGTCACTTTCCAGCGAAATTGAGCGGTTCTCCTTGATTTGCTCCCATCAATTAAGGGCCAACCAGCATCAAGGATTAGAGGGTAGCGGCAGAAAACCCGAATAACTGGAATTATTTTGTGCGATGGAGACATTACGACAACCGCGGCAATTTTTCCTCGATGTGAATTGAGAATACTTTTGAATTCAAGGAGCATCCGAAATGAACTGTGGCTTAGTTTGTAATAGACCCGCTCAAAAATTGTGCTTTCGGAGTTAAGCAAGACGGCGGATCTTGAATAATTCCTGTCATAAAAACTAAGAAAGATTATTTGTTTTCCTACCACTTTAGCCCCCAATCTCCCTCAATCATTTACCTCAAGTCTATATAGTGAGCGCCATGTTCATTGGAAGGCAAAAACAAGTTGAAGTCCACTGTTGGGGAGGACTCGGTTCACAATTGTTTGCCCTTGCGTTAATTCATGATCTAGAGTTTCGATTTCCTGGTCGAAAATTCATCCTTGTGCTTCATTCGAGCGGGGTGACAAAGAGGGCTCCAGAAATTTCAAATATCCCTTTTGCAGGAATTCTTAGAGTTGTGGACGACTTTTCACAATTAATCCAGTCACGAAAGTTATCCTCGTTTAGAAAAACTTTCCGCAAGATTCTGAAATGGCTTGTTAGCGCTTTTGGTATCGTAGCGAGTGGAGATACCGATCTTGAATTCCAAAGAATTCGACCATGGGTACGACAAATCCGGGGACATTACTCAAGAAGGACCATTTCTAGGAGCTTCTTGCTAAAACTAGAGTTTTTTCTGAATAGCGCACTTGATGCGTCCACATCTTTTTCAAACGACGTCGCAATTCACTATCGGCTCGGAGATTTACTCGCTTTAGCAGAAAAAACTCCAATAAACGCTGACCGGGTTGCCACCGAACTAATTCGAATCCGAAGGGATTACCCAGGGAGGATCTCACTTTTCTCAGACTCTCCACAAACCGCTTCCAAACTCTTAGCAAATTTGGGCATAGCATGCGACATCAGTGATTCATTTCGAGAAAGTTTAGAGGTAATCAATTTAGCGCGAAATGCGAGTTACTTCATAGGTACCTCCTCGAAGATTTCCTACTGGATAATTTGCCTCAGACATTTGGCTGAAAACCTAGTGACATCGTCTATGCCTACTTCTGATGAGTCGAATTTGACCCCACTCATTGGTCGTAGAGCATCAAAACTAATTAACTATTACTAGCCATTCCTCACAACAGTAAATTCTGGGAGTGGTATTACAAAAGTAGATTGTTGATTGGGCCATTTATTAATCAATACCTCAGAATAATTCCAAGCCAGCACAACAACGGTCCCTGGTGCGAGTTTATTGGCTTCGGCAAGTCTTTCGACTGGGATTTCCGATAAGGCCATCTCTCTGCCTATCCGTTCGGGCGATTCGTCATACACCGCGTTGATGACTCTTGCCTCTGGAAGAAGGTAGTTAAGCAACATGTTGGCACGTCCCGATGCCCCCACTCCAACACAAACCTGATTTTCTTCTGAAATGCTCTTTAAGAAAATCTTAAGTTTTTGGATTTCGTTCATAAAAGAGACTATGGAGATTCCTAAAGCAGTTGGACTCAAATCGACAGAAGTCTCCTTCTTTATCATGTTCTTTAGATTTTCTGATTCACCATTCTTGCTCTTGGAGAAAACTAGTCTCATTGATCCACCATGAGTCGCGATTTCCATTCCATCAATTAAGTACATTCCATGGCGATGAAGTAACTTAGAAATGCTTAGAATCGAGTAGTAGTACTTATGCTCATGATAAACAAAATCGAATGCTTTTGATTCAACCAAGTCTAGTAGTGATTGGATTTCGACAATAAAGAAACCAGTAGGCTTCAGAGCACGCGCAACGCTCTTGGCAATAACATCGATATCCGAAATGTGAGCAAATGAGTTACATGAAATCAAAATGTCGCAAGCATTGACCAGGTTATTTGCTTCAACAGACTCTAAATTAAAAAAATCACAAATTACATTAAGTCCTTTTTGTCTTGCTTGTCCCACGATATTTGAGGCTGGGTCAATACCAATGGGTTTATAACCCTTCTTGGTCAATGCATCTAATAATGGGCCGTCATTACATCCTATTTCTAGAATTGTGGAATTCTGGTCTGCAAGGTGACTTTCTTCAAACCAATTCGCAAAGGAATCAAAATGGGGCTGCATTCCTACTGAGGACACATACCTATAGTCTGCAAAAAGAAGTTCATCACTAACATCGGGATTTATTTGAACAAGTTGACATTCTTTGCAGGATCTCAACTCCATGGGAATGAGGAATTTCTCCTCTGATTCTCCTGGGAGTGGAAAATAACCTGCCAAAGGTACATTTCCGAAGTCGTAAATTCGATCGAATTCGCTATTGCTGCATGCCGGACACAGGTTGATTTCTCGGAAAGGACTATTTTGCTTTTCTGTTGACAAGCTCTAATCCCTCCTTTTCCCAGTATATCAAAAGCCCCGATAGAGACTCAGAAAGATTGCCTTATACGCCTCTGTATTCTACATTGCACTTGTGAATACTTGCATACTGCTGGGAACCGTCTGCAATGTTTCTAGAAAAATTGAATCTGATCTCAAGGTCGTCATTAAATCTCTTTCCTGTTTTAATTTAGTAAAAATCTTTCTTGTTGAATCAGACTCCTCAGACTCAACTCTCAATGTCTTGGAATCAATTAAGTCAATAACTCCCAATTTCGATTTTAAGTCGTTAGGGGAACTTAAGAACGATCTCCCAGATCGAATTGAACGAATTCGGCATAGCCGGAATGAGTACGTTGGATATATTCGTTCTTTGGAATCAAGTGAGATGCCGGATTTTATAATTATTGCTGACCTTGACGGAATGAATGGAAAATTGACCGAGAAGGCAATACGGAGTTGCTTCGTGAGATCTGATTGGGACGCAGTATTCTCGAATCAACGTGGTGGGTATTACGACATATTGGCTTTAAGGCACGATATTTGGCAGCCAGCGGATTACAACTTAGAGCTATCTTGGTATAGGAGTTTAGTGACTCCCAAAAGACCAAACTTCCTTGGCTTCTACGAGTCGCTAAGGTTGCGATTAAATTATGATCGCGCAAGATTCCTGGCAATTTATCGTAAAATGATACGCATCAAGATTAATCAACCTTGGATTGAAGTTAATTCCGCATTTGGGGGCATTGGAATCTACAAACCGGAAGTCTTCTTGAAATATGACTATTCTTCTGATTTTGAATCTGGTGAAGGAATCAGTGAGCATGTCTCCCTGCACTCCAAGATGCGAAGGGATGGGCTGAAGCTGTTTGTAAACCCTTCATTTATCAATACCAATTGGAATACGTATAACATCAATAGGTTCTTTTTGATTAGGCAGGCAAGACAACTAATGTGGAACTCAAAATCTAGTGTAAGAATACTTAGTTTTATACGTAAATCAGTTCAAAAAAGTTAGAGCTCTGCGAAGCTCCGCCGCTAATTGGGGTTTTTCCCCTAGTTGGTTCTCGAGAAAGAAGTCAATTGAGTTCTTAACCGACTTTCTGGGAGTGAGATTTCTCCGAATTCTTCTAAGCCACTCGGGAATTCTATTTCTCAACTTGGAATTGACTCTAGACTCTCTAATTTCTAGGAGTTTGCGCTTCCTGTTGAGTTCCTCGACTACAAGCAAGAGTCGCTTTCTCGAATCTACATCTATTGAAAGAAGAGTCAACGAATCAATCCATTCGTCTCTTTCGGACTCGTACTCTTCGGCTCCCCACCACTCTTGGAAATAGCGTTTTCTGTTCCAATCTTTGTGTTCAACCTTGTGGTTAATCCAATTTCGTACCCAATATATATCGTCCAAATAAATTGATTTTCCTAATCCATTTACCACTATTTCTCCTGTTACTTCGAAGATATAAGGTGTTGAAATTTTTGATAGACCAGAAAAAGTCTGAAGTAGAAGAGTCATTACCTCTGCTCGCATGAGGCGGTACATTGCACCTGTGCGATATTCAGGTTGACCAAAGGAGTGGCTTTCTAATCTTTCAAAAAATGAATTGTGTAAATTGGAGTAGTCAATCATATTTTGGTAGGTGTAGGTAGCAGTTAAAGTCCTGCCATACTTTCCTACTCCAAGGGTCGCTCCCCCAACACTTGAGATCTCCGGGTGTTGTTCCAGATAATTGCGCATCGTGCTCAGACCACTAGGGATAAGTAGCTCATCATCTGCGCAAAAAACTGCATACTTCGTATTAATCTCAGGTATTGCTCTTGCACATCTGCTTGCGAAATCTCGTTCCAAAATAATATAGCGAATATTTGGGGCCAGAGAACTTTGAGAAATTGGCATCTTCGTATTGTGAAGAATTACAACCTTGAGGTTGGTCTGGCTCCAGTACTGAATTGAACGTGACAATTCGCGCTCTCTCCCGCGGGAGAGAATGACAACAGTGATGTCCTCGAGTGAGAAGATGGTAAATCCTCCTGTTTTGAGCAAATGATCGCTAGGTGAGCCCACTATAATGGAGCTTACTGACGAGCAGGGTTTCGGAGTGCAAATGTTTAGTAACAGCACCTTCTTAATAACAGGAGGAACTGGTTCATTCGGTAACACCTTGGTATCTTATTTACTCAAAACGGATGTATCCGAGATTCGTATTTTTAGCCGTGACGAGTCAAAGCAGCATTACATGAAACAATCAATCCAAGATAAGCGTGTTCGTTTTTTTCTTGGGGATGTTAGGAATTTTGATTCAGTTTCGCACGCAGTGCAAGGATCCGACTATGTTTTTCATGCAGCGGCACTGAAGCATGTCCCCGCAGGTGAACTTTACCCATGGGAATTCACCCAAACAAACATTGGTGGGAGCCACAATCTTTTAAGAGCTATTGAGAGCTCATCAGTACAACGCGCTGTCTTTCTGAGTACCGATAAGGCCGTTTACCCAGTAAATGCAATGGGTATGACTAAATCCATGATGGAGAAATTGGTGCGGTCATCGAACTATTCCACATCCTCTGTAAACCTAATTACTCGTTATGGAAATGTAATCGGATCGAGAGGATCTGTAATTCCTCAATTCATTTCATCTCTCCAAAAGTTTGCGAAGGTTCAAGTCACCAACCTTGAGATGACACGCTTTATGATGTCGTTAGAAGATTCTGTTTCGCTAGTTTTGTTTGCTCTTGAAAACGGCACACCCGGTGATCTTTTCGTCCAAAAAGCTCCTGGCGCTTCAGTCGAAAGCATTGTGGGAGCTTTAGCCCTACTTCTCAAAATTAAGGACCCTGAAATTGAAATCATTGGAGTAAGACCTGGGGAGAAAATTCACGAGACTTTGCTTACAGCTGAAGAAAAATTCAGGAGCTTTGAACATGACAATTTTTTTCAAGTATCAAATGTGGGAAACCATGACTCGATTAAATCGAATATGCAGAACCTTACTGCTAAAGAATATTCATCAAATACGACAGTTCAGCTCTCGTCTGAAGAGCTTGCCGAATTGTTATCTGGAATCCCACTTATTCAAGATATGATTAGATAAAGGTCCAAAAATTCTGAAGAAACGCCTGCTTCTACTTGGAGCGAATGGGATGCTCGGCTCAGAGATCGCATCGAAAATCTCAGGGTTGGAGAATATTGAGGTTCTGACATGTCTTCGGGATCAACTTGAGATTGATAACTTTGGAAAATATAGAAGAAAATTCCACAAACTAGTTAGTGAATTTCAGCCGGACTACGTCATTAATTGTGTTGGAATCAATAAAACTAACAAGACGCCGAGCGGCCTGACTCAGCAGCTGGTTGTCAATGGAATATTCCCAAGGTACCTCGCGAAGATGAGTGACCTCTATGGCTATTTCTTGATTCATATTTCGACTGATGGCGTCTTTTTTGGAAAAAAGGGAGGTTACGACGAAACAAGTCGGAAGTACCCACGTTCAATTTATTCATTTTCAAAGATTCTGGGTGAAAAAGTTTCCGGATCTGTGTTGATTATTCGCTGCTCCATTGTAGGCAAGTCGCCAGTGAACCAGGAGTCGCTTTCGTTATTTTCATGGCTTCAAAATCAAAAAACTAATTCTTCAGTGAGTGGTTACACCAATCAAAGATGGAACGGTGTTACGACAGAATATCTAGCGAGACTGGTTGTCGGTCTTGTTCAGAGTGATTATCGAATTGGTGGCGTCCAGCATTTTATTCCTTCTGATAAAGTAAGTAAAGCAGAGCTATTAGATTTGTTTAAAGTTGTGCTGCGGCGTTCAGATATATCAATTCAACCCACACTTGCGAGAGAAAATATGTATAGGGATTTGAAGACTCGTTATCCAAAAAAAAATTTATACTTTTGGAACCTTGCTGGTTTGGAAGAAGTGCCATCAATTTCTGATTTAGTAAAATGGTCGTTTCCCCAATAATCGCTAACTCATTCTTTCAACGACTCTGTCGATATGATTTGAGATAGAGATTACAGGCAATAAACGCTTTACCTCAGCTGTTACGTCTGTTTCAGTGAGATTACATAGGCGGCGGACCTGGGTTTCCAGGTCCAATTCGTCGCTCCAGTCGTTGGTTGAAATCATCATCGAACTCTCTAATTCAGGCCATGATTGAAAACCTTCTGGAGAAATTACACTTGGAATTCCCACTGCTAAGAGTTCTAGAACGTTCATTCCTATCGATTGAGGGTATCTAACTCCCTTCCCATAGTTAGTAGGGTAGAGATGGACCGAACCATGTGGGAACTCAAGATTGGATACGCCACTTTCATAAATTACGTGATTTAACTCATCAATAAAGAGGTTTTCATCGAAAATTTCAGGTCTTCCATTTTTTGTTGTCAAGATCAAAGAATGGACAGACCTGTCAATAAATTTCTTGACAAAATCTGAATAGACAGAAAAGCCTTTCCAGGTGGTAATTCGCGACATAAATATAATATGTGGTACGGAGGATTCGCATACTTTTTCCTTAATGTATTCAGTGTTGAGTACTCGAGGTACATGTATACCCATTCGGTCAAAGTAAATTTCTTTCCAGTACAGGGTCCTCCATAAAAGTGAATTTGTCAGGAAATCTTCCCAACTACTTTTGAACTGTGATGAAGATACGTAAACATTTGTTGCGAATAAACTTAGTAAAATTCTTTTTTGTCTTTGCTTTGAATCCGACAAGTCCATAAGTTGATGAATGTACAAGTCAATCGCGATTTTTCTTCTGCTAGCAAGTGCGGCGCATCTTGAAATTAGAACACCACGGAAGTCATGAGAAACTACGTGGATTTTATTGGGGTTTTCTTTAAACTCTCTAAAAAAGTATTTAAATTGCTTCAATTTCCCAGAACCTGGTGCAAGAACAGTCACGTCTTTTACAGGTGGAAAGTTTTTATCTACATAAAGAATATCGTCGTTTTCAACGGCTGGATCAAGTGATACAAGCTTGACTTGAATTCCTCGGTTTGACAACTCATAAAATTCATCCAGCGCGATTCTTTGTGCACCGCCTATGCGTGTGTTACCAGTTATCAGATAGACGTGTATTCCTTTATTTTTCATAAACACATACTAATCAAGTAAAGATTCTAGGTACTTGCCATAGTCTGTATTCGGATACTTCAAAGATTGTGCCTTGAGTTGCTGTTCAGTAATCCACTTGTTTCCCCATGCGATTTCTTCTGGGCAAGCAAATCTCAAACCTTGTCTTTTTTGCAAAACTTCCACCAATTCGCCTGCTTCATATAATGACTGGACTGATCCTGCGTCCATCCATCCAATCCCGCGTCTAAAAGTACTAACTTCTAGCTGATCTCTCTCAAGGTACCAATTCAAGACATCGGCAATCTCATATTCACCACGTCCAGATTTCTTCAAAGATTCAGCTATTTCAATTGCACGGTTATCTGTGAAATAAACACCTGGGACAGCTAGATTGGACTGAGGATTCCTAGGCTTTTCTTCTAGTTTTATAACTCGCCCTGTGTCCGGGTTGAGGGTTACGACCCCGTAGTCTTGAGGATTATTGACGGGGAAAGCGAAGATCCTTGCTCCAGGTTTTTCGGCCGAGCCTTCGAGAGTTTTGCCAAGTCCCTGACCAATTAATATGTTGTCACCCAGAATTAGCGCTATATCGCGGTCGCCAACAAACTTCTTTGCCAATACATAACCCTCGGGTATCCCATTAGCCTGGTCTTGAATCAAATAAGTTAGCGAAATACCGAACGCGCTTCCGTCTCCAAGTAAATTCTTGTACAAATCCACATCGATTGATCTAGTCACAATCGCCACATCCCGAATTCCCGCCATCATTAAAGTTGAAAGTGGATAGAAAATCATAGGTTTGTCGTACACCGGGAGGAGGTGCTTATTGATTGATTTAGTTAGGGGAAAGAGTCGAGTTCCATTTCCTCCGGCAAGTAAGATTCCACATCTGCTGGGCATCCAGCTATCCTAGCCTCTCAGCATTTTCAGTAAACCATTTGACTGTCATATTTAAGCCTTCTTCGAGTTCAACCTTGGGTTCCCACCCAAGTTCACTACGAATTTTTGAACAGTCGATTGCATATCGGAAGTCATGACCCATTCGATCCTCAACAAAGGTGATTAACTCGGGTCCTTTCCCCAATATATTTACCAACATCCGAGTGACCTCTAGGTTTTCTCGGAAGATTCCACTTGAAATATTATAGATGTCACCGATTTTCCCTTTTTCTAGTACCAAAGCAATCGCGCTAGCACAATCGGATACATGCAACCATTCTCGGACATTCTTTCCATCACCATATACTGGAACCGTTTCATTATTTAACAATCTTGAAATAAAATATGGGATTAATTTCTCTGGAAACTGGCGCGGACCATAGTTATTTGAGCATCTCACCATTAGAACTGGGAGTTCAAAAGTATGTAAATACGAAAACACAAAGTGCTCCGCTGCTGCTTTTGACGCAGAGTATGGTGAAGATGGGTTTAATGGAGAATTCTCAGTAGAGAATCCTTCTTTGACTGAACCGTAGACTTCGTCTGTGGAGACGTGAAGAAAACGTTCAATGGAATATTTACTTGATACCTGCAGCAAATTCAAAGTTCCAAGAACGTTGGTTTCCGCAAAGATGCCAGGATTCGAAATTGAATTATCTACGTGACTTTCCGCGGCGAAATGCACAACGTGAGTGAATTGTTTCTCTTGAAAGAGGGAACTCAGATCAGATAGATTTCTTATGTCGATATTAGTAAAGTGAATCAAATCTTTGCATATCTCTAAATTTCTGAGGTCTCCGGCGTAAGTCAATGCATCAAGTACTGTTACTTCGACTTCTGAGTCAGCGACTAGTTGATTAACAAACTCTGAACCGATGAATCCTGCACCACCAGTTACTAGTAACTTCACTCTAGCCTCAAATCATTGGTTCTCTATTTTATGTTATCTAATTGTGTTCTTAGTCTACTCAATTTGTCTACTTTGCATGCCATTATTAGAACAGTTAGTGTGAATATTCTAAAGCAACCCTACTAGTGGGTCAGAAGGTCCCGTTAGGATAGAACCACAATGAAGATATTGTTTCTCATAATTGCCGGTGGGGGCTTAGTCCACGAGGCAGATGAGCTTGCTCAAAGAGAAACATGGGCGTTGGAGGATAAGCAATTCTGTCAAATTATTTGGTTGCGCAGCCATGCCAGACAGGAGTTTAAGTTTGAAGATCGAACTTTATTTGTACCCTGTGATTCATCTTTCGACGCAATACTTGAAAAGACAATTCTTGGTGCCAGATGGGTTACTGAAAATATCGATTTTGATTATCTAGTCCGCTCGAATACCTCAACATATTTTGAAGTCGATTCTATTCTTAAGAATTTCTCTAAGATTCAAGATAACGAGGTGGGAGGAACTTTCGAAACCAATCAGAAAAATCTTTCGGGCTTTGCTAAAGGTTACAGATATCTTAATGGATCTGGACTCTATATGAACAGAAATACGGCGATTGCATTGTCTTCCTTAGATTCACTTGAATATCGTGCGTCGCCAGATGATATTGCTATATTCGATTTTATGAGCAGTAGAGGATTTAGTTTCTTCAAGGTGCGTAGAAACAATCTTGATCTACATCATATTTTTATTCCGCGCTCGCAGATAAGAGTCAAATCATGGTCAAATCCTGCATTAACTGTTGCTCGAATGACTCTCGTTCACAGGTATTTTCAATGCAAAGGATTTTTCCCTAAGCTATTCTGCTGGTTCGAGGTTGAACGAAATGAAATACGAAATTCTTCGATCGGTGTCCGCGAATTTTTCAATCTTATGGATCGAACATTGAAGATTCTACTAAAAAAGTAGAAATGC
>JACCDM010468977.1_pt1 | contig 20205 bp, 18 predicted proteins | sample 7445851 | NCBI WGS metagenome assembly JACCDM01 (sample SAMN15323438, study PRJNA562643) | freshwater metagenome | isolation source: river surface water | place: USA:Blue River Watershed | collected 2017-08-16
GCCCCATGTACCATTGGCGCATTATTAGAATCAAGCGCCATTTGCATAGCTTTTTGCGGGTTAATACAGGGCTCGCATGAAGTTTCCGCGATAATTTCTCTGCGTTCTGGAACATCAGCGCGGCGAATAGGGTAATGGCGCTGGCTTTTTCTGATATCATCTTGAATATATGGATTCGGATCTTTACATCTTAAATGCGCAGGGATTCCATATTGATCATAACGCAATTCGTCCTCATAATAACCAACAGATGGATTAAATGGCTTGGATGCCCGCACATCTCGCGATGGAAAAGGCGCGGACATATCAGTTACATATTGGTCAGTACTATATAAAGAATAATAACTATCCATTTTTGTGTTTTTATAATTTGATTTTTGGTCACACGAATATATTAAGTAATGAATATATTTTTTTTTCAAAAAAAATCGCCACGTAATTAATTTAGAAAATAGTAAAAACAATATTAATTAAAATCAGACCTTTTAAAACTTTAAAAATGCAACCAGTTTCAGTTCATCGCCGACCAAGTATTCTTGTACTATTTGGCGTAAGAGAAAAAGATCTTGCTGATGAATTTTTATCCGAGAATAAATTCACCGAAAGCTTAACTAACAATATGGATTCGACTGTCGAATCGGCCGATTCAGCGCCAAAAAATAATACTATCGCAAAAGATATTATCGATCAGCGATGGATGGATTTATTATCCGAAGATTCTGGGAAGCAGCAAAATCTTGATCCATTAGGGAACTTAGCAGATTTATCTTACGTTGCATTGCCTTCTGTTTTCACTACAATGTCATTATGGCCTATTAAAACAAATTTATGGTGCTGGTCATGCCACAGACCTTTTAAAACGCGGCCGATTTTTATCCCAGACGCAGTGGAAAAGATTGAAACGGCCGATAACTCAAACAAAGCCTATAAAATGAAAACATACGGATGTTTTTGCCGCTGGAGCTGCGCCCAATACTACATCGATCGTGAATATGTCGGAACCGCGCATGACGATCGGTCTAAGCATTTATTGATGTTGCATTTTATTTTCACGGGGAAACGTGCATTAGTAATTCGCGGGGCTCCATCTGCAACAGAACGCAAAAAATACAGAGGGGAAAGCGGGCTATCCGATCAACAATACCAAAAAAAATTAGATGAATTTGATATGGAAAACATTGTTTTATTATAATTTTACGCGCTTTTTGGTATAATACTATTTGTTATTCCGCGTGGTGAAAATTTTCTTATTTGCCGCGGCGTATATGAATCGGAATTAATTCGGGTTACTGTGAAATTATAGCCACTTATAACAATAATTACAATTAATGTAACAAAAATTGCATAAATTAGAGTAGCGATTGCATTAGCAAATCCATCATTATTATTTACCCGCGGGAATAAATATTTAATTGTATCTTTGGCGGCTTCATTCCATGCTAAGGCCACCACAATTATTGCGCCGCCTTTTAAAACTGATCTTGCATCAATTGTGTTCATTTTTCAAATTATTTTTTTCAAATTTTAATTTTATATTTAACAACTGTTTTTTATAAAATATTAAAATATAATTTGTATTTATTGCAAATTGTTTATCTATATTTTTGCGCATTACACATGTCTAACAAAAATTCAGATGATATGGAGCTTGAAAACTTAATATTTTCGGTTGATACTGTTGAAAAAAAAGATAAACAAGAAAATTCTAAACCAACGCATATAGATTCATATTATGTAAGATATAAATTGGGGATATCTGAAACAGATTTGGATTCGATGTGCCCGCAAGAAAAGCTGGATTTTTGCGATTATATAAGTAAATGGCGATGGGGAACCAGTGGCTCATTTTTTATAGGTGTTTCTAACATTACGGCCGAAACCCAACATTATACAACCATAATAGATGTCGAAAAAGATATCGCGTATTTATCGAAAGTTTTCCCCTATAAAATCATAGCATATTTTGCTGGGGAATCCAGCTGCGACTATTGCAGCAAAGTATTTTTCGCGGGTTCATGCGAAAAATTTATTACAATACCAGCCGCGGACATTAATCAGGTGTTATATAGTTATGGGATTTGTTTGCGGCCCCTGGAATTGTTTTATAGAGACCCCGAGTTTGTTGATTTAGATTCTATTGATATTTGCGAATTTTGATTTTTATGCACTTTATGCACTTTATACAGTTTATTTTTACACAGCTGATTTATATTTATCCAATAAATACGCAAAAATTTGCATAAAGCTATCAGCTAAATCATCAATGTTTTCTTTTTTGATTCCATTTAACACATGCTCAATATCAAAAACTTTAATGAATTTTAGAAAATTATATTTCGCATGATTTTTGTTGGCCGCATAAAGTGTTGGATTTTTACAAACAAAAACATCATGATGCAAATCAGAATCAAAACAATATTTATTTTTTACGCGGGGATCCATCAATAAACATTCTATTTTTCTATCAATAAAATACATGCACAGCTGATCTTGCACAATACTGCTTTTATGATTTTTATTGGGCGGCTGTGCTTCTATTAGCACCAAATCGGGTTTGGGCATCGCATTTATTATTTCATCCAATTTTTGCTTTAAGCATTTCGTTCGCTGAATTAATTCAGTATCGGCGACCTTTTTCCCATCTAATACATCAACAACCCCGCATTTTATATTTTCGGCAAAAACATTTAATCGCATAAACACTATTAAGTTAGCAGCAGCTGTAATACTCATTTTAGGGTCATTTGCTTGTTCTATTATTTTGTTTCGTAACGCAGCATATTTTGATAAATATTGGATATCAAAATTCGCCGAAAAATATGCTAAGGATTTATTAGCGCAATCAAAGCTTAAAATTCGTATTTTTTTAGGAATTTCGCTATTTGGTTTTTCGGCCGAGTTTGATATCAAAAATTCCATTGCTGTTGTTTAAATATTTTTTAAAAATAAAATCTTCACAACTTTAGATTAAAATTTTCCCGAATGCGAAGAAGAATAATTATTTTAAATACAAAATCAAATCTAAGTTAATAACTAGAATTTAGTAGTTCCGGATTTATCTTTGTATTTAAAAGAATGGTCGGAAATTCAAAAGATACATTACGCGGCATTAGTCAAATTATTAATCCGCAGAATGCTAAGCGCAATATGAATTATGAAGAAATAGAAAAAAATCTAACAAGAAATGGTTTGATTGTTGAAGACAAAGATCCAACCGAATTATTTCAATCGCGGCTGAATGAATTAGCTAAAACTTTAAATGTATCACTAGGAACGCCCACGAAAACAGTTAGTGCAAGAGCAGGCAGCGAACGCAGAACTGTTGCATTTAGTAATAGAGAAGAAACATCAAATAGGCAACAATTCAAATCATACGTGGGATCTAGTATCGGGCCGCGAAAACCAATGTCTAATTCGGCAATTTTGTTGAATTCCGGGATGAAATATGGAACTTCGTCGCGCAGCCCATTACGCGACGAGAATGAAAACTCGGAAAGCGATGATGATAGGGGTGACAGAGGTGGTGATAGAGATTACAATAGAAGTGGTGATAGAGGCGATGATAGAGGCGATAGAGATGACAGAGATCACAACGGAGGTGGTGATAGAGGTGGTGATAGAGATCACAACAGCAATAGCGGAAGCGACTACAGCGATAGCGAAGACGATCATCGCGACAACCGAGATGAAAATAATACTCGAGAAAATGGCAGTGCGCGATCGGGTAAAACGGATTTCCCAAATTTTGATTATTCGATTAGGCCAAACACTTCATCGGAATTTGGCCGCAAAACCCAAGAAGAGCGCATTCATAATCAAGTACGCGAAGTAATTAATGATATGGGCGGCGATAATGGCATTATTAGTTTAGAAAACGCAAGAAAAGAAGATGAAAAAATTTGCATGCTAGAGGAAATTGACTCGCTTAAACAGGGCCTAGAAGAAGAGGGCACCCAAGGATTAGATAAAATCCCAAGAGTTACCGAAGATAGTTCATATGAAATGGTTGAAAACGTACTTAAACGCTTACGCCTTAAAAACGATAGGTCGCGATACACATCTCTTGCCGATGAATTTATTTTGTGGGGTGCATCAGCCTTGGAAGATTTATTTGATGGGAAACGCTCGTGGTTTGGGAAAAAACCTGATTTAACGGGCTGGTCTAAAGAAGTGCAAGTCAAATTACGCCGCATGCATCACGACACATCCACGCTTATTAGCGGAATTATGCACGATTTTAATATCGGGCCTGCTACACGGGTTGTGTTAGAATTAGTGCCAAATTGCGTGATGTATGCTAGGCGGAAAAAAATAAACCATGGTAAACCTGATATATTTGAATCCGAGGATATTTCAAACTCAATTAATAATATTCGTAATTTTGATTAAATTTAATCACCTGATAGGTTTAGTCACCTAACATAAACTCAGTATTTTTTTTGATTAATGTACTAACTTTAGATTGATGAATATCAAAAATTGTGGGCTGATTATTTTGCTGCAAATTTGCGCCAAATTGATCGGGCGTTGTTAGCCCTAAATATGCATCCATAGCCATTTTAATTTGTTTCGCGGATTTTTTGGCACTCATACGGCCAACCCCAGTCGCTAAGCAGGGCACTAAGATGCTATTAATAAGTTGCGATTTTTCCACCACCTCTAAAATTGCCTTAAAGGCCAAATATGCGTTAATTGTGCCCGAAACATCGTTTTGCGACCGCATAGTCGGCGCAACCATAAAATATTTAGGATTTTGTTTATAATTCTTAAGCTTCAGCAACATGCCGCGGCCAACGGGTAATTCGCCATGATATTTTTGTTTAATGACGTTTTGCACCGCAATTTGCAAATCATTGCCGAAAAATCGCAAATAATACGCGTCAATGCCGCTTTCCATGAATCCGAACGAATTAGCGGGGGAAACAATAGTGTCGTATTTCGCCGTTGTAATTTCTTCGATTACATCGCCGCAAACAAACGAAAAATTTGCGCAGCCGCCTAATATGCTTTTATATGTTTCAATATCTTGCTCATAAATAGAAATAAATGTGATTTTCGGCATATTTTGCTCTAAAATTGCTTGAACTGGGATTACATACGGATGTTTTTCTTCTGCTTCAATAGCAGCGTTATTTTGTACGCGTGTAATATCGAAACCTAATGGGGATGGTAAGCGGCTAAATTCGGGGTTTACAACTGAGGTAATTAATTCAAAATTCTCATTATTTTTTTCTGGTGAATTTAAATTTGTTTCCATTTTCCTTATCAATATAATTTTGTTATTATTTAATATAAAAAATGATACCATTAAAACCGCCCGTTTTTATATCATATTCAATTGCGGTTGCAAAAAACATAGACTTCGCCGCGGAAGAATTTAAAAATATTGTTCAATATATTTTGCAACACAACAAAGGGTGGAAATCATATGGATATGATTTTGAATATTGCGAAAACTCAAAAGAATCCAAAACATTAAAAAATTCGAAAAATGAAACGCCCAAAAAACATGTGCATATAACTTTATGTAACCCCGAAGATGTTAAAAAAGCATGCGGCACTAGCACATTGTCATGCTACGATCCAAGCACTGATAAAATTTATATTAATTACAGAAATTGGAACGGAGGATCCAAATCAGATTTATCTACGGCGGATTACCGCATTTATGTGATAAATCATGAAATGGGGCATGCTCTTGGGTTTGAACACACCAAATGCCCGGCTTTAGTTGATGCTGCGAAATATTGCAGTTTAGCTAGCAATTTGGGTACAAATTCAGCTAGCATCATGCAACAAATGAGCAAAGGGCCTGAACATATTGCGCCCTGTAAATCGAACATGTGGCCGCTTCCGCATCCAGCCGAATTTGAATTGCAAAAAACAGCGACGACTGGTTTATTTATGGGCGGCGGTTTAGACATAAGCGCAAATGATTTTAGTTCTGCGGTGATCACTGTTCCAGGTACTATTTTAGTTGCTCTTTTAGTAATTATTTTAGTTATTATTTTGATTATTAATTTTTCTGTTTATTTCGTAATACCCGGTGCATTATCGTTAGCAAGTTTTTACTTTGGAAAAAAACAAAATGCGAGCATCACAAATTAAGTTGCTGAATTTAAATTTTTGCAAAAACCGCGCTTGGTCGTAATTACAATAATTTTCTCGCGATCATTTTACGCAATTCTTTAATTACGCTAATTGTCAATGATGATTTTTTATATTTATGATCAAGAGTAGTTTTTGGCATATCTTCTAATAGATCAATATCTACCCAAAAAGCATGTAAAATCTCATCTTTTGTTACGGGTTCAATTTTTAGTTCGTCGCGATCGACATTGTCATTCAGCAAATATACAAACATTTGTGTTTTTTCGCTTTTTATAATATTCACCAATTTGCTTCTTTTTTTCATTTCGTCGATGTTGACGCCAGTTTCTTCTGCAAATTCTCGTTCTGCTGTTTGTTCGAATGTTTCAAATGATTCCATGGTGCCTTTTGGAAACCCGACGTGCATGGTGTTTTGCAAAACAACAAGTACTTTGTAATTTGCATTTTTTGTTTCTGAATGCCCGCTGCATTCCATATTGGCGGCGACTTTTTGCAATAGTACAATTCCGCCCTTTTTCTTTTTAATAGCATTCAAATACGAGCTCGCAACATTTTCAACCAAATTTGTAATAGGGTCTGGTTTGTTTGATTGTTTATGCACAGCGTGGATATTTTTCTTAATTCTTGGTTTGTTAGCAATTTTGCTGGATTGTGTTTGTTGTTGGATTAGTGTCATTTATGCGTTCTAATAGGTTATTGAAATTTAAGCAAATATGATTCAATTTTTTTAGAAAAGATTATTTTCATTTTTATATAATTTCAAGTGTGCGACTAAAATGCAAAACGTAGGTATTAATGTTTTTCATGCGGCTGTTGTGGCCCCAGTTCTTGGATATGTGGGTTATACGGCATATAAAGATGAACTAGTTGGCGTAAATATGGGGATTGCCCTTATGATTGCGGCAATTATTGTTTTAGTGTTTCATTTGTGGCGAATTTACGAAAAAACAATGATGACAGAAGGAATGGGTTGTTGCGGCGTAGACACTGGTAGCGCTAATCCTACTGTTTGCGGGAACTAACTAGGTGGCAAATAGCCGGCAAAAAATAAATAATTCACCCGTATTTAATTATTTTTTTCTCGCGGTTTCGGCCATATTTAAATAATTAATTGATTATTTATTTATTTCTCTTGGATGCCGCCGTATTTAAATAACTCACTGAATTTGACCCCGCACAATTTCTTCGGTCATTAATTCAACTAAATCTTTAATTTTTTCATAATATACCGCGATATATGGAGGGACAACGCCTTTCGTAGTAATAGGATTTTTAAAACTTTGCCTTACATTCATAAACTGTTCTCGGGCTCGTTTTGCTTGAATAGTAAAAGATGTATGATGCACGGTTAAATGGTTTGTAAAACCAATTCCAATAAAATTATCTAAAAAAGCCAATAATAAAGCAACTATATTTTTAAATCTATCTTTACGCCAGCCATCTCTATAATACAAAACTTCATCAACCGCGGAATTAAGCAAAAACACAGAATAATTTTGCGGGATGTTTTTATTAAACCAAATCATTTTAATTAATTCATCGATAATGTTTTCGCCATGAAGATTATATAATTCTAGCATTTTTTGCGGTGATAAATCTAATGATGATACATCGGGTTTATCGTAATTTTTTTGATTAGCAAACATTTGTTTAATTTTTTCGGGTAAATTATGGGCATTTGCAAATACATTAGGTTTAACTTGCGGTCTTTCCAAATTTTTAATAACTTTCAATAAATTTTGATGATTTTCTTGTAATTTCGCAATTTGATTATTTGTTTGTTCTACAAATTGATTTGTGAATTTATATAAATTTCTACATTGTGTTTTTGGGGAATCATCGGGATTATATTCGGCTAATTTAATAGAATCTAAATCACAGGGGGTATCGTTTTTTTGGCTAGAAACATCTTCTGTTTTCGAGACTGGGAAGCTTTCGTGTTTGATGTCTGATATTAATTCGTCTAAATCCCCCAATAAAAGCGTTTGCGGGGCAACATTTACTGTATTATTTGACATTGTATTATTTGTTTGTTGTTTATTATTTGTTTGATGATTATTATTTTTTTGTTGGCAAGTTATGGTATGTTTTTCCCAGCTATATTTTCTCTTATAAATTTTGCCACAACTAAAACACTTCAGTTCAGGCATTTTGATTAATTATTTTTTTGCTTATTTTAAAATTAAAATTGAAACCTACAAATATTATAAAATAATAATTCGCATGTTCACTTACTTATGCGCAAAATTAGACGATTATGCTCTTTCCCAAGCGGAAGAAGAAATTTTGCTTTCTAATTGTTCATCGTTTTCGGGGATTAAGTATACATTTAAAGCAGCATGGAAATCATTTTTAATATTGTATAGTTTGCATGGCTCGCAAAATCATAAACCAATTGTATGTTTTTCTTTGATCTTCGCTTTTGTTTGTTCACTCATAGGAATTTCTGTTATTTATGATTTAAATCCATTTAACGATCGGATACGCGAAAATCCTGGTGGGTTAGCATTAGAATGGCCGCAAAGTATACATTACACAAAATTATATACTTTTATAACTTGTATATTTATACATGGGAATTTTGTGCATTTTATCAAAAATAGTTTGCTTTTGTTGTTTTGCGGCTTTTACCTAGAAGTTAAATACGGCTGGAAATACTTTTTAATTGTATTCTTTAGTTCGGCGATTTTTGGTGAATTTGGGCAATTATTCATGAATACAATTGGATCACCATTTCCATGGACTGCAACGAATGCTGTTTATATTGGCAGTAGTACGGGAGTTATGGGAGTTATGGGCGTATTTATTGCGGAAACGATTATAGGCTGCGTGTTAGATAAAAAGTTAATAAATTATATATATTTTAAATATATAAGCACATTTTTGCTTATTGTAACATTTATTGGCGAAGTAATTTATTCTATTTGGGATCAGGCTGGTATCGCTGTTTGGATGCATATTTATGGATTTGGTTTTGGATTTATTGTGATGTCTGGGTTTATTTCTGGCATGATTTTAATTAAGCATTTCAGGAGCGAATCGCAATATATAGAGCTTAATGATTTAAATTACGCGGAAATGCAAAATAGTATAACCGTGGAGGATATTGAAGTTTGCGCTAAGTATTGCAAAGAAGATGTTAAAGAAAATGCCAAAAACTATAGCAAAAACAACAGCAAAGAAAGCATTGAAGAAATCGCAATAGAAAACATAATCAGATACCCAGAACAAATTAGTTGCTACAAAAAAATATTATTTTCCATCCATTTTTCTCTAGCATTAATATATTTTACTTTTGTTGCTCTTAGTATTTGGAGAGTTTTTGCGTTTGCGAAATAATGTTGATTTTATCTCGAGTTTTGCTTGCTTTATTAATTTTAAGTGCAATCTTTTGGATTTGCATTGATTTAATTGCGATTAGTTTTGGCGCTAATTTGGTTATGTCTGGTGTTCGTGTTTTAATTGCTGGATTATTAATTTATTTAGCTTATGATAATTGGATGGTTATCGAGAGATATGTAAATTTATAAAATCTGTAAAGTTTATAAATATTTATTTTTTTCCTTAAATATAAAAGTTTATCAATGGATAATCCAAATTTAGTGAATTCAAAATCGAACAGGGATAATTTTAGAAGTTTAGGAAGCAAAACATTGGAAGGATTAAATATGAAATTTTCTGATTCTTCAAAAGAATCATCTGCGGAAAATTCATTAGATAAATCTGGTGAGAAACAAACAGAAAAATCTGCCGAAATTAAACCAGAACCAAAAATAAGAGAACAATTCATCAAAGCGCAAAATGAAATAAATGATTCATCCGATAGTTCTACAAACGAAAGCGATAATTTGGCGGTTCTTGAAAAATCCACAGAAATAAAAATGCAAGGACCCCGAAAATTACAAGAATCAGATATGTCATCGCTCAAATCATCAAAAGAACAAAAGAAAGTAGAAATTAAAGAACCTGCTGCGATTTACGCACCTGAACCAATCAGAACGCAAAATTCGATTCACGCCCCTGCCGCATTAAAACCCGAACAATCACAAATAGGCCTCGGCATTAAATCCGATAGTCGCGAAATAAGGGCCGAATTATCATCTAACAAATCAAATTCCCGTTCTAGCTATAAATTCTGGCCATGGTCGCCTTATATAAAACGCGGGAAATCGACATTTATCGAACAATTAACTGAAAATGTTAATTCACGATCAGCTGCGAAAAATAATAATGAACAAAATGATATAAATATTCCGATTGGAGTACCTAGGCAGTTTGAAAATGATGAAGATTATTATCAGCGTGTTGATATGTGTGATTTGACAAAAGATGCGAATTATGAAGTCAGAGATGATAGAGGGGATAGAGGTGAAAGAGGTGAAAGAAATGATATAAGAGACGACAGAGGTGAAATAGGGGATAGAAATGATATAAGAAATGAAAAAAACCCCGATAAATCGCAAAGAATGCCAACTCCTCCGCATTATAAACCGCCGCCAAATACGCCAACAAGCGAAATGCGCAACTTACTCAATGAGAGCGTAATAGAGAACAGAAAAAGAACCGATTTAGCCGCCTCTAAAAGCAATAACTCCAGCACAGTTAGAAACGCGCTAAATAAATCCACCGATTCCGGGCGTTCAACACCATTAGCGAAAAAAATAACTAAAGAAGCAGCGTCGCTCACGTTTTTAGATATACCATTTCACCAAACCAATTCGGAGATGACAAAAACAGAAAAAGATTTGTTAATTTTAATTATGGCCAAAGCTGGTGGCGCTAAACAATATCATCAGAAAAAAATGGGCGTCTGTAAATTTTATAATAAGTTGCTTGGGATTTTGTCGCAAATTTTATCAATTTTGGCTGGATCTACTGGGATTGGGTCACTCATAACGTCAACTTCTTCTGGTGAAGTTAGCGCTGCTGCTCTTGCTGTTGTTACTATAATTTCATTGCTTGCTGCTATTTTTGCTACACTACAGCGTGGATTTGGCTTTGAAAATGGCGCAATCTCGCATAAGCAAAGTTGCACAGAATATAGTCATATTGTAACAAAAATAGCTAGATTTTTGGCAACCCCTGATTTGGATCGCAAAGAAATAGAAATATTTACAAATAATATTGTACTAGAATTAGGCATAGCGGAAAGCAATGAAGATTAAAATTCCATCAGTATCCTTTGCGTTTGTATCCATGCGAATATGCGGCTTGTGCTTGTTTTGCTGCCTTTTTATATGCGGCATCCCTTGATCTTGCATTCCCGGGCGTATAATAGTACTTGGCGCGATCACCCCAGCGATAATATGGGCCTTTAGAATCAATTCCTCTGTGAATTGGCATTTTATTGAGTTTATATTTAAAAATAAAATAAATTAAAATATAAAAAACAAATATAAAAAAGATGATGCGGAATAGGGCGGGTTTAATGAAAGGCAAAAATGGCAAACTTTTTTCGAATGGCGAAATGGTATCATGCGGGGCAGAACCAGCGAAAAATAAACCCCAAATATCGCAAACTAATCAAGAAAAACGCGACGAAATTAGAAGATATCACACGGAACAAGAACGCGTCAGAAAGGAACAGGCTGAAGAAGAACAGCGCTATATTGAACAAAAAAGATTAGAGAAAGAGATGCAGCTGGCCCAACAACTTGAAAAGAAAAGAAAAGAAATGGAAAGTATGCTACTAATAACACCAACGGATCCACAATTGATATCGGCCGGGATGAAATTCACGTTTCGCCCAACAAATGAAATTAAAATTTTACCCCAAAAAAAGCATATAACTTATGAAGAAATGTTGTTATTTACCGCGAAATCCAACGATAAATCAAATGTTATTTGCGGGGAACTTGAGAATTTTTTGGTAGAACCCAATGCATATATATCCACTATGGTTCCTTTGCTTTATATGCATTTGATTGCTATTAGTTTAGGTAATTTTGCATACTGCGACTTTTTAAGCAAACCCAGATACGATTGCATTGGCGTTTATTTTGCGCGGAAGTTTGCGGATAAAATGGTTTCGACTGAAGCTTATAATGAGATTTTCCCGGCGATTTTGCCATACTTTAAGGAAAATTGTTGCGTGAATCCCGAATTTAATGCAACTGAATACAAAAATTGGCTTAGCAGATTCACGCAAGATATTGACTTATTTATGGCGCCTTTTTATCAACATACCAACAACCTTCAGAATGCAGCCAATCTACAGAACCCAGAAATAGCCGTATTCAAAGGGGCTACATCCGCGTTTTTCTGTAAATTTCCTGCTATTAATGTGTTGCAGAAAACACCTGTTTTAAATTTTGTGTTCACTAATAATTCTATTGTTTGCATTAACAAATCCCAAACATCTATATTGAAGCAAAAAATGCAAATTACAAACGCGACAATTCGCGAATGTAGTGGGTTTCGAGTGAAAGCATTGGCTCGGGAATTTAGCAATGATTATTGCAAATGTTATATATTTAGCGACGAGTCGTATGAAGCAAAATATTTATTCATACTCCCGCATGGCGGGATATGCATTGAATCTATTATTCGCGCGGATCGTTCTATTGAAAATGCGATTAAAATGGCGGTTGAAATAATGGCTGCTGAACAAGAATTAAATCCACATGAGTTCACATTCCCGCATTTTAGCTATAAAGAAATTATGGATCCTACTGAATATACTGTTAAATGGATTGCGCAGATGTCAGAACAATTCCCAGAAGACGCAAAAAAGTACTGTAAAGAAATATCGGGGCATATTAATAATACGGCGGCTTCTTATGTGTTTTTGAATTTTGAATTAAGCGAACTTTTTATTGGCTGTAATTGCGAAGAATCAAATAATGAACTGTATAAAGTTGAAAAAAATAATGAACTGGATAAAGTTGAAAAAAATAATGAAAAAAATAATGAAAAAAATAATGAAAAAAATATTAAACATGTTATTTTTAATCAACCATTTTTGCTGATACAACTAGCAAAAAATAATCAACTTGTTTCTATTATGAAAATTGGCGAAGTTAAAGAAATAGAAAAATTAGATGCTCTCGATGAATTAACTAAAGACACCGAAATAGAATCTTTTGTTGAACCAAAATCTGAAGTAAAAACTAAACCAAATTACATCGTTGATGATTTATGATTTTTATAAATCGCACAGCCTTTAACAATTTCAATATTTTTTGCTAAGTTTTCTACGAATTTTTTGAAATCTAATTTGGTATTGGGGTGTGTTTCACTTTTTTCAGTTGGTTTTTTAATATCCAATGTTTTCATAGTTTCAACTTTATTATTTAATTCCGCTATAACAGGCTTGTTTTCCATCTCGGTGTTTTTTTCGTTAATTTTGTTTGATTCTATAATGGGCAAATAATCTTTGATTGCAACTTTTGAAATATTATTCATAATACTTTCATTAATAATCGAATCTATTTTCTGCGAAACTACAAGATTATATATTTCCGCATCAATCGCGATGCACATTTTGATTAATTTTTCAATAAAATCTAATGTGACTGATAATAACCCAGGTTCAATTGAACAAATATCAGTTGGTTTTAATTCCGTTGAAATAACTGGTTCAACCGATACAGATATATATTCGTGGGGATCTGTTTTGTCCGTTGTATTTGCAGTATTTGGTAGTTCTGTCGTATTCGGTAGTTCTGTATAAACTGCTTGTTCAACTTGATATAAGTTCCCTTCTGAATCTCCGAGATCTGTTAATTCTGCCATATTTTCCTCATCAAAATCTTCATTGTCAACAAAGCCTTCATCTAGCTCAAATTCGCTGTATGATTTCGTGTGTTCTTCAAGCGGCCTGCATTGAATATCTTCCGGATCATCAAATTCTTGAATTTCAACATAAACAGGAGGCATGTTCAAAATAATTGCATGCATAAACATGTAAATCGCAATTTTAAGGTAAACGAATTTCTCCATTAAAAATTCTATCGAATACTCTTGATTTGTTTGTTTCGTTAAAATATGTGTTTTCGATGAATTTTGCGCGAATGCAATTAAAGGTCCAACCGTATTTACAATATTAAAACTGTTAGTTTTTTCATTCATATACCCGAATAATTTATTGAATTTTGCATAATTGTCGCCCAATGTATACAATACATTAGTATCTATTTTGGGATCGAATTTGCTGGCTAATTCAAAACGATGAAAACATTTCATCTGGCAATTGCTAATAAACGATGCATTAATCCCATAAAACGTAGAAAACAGAGATAACACATACGAATATTTTGGATCATTAAATATATCCGCGGCTGTTGTTCCCAATAAGCGAGATACGTCGGTTAAACTAATTTTATAACTTTGTGTATTAAGAAACAAAATTGAAGTAAAAGAATTGTCCAAAATGAGTTTATTAAAACTAGCGATTGTTTGTTCTAATTTTTCGGTTAATGCATTAAATTCTTCATATGACACCATTAACGTTTTAATAACCTTGTGCGTTCTAGCATCAACTTGATTCCCGCGGGAATCAACGACAAATAATGATGAATTTTTTTTAGATTTTTCAGCCAATTCAGGCGTCGAACACTTGGCTAAGTTTTCGTTAGGGTTTTTTGCGAAATTAAAAACACCATCCAAATTAGCGGCCGAAATATGATAACTTAATGATTTGGCAGAAAGCGGCGTATTTAATGCTTTTAGGTTAGTTAAAACATCGCATCGCGCGTTTTGGATTATATTTTTTTCGAAAATTATAGAAGAGAAATTAATTTTGATTTTGGCGTCCATTCTTGTATTGTTGGGCTCAATTTCGATAAACTTGGGCAAACCCGCGGTACTAAGCAAATTGTTAATTATGCCAATAAAAATTGCAACAAACATAAGCTGAAAATTAAATACGGACGAATTAAACCCAGTTCCGACTGGTTTATTAATTTGGTCTAATAATGCAATTCCTGCCGAAAAATTAATAAGAAAAACGCCTTCTTCTATCATCATTATTTCAACGCCGCCAACTCGAGTATTTATAAAATTAAGCAACCTGTTAAACATTTTATATAAATCAAATTCGTATTTTTTCACATCATTGTATTTCATGGTTTTATTTATGGATTCGGGTGAAACAAATTCGCCACTTGATTCTTTATAAATTTCATCTATTTCTTTACTAGATACAAATTCATTTACACAATCAACGGCAATTGGCAAAAATGGATCAGATTTTGATGCATCGGCTAAATTTTCTTTTTTATGCGCAATAGAATTTTTAACAAGCTTTAATACAAAGAGTTTACGCACTTTATTAAAAATCATATCTAATTGCGGCGAAATATTGAAATTCAAATAATATGAAGAACTTGTTTCGTCTATAAATTCTAAATTTTGATGCGTGAAAAGTTTCACACTAATTCCAAAAAATTCGTTCATGGCTTCAAATTGATTGTTGGGATTTGACTTTGTTTCTGGTGGGGATGATGATTCTTGTTTTGGCTGTTGCACGCCTAGTTGCATTATTTCTTTTGGAAATAAGCTGTTTGGGTTTTGTTGAGTACTTTGTTGACCAAACATTGACGTAATACCCATAATTGGGGCAGCAGTCTGCATAACAGGAAAAGGCGCCGAAGTAGGGGTTCTTTCATCATCTTCGGCCGCATTGGATTCTCGCGGGTTATTATCCATTGATTATAAATAATAATATTGTCTATTATTTGTCTAAGATGAAATAATCAATTTTTGACGCAAAAAAAAGTATTATTTATTTTGGCGTAAATGGTGTTAAATTTTTTATTTATTTTTAACAATGTCACTTTCTTTGTATCCTTCGGGTAATACAATTTTTCCGACTGGGGTTTCTGACAAGCTAATAAATGGTGCTCGCATATCTCCGACTTTGCATGATTTGCTGAAATCAATTTGTTTGATTTCGGATTTTTTGGATTTAAGCTTACCACACAATGAGATTTTGCCAGCCTTTGATCGGAAGACATCTCCGTGGCCGTTAAGTGTCAAATCGCCGAATTCAGACCCAACCGAAACCAATGTTCCAATAACGTTAATCTTTCCTTTTACTTCGGAATTTCTCAACTCAAGTGTGCCTTTAACGTCAACATTGCCAGTGATGATGACATTTTTGGCAATTGCAACACCCTCGGCTTTAAGGTCTTTAATTTCTTTCTTTTCTTCTTTGGTGCCGGATTCAAAGACAATTCCGGATCCTTCGGAACCTCCATAAGCAATGTATTCATTCATTTCATCGCTATAGCCGCCAAACATATCATCAATATTATATTTGCGTTTGCCCGCTCCTTGTACTACGGGATTAGATTGACTAGCATTATCTAATTGTTTATGATATTTGTTGATAAAGGACATATCAAACAAATCGAGTTTTCCTGTAAGAATCATTGCGGCAACAATGACCAATAAAATAAAAAACAACAGCCACAAAAATTGCATTTGTATTAACTTAAATATATTAGGGGAAAAAATATTCATTATTTAAAAAACAAAAAAATATAATTTTGGTTCAATTGTTTAATATTTTATATTAAACAATTGAAACCATTTTAATCAGCTATAACCTATATTACGGATTAAATCTTGATATTTAATACCGCGGTTTTGTAATATTTTTGATTTCTATAATCTTTTTGATTTTTGTAATCTTTTTGATTTTTGTAATCTTTTTGATTTTTGTAATCTTTTTGATTTTTACAATCTTTTAAAAAATCATATTTTTAAAAATGCTATCACCAGCCTCAGAAGAACAACAAAAAGTTGTGGAAAGTTTAGACAAAAATAATGTCGTAGTTAACTCAGTAGCAGGGTCCGGTAAAACTACTACAATTCTTCACGTTTGCAAAAAATATCCCGCCAAAAAAATTCTTGTTTTAACCTACAATAAATTATTAAAAGAAGAAACACGCGAAAAAGCCGAGAAATTAAAACTCGATAATGTGGAAATTCATAGTTTCCACGCAGCAGCCGTTAAATATTTGCATTATGAATGCCACAATGATTTGATGCTTTTAAAACACCTGAATGCTAAACTTAAACAAATTGGCGTAGATTTAGTCGAAGACACAAAAGATCCCAATAAAAGAGCCGAATTTGACGAATTCAAAGATTACAATTCTAGCGATGAATTAAATAGCAGAGATTCTAGCGATGAGGATGATGTTGTGGCTTTTACCCCAAATAATTTGCATTTATTAGAAAAGCTAAAGAAATTGGGTGAATCACCCAAACTAAACACACAATTTGCACAATCTAGTCGCGCAAAAACAGAACCAACAGCCCGCGCCAAATTTGATATTATCGTGATTGATGAATGCCAAGATATGACGCATTTATATTATAAATTTGTTTGTTATCTTGTTCGCGAAGCGTGGGGAATGTCTGCCGATATTGAAGATAAACGGATTTGTGTTCTCGGCGATGTTAAGCAATGCATTTATGAATTCAAAGAAGCCGATGATCGCTTCTTATCTTTGGCGCCTAAAGTGTTTAATTTTAATAAAATCCCATGGGTTCAGCTGCAACTCACAGAAAGTTTTCGCATTAATTCGCATATGGCTAATTTTGTTACAACCTGTTTATTATCAACTGAGCTTAACAACTCCCAAACCCCACGCAAAATAGTGTCGCGTAAAAACGGGCCAAAAGTCACATATTTAATTTATGATCCATTTAAGCACTTGCACACCTTCATCGCGTCTTTAATCCAGAAACGTTTGGATAATAAAAGCGTAACAAACCAGCAGAATAAATTATCCCCAAACGATATTTTTATCTTGGCACCTAGCGTGAAGATTAGTAATGCAAAAAATCCTCTTAAATTATTAGCAAATAAATTAACATCTTTTGGCTATAATATTTTTATGCCCAACAACGATGATGAAAAATTAAACGAAAACGAAATTTTAAACAAAATCACTTTTTGCACATATCATCAAGCTAAGGGCCGCGAACGCCGCCTAGTTCTTGTTATGAATTTCGAAAACAATCTATTTACGCTCCACAATTTCAAACACCACGATAGTCGTGTATTACCCAACGAAATCTATGTTGCATGCACTCGCGCCACTGAAGAGTTGTTAGTGCTGCAGAATTGCAAAAGTATGCCATTTAAATTTTTGAATTTAGATTTACGGAATTGTTGCATGGGTTCGAAGCCGCGGAGCGTGAAAGCGCCAACATTTCAAACGGAAACTTTAGCCAAAGCAGAGACATGCGATTTCTTAGATGTGTATTGTTTCGGCAAATATGAACCAGTTGTGAAAACGGCGCAAACTGAAGAATATCAAATTGTCACCGAATTAATTCGCTTTTTAAGCTCAGAAATTGTTTCAACCTTAGAAAAAATGTATGAAAAGCGCGAAACTAACCCTGCAACTAAGAAGCCAATTTCGCTCAATAAATCAATTAAAAATCGCACGCTTGGGGTTAATTATATTGAAAACGTATCTGCGATCAATGGAATCGCAATTCCAGCCTTTTATGAACTCGTTAAACGCGGGTCTATGACAATTAACACGGAATTAAATAAGCGTGTTGTTGCAGGCAAAGTTAAGATTTTTGGGAAAAACTATGAATGCAATCTGCCTTCGGCCGCAAAACCAGCCGAAGAGAAAACGAAAAAAAGAACAAAATTGGCAAACGCTGTAAATGCGTCAAATGTGGTAAATACGTCAAATGTGGTAAATACAGCAAATACACCTGAAAAACCTAATGCCGCGCAAATCGCGGATGAACCAACTGATGATCAAAAAAAGCAAATTTTGGTAGAAAATATTCTGTATAAATCGACCTTATTTTCCGCGTTTAAATCTGGGTTATTATTTAAGTTGGAACAAATTAAACGCTATGATTGGCTATCTTATGATGATTTTATTCGTTGCTTTGAGAATTTCAATAGACATGCTGGGAACTATGAGTTTAATCATGAGGTTTTTGTTCAAAAAACCGATAAAGAAATAACTAAAATTCCATTAGTTATTACTGGGTTTATAGACGCAATTGATCAATATGGCGATTTATGGGAATTTAAATGCACAAGCGAGTTACAACCCGAACACTTTTTGCAAATTATTTTATATCTTTATTTACGCGGGAATATGTTATTTGCTAACTTGGATAGAGATTGCGAGGCCGCAAACTGCCCCGAATATGTTACAAAATTGCATAAATTATATGTATTTAACGTGTTAAATGAAAATTTATATGAACTGTATGTTTCATATAAAACGGCAAGAGAAATCTATCTAAAAATTATGATTTTCCGCGAAAATAGAGACAAAATAAGCGAGAGTAGATTTTTAGATAAAATTGATCAACACCGCCGTATTTTACGTAATTAAGTTTTTGCTTGCTTTGATCAGTTTTAAAAGCTCTATAGTTTATTATTTTATTTTTTGGCAAAAAATAAAACCATAGTTTTTTAAAAAACTAACCAAAATAAAGCCGATCAAAACAAATCTAATCTGCTTTAAAAATAGGTAATTGCTTAAGACTATGAATGCGCTTATATCCCACATTATATCTTCTATTATGCTGCGCATCAAACAAGAAACAACATACACCATTTTCGTTTAAATCAACAAAATTAGAATAGCGGTCATCAATAAACCAATCTAATTTATTGTCTTTCGCCAACTGAACCTTAGAATCCCCAGTCGATGAATACACGGGCATATTTGCGTATCCATTATTATGCAGCCATTCTTTGGTCCATTCCAAAGGACACGGCCGAGATGTAATATAACAAACAGGCTCAAATGGAATATCTTTCATTGGGGTTTTCACTGGCATACTGAGCCAAAATTCTTTATCATTGGTCAAATCAACAATACGCTTTTTAATAAGTGGATCAAAATTCCACGATTCAGCCACTGGCAAATCATATCGCGTTGAATAATGGCCAATGAAATCGGCCAAAACTTCATCAATGTCGAGCCCGATACGCGGGTGTTTTTTATAGGGCAAAATGCGGTCATCACCCTGCGGGTAGATATTGTAATATTCGAGCAAAAATAATGCGTTGACCGCTACATGCGATAAGTGCAGAAGGCCTGATTCTGGATCATGATCTTCGCCGCCCTTAAATGCTTGGAAATGGCGCTCTAA
>JACCDM011761420.1_pt1 | contig 20194 bp, 21 predicted proteins | sample 7445851 | NCBI WGS metagenome assembly JACCDM01 (sample SAMN15323438, study PRJNA562643) | freshwater metagenome | isolation source: river surface water | place: USA:Blue River Watershed | collected 2017-08-16
AGTGGAGGGGTGTGGTGCTGAACGTGATGCCGGAGTTCGGCCAGGTGCAGCTCAGCGTGTGGCGCATGAGACCAGCCTCGGAGAAGACCACGAACCTTTCGCTCGTGTATTCTAGCGTGCTCCCGTACGCGGGAGGTCCGCTGGACGGGGGGTCTCGCATGTGGGCGCCCGGCGGCCCGCACCTGCTGACCAACCTCCGCGTCTGGACCGCGCCCGTGGAGGAGGAGAAGCAGCCCCTGCTGCTGAACCAGTACGTCGTGAGAGACTCGCACCTCGCGTCTCTGGTGGACAACGCGGTGCCCCCGCTGCGCATGCCAAGGACGTACGCACGTTAGTAGAGTAGTATGTTACGCGGTATAAATACCGCATGGACGGCGCCACCGGCCTGAGGGCCAGCATAGACGACCTCCTGCGCACGGACACCTCTGACATAGACGCGTCCAAGACGCAGGACATACCCGCCTTCCTGGCCATAAGGCCGCTGGATTACGAGAAGGAGAGCAAGAAGGCCACCGACATGGCCAAGCGCTCGATGGAGTCGCTGCTGAAATTCTACCTCCGGGAGGACACGATAGACCGCAACGAGTACATTCAGCTGCGAGCGAAGATCGCGACGTCGCAGCTGTCCTCGCTTATCTTCATGGTCAAGACGTCGGAGCACGCGATAACCACCCTGCTCAAGCACATACACGCAGGGTCGTTCCACCCCCGACTATTCGAGGTGCTCGCCGGCCTGCAGAAGACCCTGCTGGACACCATGAAGATGCAGACCATGCAGCTCATAGCAAACGAAGAGAGCTTCAAAAAGTTGAGGTCTGACCTGGAAAACAACCCTGGCACTGTTACCATCGAACAGGCCGGCAACGGGAACTCCGCGCGGGGCACCAGGGACGTCATGAGGCAAATACAATCCGAGATACACGAATCCTTTGGAGATGAAGACGCAGACGCAGGCGGAAGTAACGGGGACGGCGAAGAGGACGGTGGTCCGTAGCTGGGACACCCTGGGCACCCCCGTGTTCAGGACGGTGGTGGGCTCGCAGGCCTACGGAACGTCTACACCCGAATCGGACACCGACTACAAGGGCGTGTATTTGCAGCCGGTGGAGGAGCTGGTGTCTTTCGGGTATGTGGAGCAGCACGAGTTCGGCAAGGACGACGTGATGTACGAGGGCAGGAGGTTCCTGCAGCTGCTGGAGAGCGCGAACCCCACGGTGCTCGAGCTGCTGTTCTCGCCGGACGACTGCGTGGTGGTGTCCAGACCGGCGTTCCAGGTGGTGATCGACCGGAGGAAGGCGTTCCTGACCAAGAGGTGCGCCAAATCATTCGGTGGCTACGCGGTGGCGCAGATACAGAAGGCCAGGGGTCTGGACAAGAAGATGAACTGGGAGAATGATCGCATAGTCAGGAAGGCGGTCGAGGACTTCTGCTATGTGCACGTCGCGGGGTACAGGACGCTGCCTCTCAGGGAGTTCCTATCGTCCAGGCCAGGGCAGGTCGGGCTGGCGAAGATCAACCACTTCACCGACGGATACGCCCTGTACGTGGATCCCACTTCGTCTATGGGATACAAGGGGGTTTCCTCGGGCACTAACGTGGTCACTAGCAGTGTGCCAGACGGTGTGGAGCCCGACGCGATAATGATGTTCAACTCTAACGCGTACTCCGTGCACTGCCGTGAGTACGGTGAGTACAAGCGGTGGGAGCGGGAGCGCAATGTGCAGCGCTACGTCGACGTGGCCGGGCACGGCCAGCGCATCGACGGCAAGAACCTGCTGCACTGCCGCCGCCTCATAGACATGGCGCTGGAGATAGCGGAGAACGGCGAGTTGAACGTGAGGCGACCAAACGCGGCGTACCTCCTTTCCATACGCCGTGGGGAGGTGCCGCTGGACCGCATACTGGACGAGGCGGAGGCGGACCTGACTAGGATGGACGAGGCGTACGCGTCCAGCGGGCTCCCGGATGACGTGGATCGACACATGGTGAACGACCTGCTGCTAGAGATGCGCGAGGTGAACGGGGACCTAAAGAGATCGGCCGGCTGGGGGTGAGGTTTGCCGACGCCATGAAGCCCTCTGGGCCGTCCGACGGGTCCAGGGACGTGTGGTCCAGCGCCAAGGTGGCGACCACCCTGCACGCCATAGAGCAGGGGTACCAGGTACCAAGCCCGTTCTACGAGGGAAAGCCTGAGTGGAGGAAGGGCAACATCGTGTTCGAGTACACCGACCACGAGATGGAGGAGCTGCGCAAATGCGCCAGGGACATCGTGTACTTCGCCAACAAGTACTGCCACGTCATGACCGACGAGGGCTATCGGCAGATAGTGCTGCGCGACTACCAGGAGGACACGCTGCGCACCTACCAGCACAACAGGTTCACTATATTCCTGTCGGCGCGCCAGACCGGAAAGACCATAGTGACTGGCATATTCTTGACCTGGTTCCTGCTGTTCCACTTCGACAAGAACGCCATGCTCATGGCGAACAAAGGCGACACGTCGAAGGAGATCATGCAGAAGATCAAGGCCATCATGGAGGGTCTACCGTTCTTCATGAAGCCGGGCGTAGTGAAGAACGACGTCTACTCCATGGCCTTCGACAACAGGTGCACCATAACCGCCGGCACCACGACGAAGAGGTCAGGCATCGGCTTCACCATACACCTGCTGTTCCTAGACGAGTTCGCGCACGTTCCGGAGAACATCAAGAACGAGTTTTACGAGAACATCTTCCCGACCCTTTCCTCCTCCAAGATATCTCGCATAGTCATAACGTCGACGCCCAACGGGCACGACCTATTCCACAAGTTGTACCAGGACGCCATCGCGGAGCCCAAGCGCAACACCTACGTCGCCATAAAGGTGGACTGGTGGCAGGTGCCCGGGAGGGACGACGCCTGGAAGCGCGACCAGGTGGCCAACCTCGGGTCGGAGGAGGCGTTCAACGTGCAGTTCGGGTGCAGCTTCCAACAGTCGTCGAGGATGCTGCTCGGGGCGGCGGAGCTGGAGCGGCTGGTCGCCCAGTCCAGGGAGTACGTCGTCCGGGAGCACGAGGCGCTGGACGACCTGGGCGTCGACCACACTGCCATGCGGTGGGACCCGGACTTCGACATGGACGAGCTCAAGAACGGCGGGGAGTTCGTCCTCACGGTGGATCTCGCGGAGGGCGTTGGCCGAGACTACTCCGTGATCAACGTGTTCAAGATGACGGCTGTCGGCGACGAGGACATGCGGAAAGTGACCTCTCCGGGGTCCGTGAAGGAGTTCTTTGGGTTCAGGCAGGTCGGCGTGTTCAGGCACAACAAGTACGCCGTGGAGGAGGTCGCCAAGGTGGTCTACGCCCTCATGGTGAAGATGATCCACCCCGAGCGGGTGAGGCTGGTGTTGGAGGCCAACGTCTACGGCAACGAGCTGGTGAAGGACCTCATGTCCATCTACCCCCTGGACAATCACTTTGACGAGGGCACGGTGGTGAAGTACAAGCACAGGGCCGAGGCGACCCACAAGCGGTACGGGTTCAAGTTCGGCGCGGAGACCAAAAAGGTGTACTGCGAGAAGACCAAGAGGCTGATATCCTCGGGCAGGATGCTACTGACCGACCAGAAGACCGCGAAGGAGTTCCAGTACTTCTCGAGGAACGCCAACGGGACGTACTCCGCGCAGGCGGGACACGACGATCTCTGCATGAGTGCGGTGCTAGGGTCGACGTTCTTCGACACCATAGAGTACACCGACGCGGTCCTCGAGACCATGGAGAGGTTGTCCGAGGAGACCGCAGCGTACATACAGGGGGCAGTGGACGGGGTGGACACGGTAGGCGGCGACTCGGATCCAACCGGGCTGGGTGCCCTGTTCGGGGGAGAAGGCGGCCACACGGGGGTCGATCCGGACTCGTTCGGCCTCCTGTGAGGAGGTCTCCGCCTTTCGATACATACCCAAAACACCGCCTTACAGAATGGCAATTTCGCCCAACCTGACAAAGTTCATCAGCTCTGGTGTGTACCGCGTTACCATCGACAGGAGCCAGGTTGTCAGCAGCTCCTCGCAGACGGTGAGGCTGGTCATCGGCTTCTCCAAGAAGGGACCCTTCAATACGCCGGTGTTCTGCCAGGACTCGGTGTTCTTCCGGGCGGTGTTCGGAGATGTCGACGCGCAGCTCGAGCGCAAGGGGTCGTTCTTCCACAGGACGGTACTGACCTGCCTGGAGCGCGGGCCGGTGCTGTGCCTCAATCTCCTCAGCTTGGACGACGACCTGGACACCAGCGACTTCCGTTCCATATCGACCGCTGCGTGGCAGGCCAACTCTCCGCGCGTCAACGCGCCGGTTAGCTCCTACTTCAACAAGGACAAGTTCTGGTTCGCGGACTCTCGTGCACTGCAGTCTGCTGCGGCCAACACGGACAACCAGAGCCTGACCGAGAACAGGTTGCTTAACATCGCGAACGTTGGTCGCAAGACCATATCTGTGCTCCTCAAGAAGTCGGAGCTGCTCGGGTTCGACGCCCTGGCCAAGGACTACTTCAGCGCTGGCAAAGTGCCTGAGTTCATGCGCGACACCGACTTCGTGTCGGACTACCTGGTGGACGTGATAGTCGTAGAGGGGGATTTCTCCAACTACACGGCACTGGCGCTCGACCCGGTATTCGGGCCATACTTCGACGAGACGGGGCTAAAGAAGACCTTCGTCGACGCATACGGGTTCCAGCGCAATGGCTTGGACGCGTTCCTGGCGCTCGACCAGGTAAACGTCATCGGAGCGTACAGTGGCGCGCTCATACCTGACTTCGTGACCAAGTCCAACGAGAACATCTACATCGAGGACGTGGTCAAAAACGAGACCATGCGCACGGGGTTGCTGCTCTCCGTGAACAGGGATGTTTACGACGACGCACCGGAGACCATCTCCGGCGACCGGGTGGACCTGGTGGGTCACGGGCTGGAGTCAGAGCAGCCGGCAATGCTTGACTTCCTGTCCTACTATGGCACGATAGCGTCCACGGCTGGCTACACCGGGGCCACCGGCGTGTCCAGCTTCATTGTGGGTGCCACCGCTGGCCTCGCGGGGGCGCAGGCGCTGCTGAGCGCGTCCACCACCTTGCAGGCCGCTGCAGGGTGGACCGCGGGCAGGTATGACACCATGACGATCTACGGACCGTCGGCTACCATGCCCTCCGGTTACGTCTCAGCGTTCGCCAACCCGGCCGCGTTCGCCGCGTTCAGGACGGAGGTGGCTGCTGATCAGACCTTCGTGAAGGCGGGTGCCTCCGCGATCGGCGGCGCATCAGCCAACTTCTCCCACGTGCTGTCGGCGGTGTACAGCTCGGCTAACGACACGTTGACTATGCAGGTCTCCACGCTGTCGGGTGCTGGGGTAACCGGACCTACATCGGCAGCGGGTGGTTTCTACCACATACTGGCTACAGGCGCCACGCCCAACGGCGGAACGGCTGCTGTTCCTATTATCAAGTCCCTCGACTTCGTGTTCGCGCACGGCGGTGACGTCTACGCGGGACAGCATTCTTCGCTGTACCAGGCGAACCTGTCGGGCACGTTGACCGACGGTGATGGTGTTCTCGTGAGCGGCACTGCGTATGGGTTCGCGGAGTTCTCTAGGGCCAGCACCAACAATTTTTCTGGTGCGACCTTCACCACGCCTGCGGTGTTTGGTAGCGAGGCTCCCGTGCTCACCAACTTCCTCAACTACGCGAGGGTGGACGCGTTCACGGCGGCGGACTTCACGGGCGCCACGGCCATAGCGCCGCAGACGTCCTACGTGTTCAGGACCCTCACCGAGTCGGTCAACGAGTCGCTGGAGGTCTGGGGCGGTACCGCATACCCGGTGCCCACCAACACGCTCTGGTTCGACAACGGTCCGACCGGTCCTTACGGTCTAGACGGCTTCACCGGCAGGATACGCAAGGGCGACCTGTTGCCTGTGAACTTCGGTGGCACCGGCGGCGCCACTGCGTACGACCCTGCCACCGGAAAGACCAGGCTGACTCGCATCGTCTCCGTGCAGGAGACCGTTGACCCCACAAGCCCGCTCTACCGCAAGGTGAAGGTGGTGACCGTGGACCCAGTGTTCACGACCAGCGATGGCGGCGTGATCGAGGTGGAGCGTTACCGCAACGTGACGGACTTCGTCGATCACTACAGGTTCCACGTGCTGCGTGGGTACTCCCTCCGATCGGCGCAGATGCCCGACGGCAGTGCGGAGCGCGAACGCGACATCCTGGACGTGATGTACGATACCGGCATAGCGCAGGCGCTGGTCGACCGTGAGGTGGTTACGTACCGCTACATCGTGGACGCCTTCCAGGGCACGGTGGAGCCGGCGACGAAGATCAGGCTGTCGAGGCTCGCCAGGGACAGGCAGAACGCCTTCGTGATCGCCAACGCGCCGTCTGTAAAGCAGTTCAGGGACAGCACCAACCCGTTGTTCAAGTTCAGTTCCACCAGCGGCTTCGAGGCCCGGTACATCAAGGACGGCGGCAACCTGGACCTGAACCCGACCAACGTGTTCTCCCTGCCGGACGTTAACGACGGTGCGAGCTTCATCGCGTTCTACGGGCCGAACCTGCAGATACAGGAGGACGGCAGGCTGCTGTCGGTGCCCCCGGCCGCGCACGTGTCCAACCTCTACGTCGAGAAGTACAACCTGGCGCTGCCTTACTCCATAGTCGCAGGACCCCGCCGAGGCGTGGTTTCCGGCCCTGGGCTGGTGGGCGTCGAGTACAACTTCGACCGTACGGACCTCGACGCGATAGAGCCGTTCGGCTACAACGCGATCCTCAACAAGAGGGGCTTCGGGCTGGTCATCAACGCCAACAACACGGCACAGCAGCGCATCCTCTCCTCGCTGTCGCAGATACACGTCCAGGAGCTGGTCATCCACATACAGGACGGCATCGAGCAGATCCTCAAGAACTACCGCTGGGAGTTCAACGTCCCACAGGTCCGTCTGGAGATCAAGACGCTCGCCGACGGGTTCATGGGACAGATCGCGGCGGACGGCGGGGTGTACGAGTTCAGGAACATCATCGACTCCACCAACAACACGGACGAGGTGATCCAGGCCAACACGGCGATACTCGACACCTACATCGAGCCGGTGCGCGGTATGGGCAAGATCATCCACCGCACGATCCTCTTGAAAAAGGGAATAATAAAAACCGGCAATTTTATCTAACTGCTTGGTTACGAATTAGTTGGAGGGCGGATCGAAAGGTCCGCCCTTCGTCGTTCGTATAATGATAATGCCTATCGTCAAGAAAGAACTGCGTGATCACGATAAACGAGACTTTTACATTTACACCAATTGGCACCACGATACCGGGTATCCGGTGTGCTTCTACGTGGGCAAGGGTTCCAACGATAGATCCGAGTCGATACGGGGGCGCAATGAGTTTTGGCACAGAATAGTTGCGAAGCACGGATACACCACTGTCATTGTGAAGGACAATCTTTTGGAGCTTGAAGCATTCGATTTGGAACGAAGTCTCATAGCTTCCATAGGACGACGTGACCTGGGTCATGGAACTCTCGTCAATATGACAGATGGCGGAGAGGGCGTGTCTGGGAAACCTCTTTCCGATGAGACAAAGGCTAAGATGTCTGTCGCCACTACTGGGCGTAAATTGTCGCCTGAACACCGACAACGTATATCGGAAGGGAAGAAAGGTAAACCATTTTCGGCGGCTCACAAAGCCAAGTTGTCTGCGGCCAAGATGGGTAAAGTGTCGCCCATCCGCGGGGTAAAGCGTCGTCCTCGCACCGATGAAGAGAAGGCCAACCTCTCCGTTAAGCTGAGTGGCATCGTACGCTCCCCCGAGACACGGGCGAAGATGTCCGCCGCGAAGAAGGGCGTGCCGTCGAAGCTGAAGGGCACCAGGCGCTCCCTCGAGGTCCTGGCCGCCGTGGCGGAGGGCCGTCGCAGGGCCAGGGAGGCCCGCGAACGTGGCCAATAGATACCGGGATGAACACCCTACTCGAGAGCTTCGACGCCTACCGCGAGGGGGCGGTGAACGAAGGCTCACCTGAAAAGCTGGCAACCGACTACCTCTCCAGCGGCCCGCAGGCGTCGAAGACGGAGATCGCTAGGTTCCTGAAGACCGATGCCGGGAAGAAGTTCACCAGGTACATTGTGTACAACCGCGACCACTCTACCGCGACAGAGCAAGAGGACGCCTACGACGCGTGGATGCGCCTGGACAAGGCCGACAGGGCCAGGCTGTTCGAGTCGGCCGACGACGTAAAGAAGACGAAGATCGTCACTGCGCACTTCAAAAGCGACAAGGACGCTAACAGGTACTACCTCAAGTTGTGCGATAAGCATCGCTCTGTGCAGCTTGTGCGCTCGCCGGTGTTCAGCACGGATGGCACCTATGCGTGGGAGGTGTCGGAAACGGTGAATGAGGGATCTGACAGGTACGCCGAGCTTGCTGAGGACTACCTTAACGATAGGTTCGACGCCCTCACCTACAAACAGATCAAGTCGTTCCTGGGAACGGACGCCGGGAAGGGGTTCGTGAGCGGGCTGCGTGACGCCGAGGCCGCGGACTCCAAGGAGGCCCGCAACGTGTGGGACGGCAAGGACTGCTCACCGGCCAGGAGGGCCCTGCGTGCGCTTTTGGACGGAGTGAACGAGTCTGTGGACCTCAACTCGACCGGCCACGTCAAGGAGTCCAAGCTCTCCTGGGGGGGCAGCGAGGAAGACTACCGCGAGTTGTACCGCCTGGCTAAGATAACCAAGCCCCACGCTACCAAGACGGGGGACACGATGGCCGACTACACAGACCTCCTCCACAGGATGTTCGGCAGTGGCCCAAGGGGGAAAACGATCGGACTGAACGGATGGCCGCAGACCATGCCGCCCGACGTCTACGATGCTATAACTCGTGCGAAGACCGCCGACGAATTCGTAAAGCTGCTGGCCAGACAGAACGAATCCGTCGACCGCGTTGACAAGCTGTATAGGTTCGAGGAGTTCGTCAACGAGAATGTGGTAGGCCGGCAGGGAAGCGGACGGTTCCACGAGGTGGTGACGTGGGACTTCCCAATGAGTGACGCCACGGCGGTGAAACGCACGGTGCAGCGCATGGAGGCGGACGGAGTGAAGGTACAGGCCAAAAACTCGCCGGGCTACATCAGCATCGCGGTGAGGTCGTCGGAGGTGTTCCGTCAATTCGAGGAAAAATACAACCTGGGGTTCTCAGAATGAACGAGGTCAAGACTTTCAGAGAGTTCCTAGCCGAGGGCGTGCTAGTGCTCAAGCCCGCTGGGGACGACGGCGAGGGAAACCAGCTGTACGTGGAGAAAGGCGGCAAGGCGTATTTTGTTAAGGTGGACGGCGACCTCTACAGGTGCGCTGACGACGTGTACTTCGAGCCGACGGAGAAGTACACGGGCGGCTACCGCATAGACGAGGGCGATGCAAGCAGCGGCATGAGGTCGGAGATCGTCCGTTCCTTTAAGAACATATCGCCGCCGTACCGCAAGCTCATAGCAAAGGCCGTCACGGGTAACTCGAGCGCGGGACAGCAGGAGGTGGAGCGCAAGGTGGATGACATGGACCAAGATGATCTCCAGCGCGTGTACGATTACCTGGACGGGGAGGACCTCATAGAGTCCGTGACCGGCGAGCGCGAATACACCTACGAGCCCTCCGACTTCTACAGCGAGCGCGGCAAGAACTTCAGCACCAAGTCGGTCACTCCCGAGCAGAAGGCGCGTTATAGGAGGGGCCTCGCAAAGGCGGGTAAGCTCCTGGACGACCTCATATCCACCCTCTCCGGGTTGCCGAGGGTCGATCACATGGAAGACCTGCCCGACGGCATAAGGGCCCTGCTGAACCTTAAACAAGGGAGACTTAGTGGACTGAATGGCTAAGTTTAAGAGATTTGACGAGCTCGATCCCGGGGAGGGCACGGTCCTGTCATGGAAGAGGGTAGACGGCGGGACGCAGCGCGCCCGCGGCAAGGACGCCGTTTACGACTTGATCAAGGACCACCGCGGTTCGTTCTCCCTGGAGGTGGACGGTCGCCTTGAGTGCAAGGGGACCCAGGCGGTATGCAAGGGATTTGCGCAGGACCGCGAGAACAAATCCGCGATCAGCAAATCCGCGATCAACAAGGTGCAACAGTCCCTACTCACCGCGGGCAAGGCGCCGGAGCGGTTCCCCGCTGAGGCAACCGACCTGAACAAGGTGCGTGACCCGGACGCGTTCTGGAACGCCACGATAGCGGAGATCAACGCCATGGCCGGGATGCGGTTCGCGCCAACAAAGGTCGCCGATCTGGTGTTCTACTTGAACATGGCGGCGTCCGCCTGGGATCGCAGGCACAAGTGACCTGTGCCGCGCATAAAACGCGGCATGTCAAACACTGAGCGAGGCGAGGCCTGGCTATCCAGAGAGGAGGAAGTGCTGGTGCAGGCTGCTGGCAGGTATGGCGTGTTCGATGGCTTGGACGCCATGTCGGCGGTAGTCGGGTCTGATGTCAGGAGGTCCCACACCATAGAGGTCATCCGCAGGGCGGTGGAGCCAACCCAAGTGGTGTGGTCACCCGCGAAGAGGCCGGTTAGGTACTGTTGTGGGTTCGCGTTCGACGAGGCACGGGAAAGGGTGGCGCTGGTCAGAAAGCGGTCACCTGACTGGCAAAGGGGTAAGCTTAACGGCGTTGGTGGAAAAGTGGAGCAGGGCGAGTCGGCCGCAGGCGCGATGTCCAGGGAGTTCCACGAGGAGACTGGTCACCACGTGCCCGCTTGGGCGTGGCGCGAGTACGCAAGATTGTCTGGCAACGGATACGACGTGGCTTTCCTCTGGTGCGTTGGTCCCGACGAATTGTTCGTTGACGGCGGCCGTGGTGAGGAGGACGTGGAGGTGGTCAGGTTGGACGAGATGTCCGGCCTGCACGTGGTGCCAAACTTGAGGTGGCTGGTGCCTCTGGCGCTGGACCCGTCCGCTACCACGGCAGACTGTGTGGACCGGTCCTGAGTCAATACATAAAGGCATGTCTAGCACCAACAAGTCCACAGCCAGCGACGCACAGCACGACGAGAGCGTCAAGAGGTCTGCTGACATAAGGCAGGCCCTGTCGTCAGAGGGGTTCACCAGGGACAAGAACAAGGTATCGTTTCCACCTGTTGTTAGTAGAATGTACAGGTGTAAGAACGGCACCGTGTTGGTGTCCTTCCTGCCTGCCAGTCCCAGCGACCCCTTTCCCGCGTTCACCGTCTCTGCGAAGGGGGTGCAGCACGAGCTGGTGGGGATGCGTGCGTGCGTGCTGTTCCTGACCGACGTGCGCAACGGCAACTTCGAGGGGGAGCTCTCCAAGGTGACGGTGGAGAGGGTAGTCGACGCTCTCTCTAAATTCGGGTTCAGCGGCAAGCAGCAGCTCGACGAAGGCGTGGCGATAGACGGGCTCTGCGAAGCAGGGGCGCCCAAGAAGGGAACCCCCAAGAAGGGAACCCCTGAGTGGCACGAGTGCCGCATAGCCTGTGACACCGTACGTAACCCGGCCAAGGCGCTCCTGGGCGGGCCGTCTGCCGATGAAGCCGAGCGCAAACTACTGAACAAATTCGGATACACGCAGGCCGAGGTGGACGCGCTGAAGGAGGAAGAGCTGTTCGATCCGACTGGTGTGGACCGCGTGGTGGAGGTGGCCGTTTCTCGCCTGGTAGAGGCCGCGGCTTACTCCGCTTTCTGGGGTAAGGAGCAGAACAAGTGGCTGGACGTTATAGAGCACCAGGCGACCAACCTTGCCACGTCCATACTGTTCATCAGGCAGTGGGCACCAACACAACCAAAGTACGCGCTTGACCGCGAGAAGGTGGTGGGGCACCTGGAAAGGATGCGAAAGGCTGCCGACCTGCTGTCCTCGTCGGTGGACGAGGTGTCGGACTTCCTCAAGGACAGCCTATTCAATAGGCACAACTACCAGCCGAGGGGGTGAAGTGTCCGTACACGACGCGATACATAACTTGTTGATGGGCCCGCTGAGACACCTGGACGTACCAGAGGTTGACTGCGGCCAAAGTCAAAAAGGACGCTGAGGTTTACAGCAGCGACCAGAAAAAGAGTAAACGCCTGTGGCTGGATTGCCCCACTTCCTAAACAACAGGGCTTCGACGAAGAACTACGAGCCGGTTTACCAGAACCTGTTCGAGGTGTCGATTATCCCGCCCCAGACCATCTCTGGGGGTGAGCTTCTGCTCGAGCACGTCAACAAGGTCACGGCGCTGTCGACGGACATCGGTTCCGACGTGGTGGAGCAGACCTACAAGTTCGCGAAGAGATCGTACGCGTCAGGCATCCCCGAGAACACTACGGTGGATCTCCAGATCAGCTTCTCGCTTAACCTGGACGACGCGAACAACATGTACGTCTACAAGACTCTGCGCAACTGGTCCAGGTTGATTTACAATCCGCTGACCGGGGAGCAGGGCCTCAAGAAGGACTACGTGGGGACCATCGTCGTGGTGAACCACAACAGGGCCGGAGACATCTTCTGGTCCCGCACGTTCAAGTCGTGCTTCCCTAAGGGTACCCTGCCTGCGTTTGACCTGGACTATTCCGCTGGAGAGAAGCTCGAGCTCAACGACGTGACTTTCCGCTCGGATCACTGGAGCGAGGAAATCGTCTAAGCCATCTGACGTATGCGATCGCTCCCGGGGTTTGACCGGTTTGTTGTCGAGAACGCCTACGTCGTCGACGAGCTGGCTACGGACCTTGTCCGTGCAGCCATACGGTTGGGCATGCCGGCGAAGGATTTCACATACGATGGCAGCAAAGGGGGCACCGTCTTGAAGGTGGAGTTCTCGAGCGCCGTCACGCTCGACGCTGTGTCGAGGCTGGCCGGTGAGCTTGTCACCATGGGTCGCGGGGTCAGCTCCAGCGGACGCACGTTGTCTGTCAGGCAACGGCCTTGACCCTTTGCTGCATCAGTAGCAGTTAGACATGATATTCGCCCCACATGGGGAGGAAGCGGAGCGGCAAGTCTATATCGGAACAATACAGGGTGCTCGACGAGGTCGAGCACGTGTTGGCCAGGCCTGGGATGTACCTCGGGCAGGTCGCAACGCACACGGTGCAGGCTTGGGTACCCAACGGGAACTCGTTCGCCCTGGAAGAGGTGACGTACAGCCCTGGCCTACTGAAACTGTTCGATGAGATAATCACGAACTCCGTCGACGAGTCCGCGCGCAACAAAAAGTTGGACGCGATAGACGTGACGGTCTCCGGCAACGTGATATCTGTGCGTGACAACGGTGGCATACCGGTGACCAAGCACCCTGAGCACAGGGTGCTTGTGCCGGAGTTGGTGTTCTCTAACCTCAGGGCTGGGTCGAACTTCGACGACTCAGAGGAGCGAGTAGTGGCGGGTACGCACGGCCTCGGGTCGACGCTTACCAACATATTCTCAAAGCGTTTCTCGGTCGCCACAGCGGACGGATCCAAGCATTTCGAGCAGGTCTACACAGGCAACATGGCCAGCCGGACCGTCCCTAAGGTGAAGGCTTCGAGGAAGAGGTTCACCGAGGTTTCTTTCGAGCCGGACTACGGGAGGTTCGGACTGGGCGGCATGGACGTCGCTCACGAGCGTCTGATGCGCAAACGCGTTTCCGATCTGTCGGCCTGCAACCCGCGCGTGTCGTTCACGTTCAACGGAGAACGGGTGGGGAAGCGACCGTTCAAGGAATACGCGGAAGCTCACGGGTTCTCCGGGGTGGTGTGCGAGACCGCTGGCGGATGGTCCGTGGCCGTCGGCGTGTCCGCGGATGGGTACAGGCACGTATCATTTGTGAACTCCGCTGAGACCAGGGACGGCGGTACCCACCTGAACTTCGTGGTTTCTACCGTGGTATCGCACGTGCAGGAGCACGTGCGCAAGAAGCACGGCCTGGAGGTGCGCCCAGGGGACGTGAGGTCGCGCATGGCCGTGGTGCTGTCCGCCACTGTCATGCGGCCGTCCTTCTCCACGCAGACGAAGGACAAGCTCGTCACGCCAGTCGGTGAGCTGCCCTGCGTCGTGCCGTCGGCAAAGTTGCTGAAGCAAGTGTTGTCGTCCGGTCTGGTGGCCGCCGTGGTGGAGAGCGCCAGGAACAAGGCGGAGGCAGAGGAGGCAGCGGAGGTGCGTAAGCTGTCTAAGGGCATGGCAGAGGCGCGCGTTGAGAGGCTGGTCGACGCCAGGGGTCGCGACCGCAGCCAGTGCTCGCTGGGCGTGTTCGAGGGGCTGTCCGCGTTGGCCGCTGTGAGGCGGTTCAGGGATGCGCAGACGTTTGGAGCTTTCCCGCTGAAAGGCAAGTTCCTGAACGTCGCTGGCATGAGGCCGGCCGAAGTAATGCGCAACGCAGAGGCGTCGGATCTCATGGCGGCGCTCGGCCTGCGCCCTGGGGAGCCGGCCTCCTCGATGAGGTACGGCCGAGTGCTCGTGTACACCGACGCCGACACTGACGGGTCTAGCATATTCTGTCTAGTGCTGAACTTCCTGGCCAGGTTTTGGCCAGAACTGTTCGACCAGGGGCGTGTGCTTCGTGTGCTCACCCCGCTGGCCGTGGCCAGGAGGGGGCAGGAGCGGCGCCACCTGTACACGCAGGCCGACGTGGACGCCTGGAAGGGCGGCAAAGGCTGGGAGCTCGAGTACAAGAAGGGGCTGGCCAGCTTGGAAGACGAGGAGTACGAGGGCATAATACGTGACCCCGTGCTGGTCAGGGTCGACAGGGACGGGAAGTACCTGGAGTCGTTGGACGCGTGGTTCGGCGACGACGTGTCCAAGAGGAAAGAACGGCTAATGCGATCTGACGATGGCAAGTAACGATACGACTAGGGTGAGCCTGACGGACGCTGAGTTGGTCCTGCTGGACGGACATTGCTCCGACCCGGTGCAGAAGGAGGTGGACTCGGCGAAGCGGCGCGTGGCGGCCATGCTCACCATGCCTGACGTGCCACCACGCATAGCCAAGCTAGTGTCCAGGGTGGTGGACGAAGCGACCAGCAGCGGGATGGTCGTGCTGAGCCCCACCCGCGTTAGCAGCTGCGACGTGTGCGGCAGGGACGACGGCTATTACCCTTACGCGCGTAGCAGCAGGTATCACAGGAAGGGCGAGCCCAACTACAGCAACAGGAAGTACTTCCACGGGTACGACCTAGCGCAGCGGTTCATTGTGTTCAACGGAATGCCCAGCGTCGGCGGGTGCGCGGCCTGCGTTAAGGAAGCGGCGCCGCACATAGTAGCCGCGCTGAAGGACGTGCGGTGCGAGGTCTCACCGGCGCTGACCGGCGAACACCCGGCCTATTACAGGCTCAACAAGATGAAGTGCGACAGCTGCGGCTGGGAAGGGCACGAGGGACAGATGGGGTCGTCACCGGCTCTCATGGGGGGGAGCTATGCTGGCAAGTGCCCTGCGTGCCCCGCGGAGAACATACTGTTCAGCACAAAGATAAAGACCACCGGCAGGGTGGTAGTGCCGGCCGCCGAGTGCCCGTCGTGGCTGAGGCCGCGCACCGCCATCGTCAAGAAGGCGTTCGATTGACATGGACAAGAGATCATCAACTACCATAACCGAGGTGCTCGACGGGGAGTACCTCGCGTACGGCCGTTACACCATAGAAGGCCGCGCGATACCCTCCGCGGTGGACGGGTTCAAGCCTGTGCAGCGCAAGGCAGTGCACACGGCGTCCAGGATATGGAGGAAGGGGGACGAGCGGCCGCTGCGGGTGTTCCAGCTGACAGGAAAGATGGCAGCAGAGTGCGCCTACCACCACGGCGACGCGAGCGGCTCCGCCACTATAGTGGGCATGGCGCAGAGCTTCAAGAACAGTCTCCCCGTGTTTGAGGAGATAGGCCAGTTCGGCTCGCTGCGCTGCCCCGAGGCCGGCGCGCCGCGCTACATCTCGACCCGGCTGACCGAGAACTTCCGCCTGCTGTATCGTGACCACGAGCTGTTGGAGCAGCGCACGGAGGACGGCATGGACATAGAGCCTAGGTACTTCCTGCCTATCGTGCCGGCGGTGCTACTCAACGGCAGCTCCGGGATAGCAGTGGGGTTCGCAACCAACATCATGAACAGAGACCCCGCGGAGCTGGTCAGGTGTTGCCTTGCGGTGCTGGATGGCCGCAAGTACAAGGACCCGCTCCCGTGGTGGAGGGACTTCAGCGGGACCGTGACCAAGGGGGAAGAGGGCCAGTGGGTGATGCGGGGCGTCTGGTCAAGGAAGGACACCAGCACGGTGGTGGTGACCGAGCTGCCGCCGTCCATGACCTACGCGAGGTACGAAGCTCACCTCGACTCCATGGTCGAGCGCGGGAAGATCTCCCGCTACGAAGACAAGTCTAGCGGGTCCCCACACTACGTGGTCAAGTTCTCCAGGGCGGTCTTGGGCGAGATGGACGATGCGTCCCTGGAGAAGGCTCTGAAGCTGGTGGAGACCGCCACAGAGAATTTTACGTGTCTCGACGACAGGGGCAGGATGAGGGAGTTCTCGTCGGCGGAGGAGATAGTGCGCTGGTTCGTGTCGTTCAGGCTTGGCTACTACTCCAAGCGAAGGGAGCGGCTCCTGGCGGAATCTGCTGACAAGGCGTCGGAGCTGAGCAACAGGGCCAGGTTCATAACGCTGATACTCAACCGCACCCTGGTGGTGGAGAGGAGGAAGAGGCAAGAACTTGAGGCGGAGCTGGCCTCACTCGGGTTCGCCAAGAGAGACGGGTCGTTCTCCTATCTTGTCGCGATGCCGATACACTCACTGACGGAGGAAACGTACAACGCGTTGCTGTTAGAGCACCAGCGCGTGATGGCTGAAATGGACGCAGTGAAGGCCACTACGCCGGCTGGCACCTACGCGGCCGACCTGAACGAGCTTCTGCGCAGCCTAACGAAGAAACGATAAAGCTGACTGTCATGGTGCTACAGACGCAAACTGGTGAGGTTTTACCGCTCGAGACGGCAGAGGAGTTCCTGTGGGCACTGCAACGCGTGTCGCCGCCCGCGGGCCACCGCGCAGGACAGTTCGCGTTCAACCTGCTGCTGGGTTACAGGCCCGCGCTGGCCGAAGAGATCCGGGGCACAGTGCTGGACCCGTACCACCGTAACGAGGTGCACGGGGAGTTTGTGGAATTCGTCAAAGCCAGGTGGACATGAGCGGCAGGAGGGGGGAGATCGGGGACCCGTCTGACCCGGTGGTGGCGTGGCTGCACGACCACATAGACAGGGACCCAGGCAGTAGGCCCCACATAGTGAAGTTCGTGCAGCAGTTGGGAAGAGACAGGCGTAGCCTCTTGCGCATAGCTGATCCCAAGTTTAGGAACAAGATGGCCGTGCTCGTGCGCCAGGAGGCGCACCGCACAGTGGACAGAAGGTTTGGCCGCGGCGACACGTGGCCAGACACGCCGCTGCAGCAGCGCTTGCACAACCTGGTCGTACGCAACTTCCGCATGGTGTACGTTAGCAGCGGCCCCCGCAGTAATAAACAAAAAGCAGACGACAGATGAAGGGCAAAGACTCTCTGGGGGACAGGATGAAAGACTATTACGAGGGCAGGGCCGCGGTCAAGCTCCCGAGGCGATCGTATACCGTCGTTCGCGTGGACGGGAAGGCGTTCCACACGTTCACCCGGGGGTTGGCCCGGCCGTTCGATGCTGGGCTAGTGGAGGACATGGACAGCACCGCCACGTACCTGTGTTCGGGTATCATGGGGGCTAAGCTGGGCTACGTGCGGTCAGACGAGATATCCGTGGTGCTGACCGACTTCGACGACCTGCGCACGCAGGCATGGTTCGATCTCGGCATACAGAAGGTCTGCTCCGTGGCCGCGTCCATGGCGACCAGGGCGTTCAACGAGGCCCGGCAGAGGAGGACCCCCGGCGGGCGGTGGGCGGAGTTCGACGCCAGGGTATTTCAGCTACCGAACATCACGGAGGTGGAAAACTACCTGGTGTGGCGGCAGCAGGACGCATCGCGGAACAGCATATCGTCGGTGGCCCAGTCGCTGTACTCGCACCGGGAGTTGCACGGCGTTAGCTCTTCTGGCATGCAGGAGCTGCTGCACAGGAAAGGAGTGAACTGGAACGACCTCCCGTCCGGGCTGAAACGCGGGCGGGCGATCGTCAAAACCATTGATCACACCGGCCGGTCCAGGTGGGGGGTGCATCCGGACATGCCGGTGTTGACCTCGGACAGGGATTTTGTGAGGAAGCACGTGCCGGACAGGGACGCTACTACTGTAGTGCCAGAGGGTATACATAACCACGATGGCGTCGAAGAGGGTGCAGGTGGTTCTGGACGAGCGGCTGGGGGCTGACGTGCACGCGCTCATACTGGCGGAGTCCAAGCGGCTCGGTCGGGTGGTGAACGTGTCAGAGTACCTGCGTACCGTCATACAAGAACACATCAAGTCGAGCAAGGATGAGCGAACAAGAGGCCGCTGAACGGCACATGGACGAGGTGGAGGGGGGCAATGCCCCCCGGACGTCGCTGGGAAAAGCGCAGATGCAGGCGGCTGCACGTGAAACGGAGGGTTCCCCGAACGGGTACGTAGAGCTGGACATCGCTGACTTCCCGTCCAGGGGGTTGTTCTACCCGCCGAACACGAGGTTTTTCATACGTCCCGCCACCGTATCGGATGTCAGGCATTTCAGCACGGTGAATGAAGCCGATCCCTTTGCCGTCGCAGAGGGGTTTGCTGACATCATGAAGGGGTCGGTCATCGTGAGGTCGACGGGCCGCATGTTCTCGCACAAGGACATACTTGACGAGGACCGCATACACGTTCTGATGGCCGTACGGGAGGCCACCTTCGTGAAGGGGGAGAACAGGATGGTGGTCGACACCAAGTGCCACTCATGCGGGGCGAAGGTGACCATCGAGCTACGCAACGATGCCTTCCGCAGGGCGGAGGTGCCCGAGGACATCATGAGGTACTACGACCAGGACGAGCGGCTGTTCGTGTTCAGGACGAAGAGTTTCGGCCAGGTTAAGGTTGCGCCTCCCACGGTAGGAGTTATGGTCGAGGTCGGAAAGTACATCCGGGATAGGCAACGCAACGGGAAAGAGGTGGACCTGTCCTTCGTCAAGCTGCTGCCGTACATAGCCGGTGGTTGGCGCGGCCTCAACGAGAAGAGGCTGAACGAACTGGAGGTGGAGGTGGTTGGCTGGGATATGGGGAAGTTCCAGTTCATGAACGGTATCATTGACAAGGTCAAAGTGGGCGTAAAGGACGCTCTTCACGGCGAGTGCTCTAGCTGTGGCGCAGAGGTCTCGACGGCCATCACGTTTCCCGGAGGAGTCAAGGCTCTTTTCGTTGTTTCAGGTGTCGATCAGGAGCTTACTTAAGGTCCGGGTCTACATTTACCACCATCTGAGAGTGCAGCCGTCCGAGATCGACGGCATGCCGTTCTACGAGTACGAGTACCTGCTCGAAGACCTCAAGCAGCTGCTTGAGGAGCGACAGGTTGCTGAAAAGGGGCAGTCTCCGGAGGAGCATACGCCGTCGGTTGCCAGGGCCATGAGCGATGCTAGGAAGGCCATGCCCAAGATGCCCGCGCCTAAGTTCCCTGGCATACCGCCAGGGCTGTTGAAGAGGTAGCCTTACAATACATAAAGACGCATGGCTGGCGTCCGCAGGCCCGGTTCTTCCGAGGCTCTTATAGGCATCTTGGACCGTCTGGAGAAGATGGTAGAGTACGCCAGGTCCTCTAGCGACAGATCCGTGGAGCTGGCTGGCGAGATGCTAGTGGTATCCAGGCAGGGCATAGTGCCAGAGCTGGTCAAGCAGACGAAGCTGCTGCAAGACCTGGCGACGAAGCTGACCACCGACGTGCACGCGAAGCAGCTGGACGTCCTCCAGCGCATAGAGGCCGCTATGTCCCGCAAGCCGGGGGGGCAGGAGGAACCTTCCAAGAAGTTCGCGGAGGTGTTCGGCGAGCTCGCCAAGGGGGTGGAGAGTGTGGTGCGGGCCACGAAGAGGGCGGGCGGCGACCACGAGCAGGTGAAGAAGTTCTTCCTGTCTGTGGCAGAGGGGGTGGCGGCTCTCAACGAGAAGGTGGATCCCGAGAAGGCTAAGCAGGCCATGGCGTTGCTTGCGACCGTCACAAAGGGGGCCGTGCTATACGCGCTGGCGCTGACCATCGCCACCCCGCTCCTGGCCGCCTCGCTGGTGGGAGCGTCGCTTTTCGGCCGTTCGGTGGAGACGCTGGTAGC
>JACCDM010199669.1_pt1 | contig 20184 bp, 15 predicted proteins | sample 7445851 | NCBI WGS metagenome assembly JACCDM01 (sample SAMN15323438, study PRJNA562643) | freshwater metagenome | isolation source: river surface water | place: USA:Blue River Watershed | collected 2017-08-16
AAAAATAGATATAAAAACCTGCAAATCTTATACCGATCTTTTGCGAAGGATAAATCATCTGTGTGCCGATTTGATGGTTGAGGCAGTAGGGCAAATTAAGAACGAATCTTATCTAAGAACTCCTCAATCAAAATTGAAATTCATCAACGAAAATCATATTGATAAAGAGTTTTATGCTGCATCTCCAGAAGTAAAAAAAGCCGCTATAAAAAAATTAGAAAATTAAACCAAATTTTCTTTCGCGGGGAAGTTTTTTGATTTTACGTCGGTGCTGAATTGCGCTACGGCTGACTTGATCTCGGCTGATAAATTTGTATAATGTTTGACGAATTTTGGTTTGAACTCCTGATTTAGTCCTAGCAAATCATCGATTACCAAAACTTGGCCGTCACAATTTTCAGAGGCGCCGATTCCGATAGTGGGGATTTTTAGAGAAGTGGAAATTTTGTCGGCAAGCGTTGCGGGAACGGCTTCAATCACTATTGAAAAAACTCCAGCTTCTTCCAGTAATTTTGAAGTTTCTAAAATTTCTGAAGCCGATTTTTCATCGCGGCCTTGATATTTATAGCCGCCAATTTTGCGCACGCTTTGAGGCATTAATCCGACATGGCCCATAACATTAATTTTATTTTCGACCAGAAATTTTGCGGTGGCGATCATTTGGCGCGAAGTCTCGATTTTAATGGCGTCGCAGCCAGTTTCGGCGATTACTTTCTGCGCAGATTCCAAAGCTTGTTTCGGCGATTCTTCGTAAGTTCCGTAAGGCAAATCAACCACCACAAAAGATTTTTTCACCGCGCGCATCACGCTTTTGCCGTGGTTAATCATCATTTCCAAAGTTACGTCGACAGTGTCTTTCATACCGTAAATTGTCATTCCCAGCGAATCGCCAACTAAAATAATGTCGCAATATTCATCCAAAATTTTCGCGATGGGAAAAGTATAAGCGGTTAAGCAGATAATTTTTTGGTGATTTTTTTTTAGTGAAATGTCGTGGACAGAAATTCGGTTATTCATTTGAAGAATCTTTATTTGACTAGTGAAGCGGCTGGTATTGGCCTTGCGCTGCAGCATTAATTTGATCAAAAACTTTTTGCTTTTCAGCTTTTTCTTGAATTTTTAACAAGTTGGCATCTCTTGTTTTGTCCATTGATTCTGTTGTTGGAATCTCTTTGGGAGCTGCTGGAGGCGATTTAGTTGGCGCTGAATTTGTTGGAGCTGGCGTTGCGGTAGTGCTAGATATAGAAGCTGAAGGAGCTGCTATTGGCAACGGCTTATTCACCAATGGCAATCTTAGATATTGCCTTACTTGATCAAGATTGCTGCTGCTTGAAATTGCATACATGTCGCCTTTCAAAGCGGTGGCAACATTAAGCGGAACTTGTTTTTGCTTGCTGCCAGTTACAAAAATAATATTGGCCAATCCGTCAATCGTATTAGCGGATGGATCAAATTTTCCTGCTAAAATTCCATTTACTGCTGGTGCAGAAAGATTGATGGAAAATTTATTACCTTTGTCTTTATCGATGGTGATAGTGCCGCTGGCTTGCTTGAAAAAGGTTTGGCTGTTAGGATTGTTGAGGATATTTTCCGGAGTTTGTAAATCTTGTCGATAACTTGCGGGATAAAGCATTTTGTTTACAAGATCGCTCAAGCCATATCCGCTAACTATTGGTGCGCTGGCATTGAATTTTATTTCGCTGGTTACTGTTTTTACAAAATCAGCTTTTGATGAGGCGACGGAAGTTATATTTGCTGAAATATTAGCGACGCCTTTAACATTTTTGACGCCGATCAAATCCGGCAATAATTTTTCTAAATCAATAGAATCAAGGCTTAAATTGCCGTTAAAAGTTTTGCCTCTTTTAATACCGATTAAGCCTTTATATTTGAAGCTTCCGCCGTAAAGGCTGCATTCTGCAAAGCCATCGTTAATGTTGCCGTCTTTTAATTTTCCGCCCAATTTAGAATCTTTAATCTCAAGATCGTCAAGCTTTAAACTGTTGATTACCAGCGAGATGCTTCCATTAAATCCTTCCAAAGAAGGCAAGGCAAAAAACTGATCGGCGATGTTGGTTTTTTTAATTTCTTTATCATCTTTGGTGGTTTCGGTTTTGGTGGCGGAAATTGCTTCGTAATGAAGATTGTCAGCGACAATATTGAAAATAAATTCTGGATCCTGACTGCTAATATCAGCCGATAGATTGCCTTGCAGCTTTGTCTTGTCAGAGTTCAGCTTCAGTTCGCTAACTTTAAAATAACCTTGTCCGAATTTTAGTTTTAGAGAAGATTGCCCAGAAAATTCTTCACCTTTATAAACCAATTTATCGAAGGTGAGATCGATATCATTGACCGAAGAAATGTCGTTGAGCCATAAAAGTTTTTTAAGCAGCGAACCAGCAGAAAGGTAAATATTTTGTCCAGAAGTTAAGAAAAAATCATCAATATTAAAAGTGCTGACCTGAAATTTATTGGTGATGGAAGTAACTTTGCCGGTGCTGTCAATTCTGATGTCGCCCAAAAATTCAGTTTGTTCGTTGTTCAAATTCAAATAGAAATTATCTAAAGTGATATTGTTGGGAAACAGCATCACGTCTGAATAAATGATATAATTTTTTAAATTACCAAACTTCAAATTCTGTGATTGCATCTGCAGCCATTTAAAACTATCGCCTAAATTTTTACCGCTAACATCAAGTTTGCCGATAAACTTTGGCAGATCGCCGTCATTTTCTAAAACGCCATTCACTCGCACAACGGCATCTCCAGGAATGTTGAAAATCATTGGCAGAATTAGAATCTGGCCTTCTTTAGAAATCGTTAAGTAAAGATTTAGATTTTTTATTGCGCCGCCCAAATATTTAACATCTTTGATTTTTATCTCGCTCGACAGATCAAAATTTTTGATCTTGGCTGCGATCTTTAAATTTAATTCTTCGGGTTTTTTTTGGGGCGACGTCGCGTCAGTTTTTGCGGCAGCTTGGTCGGTTGTGGCAAGATCTTTTGTGGCTTTATCAGCATCGGTCGGAGAATTTGTTGGCGTTAAACCTTCAATCGTTTCTTCGCTGCCATTGCTTAAATTATTGCTATTGGCGGTAAGACTTGTGATCACTCTTTCATTGGACCAAACGCTGTCAAAATCGAGATTCTCAAGGTCTAAACTCACATCAATGCGCGGAATATCGGTAGTAAAATCAATCAGCGCCGAACCTTTGCCATCAATCAAATTGGAGTTGATCAGGATATTATTCAAAGAAATTTCGCCGCTATTATTTTTGATATCGGCGCTGATTTTAATTGATTGAGAGTTGGGTTTTAACTTGTCGTAAATGGCGCTGTTATTGCTGATGTAATCTTTATAAAAATTACGAATTTCAAAAATTTCGGCATCGGCTTTGCCGCTAAAATCACTATTAAAAATTCCGATATTTTCTCCGGTGAAACTGCCTTTAATCATCAGATTCATTGCTGCGGAATTAAGCTCTAAAATTGAATCTTGTTTGGAAGCATCAGAATTAAAATTAGCGGTAAGTTTGAAATTGGTGTTGATTTTTTCGTTAGTAAATTTTCCGGAAGCGCGAATTTTCTTGGCATCAATCATCATCTTGCCGCCGATTTCTTCGATCTCTCTTTTGCGCGAAGATTTGTCGTAAGAAATAATTAAACCATTATTAATTTCGATGGTTGGAAGGCTGTTGGCGCTGAATTGCGAAGTTTGAAATTTTCCTACTAAAAATAATTCTGAACTAATTTCTGAACTAGTTTTGGTTGCAGGATTAGTCGTTGGATTTTGTGCAAATTGTGAAACGATATCGTTAAATTTATTGGTTCTTGCATTGGCTACATTGGCTTCGAAATAGGTTTCTAAAGTAGTGTCAGTAAAAGATAATTTGTTGATTGCGAATTCTTTTTTGAAAAATTTGACGATCGATAATTGAATGTTAACCGACTTGGCGTGAAGTCCGTAAACCTTGCCGTTATTTTTATAATTTTGCAGCAAAACGTCTTGCGCCGTGATTACTGGATAAGGAAACAAAGCAACTTTAACTTCGCCGTTAATGGTTAAATTGCTGTTCAGAGTTTCGCTGGCTTTTTGTGTGATTTTAAATTTCAGCGCCGAATTATCGAAAAATCCAGGAATGGCGATCAGCAATAAAAGCAGCGCAACAACCGACGTAACAACAAGCCACAAGATTCTGGATTTTAGAGAATTAAATCGCGGCTTTTTAACGCTTTCTACTTCCGAATTTTCATCATTTTCGTCGTGCTCAATTTCCTCAACTGACTTGTTGGTCTTCATTATAAATCAATTTTTTTGAGTTCTTCTACAAGGTTGTCGCTGTTGATGATGGCGCTTTTATTTTCAGAAAAATTATAAATCGATAATAAGATAAAAAATAACAAAACTGAAGCCACTAAAAAGTTTAAGAAAATATTGCTATCTGGCGTCAAATCAATGTTTTCACCGATATTTAGCAGTTGGTGTTTTTTGTTATTAGTGTTAGGTTCGATACGCAGAAGTTTGATTTTTTCTTCGATAATTCTTTGATCAATTTTTAAAAACCTAGCGTAAGAACGCAGCAATCCAGGAAGGTATAAATGCTTGATAATGCTGCTCAAATCGTCGTTTTCTAAAGCTTCAATATCGCGTAATTTCATTTTCAAATAAGCGGCGACATCTTCGATTCCGATTTTTAATTTCTGTCTTTTATTTTTTAAAATCTGACCAACAGAAACTTCTGCAAAAGACTGCTCTTCGCCATTTGGAAGATTTTTTTTGTTTTTTGTAATTTCGATTTTTTCAGTTTGAGGCATGTTTTTTAAATAATTCTGCAAGATTTTGAGTCGCTTCCATCGTCGCTAAAGATGCGGCTTTTTGCGACATTTTTTCCAGCATTGCATAATTGTTAATCAAATTCTGCAAAGTTTTATTGATGTGATTAATTGTAAATTCTTTTTCTGTAATAACAATTGCCGCGCCACGTTCTTCAAGGAATCGAGCATTTTTTTCTTGATGATTGTCGGCAGCTTTTTCAAAAGGAACTAAAATCATCGGTCTTTTTGCGGCACAAAATTCGAAGATTGATGATGAGCCAGAGCGCGCGATAATCAAATGCGCATCGCGGATTTTTTCTGGCATGTTGGCGAAAAAAGATTGAATTTCGATATTCAAATTGAAGGAACGATATTGATTAAAAGTGCTTTCCGATAATTCCTTGCGACATTGTTGCGAGATGGCGATGCGGCTTTTCAATTCATCACTAAAATTGAAAAAAGCTTTCGGTAAAATTTCGCTAAAAATCTTCGCGCCACCACTTCCGCCAATTACTAAAATATTAAAAAGATTCTGAGCTTTGGGTTTTTCTTCGACGAAATCTGAAGCTAAAATCACATTATAACCCATACGATTATCAGGCTTCTTGGCTGGTTTTTCTTCTTGCGGTAAAGCGTAAGGAATTGCGTGTAAATCTAAAATTTCTTGGCGAACTGGATTGCCGACAAAAACAGTTTTGTTTTTAAATTTTTCTTCAATGCCCGACGTGGAGACGAATGATAGCGCAATTTTGTGAGCATGTTTGGCAAAAAGACGATTCACTTTTCCTAAATGCGCATTTTGTTCGTGAAGGATGATTTTAGTTTTGGTGAAAATTGCTACAATCAACACTGGAAAGGTTGCATAACCTCCAAATGCCGCAACATATTCGGGGCGATGAACTAAAAAATTCTTCAAAGATTGCGCAATTCCCCAAGTAATTTTAATTGCAGCTTTGATTAATTTTATTGGTTTGCGCTCCAGTTGCGAAGAGTTGACTATCAAGGATTTGAAGCCATCTTCTGCTTTAATATAAGCGCGATATTTTTCGTCGCCAAAGAAAAAAATTTGGTTATTTCTACGCGATAATTCTGCAGCTAAACAACGCGCTGGAATGATGTGTCCACCAGTTCCGCCGGCTGTAATAAAAATTTTATTTGTTGCGTTGCTCATCGAATTAAAGTTGGTTGCTTGACAATTAGGTCTTCGTCCATAGGTTCCCGCGCTTCCTTTTATAACGCCAGTTCGGGATAAGGAATGCCCCAGATTAGGGGTTGAATTGTTTTTGTAAAAAGATTTGAAGCTAATTAAAGATTATATTTTGTGCGGCTCCAAAATTTCCTAAAATTTCTTTTCTAGAGAAAAAGTTATGTCAAAAAAGCAGATCCGACATTTCGTCGATTTGGACAAAATTGATGCCAAAGAATTGCGTAAAATTATTGCATTGGCGCATAAGTTAAAAAAAGACAAAAATCTCTCAAGTCAGGGGAAAATTTTGTCGCAAAAAAATTTGGCGATGATTTTCGAAAAAACTTCAACACGCACTCGTGTATCTTTCGAAGTTGGAATCAACCAGCTTGGCGGCCACGCTGTGGTGATGAATAAAAATGATATGCAGCTGGGAAAAGGCGAAACTGTCGAAGATACGGCTAAAGTTTTATCGCGATTTGTTGATGCAATTATGATTCGCTCGAACTCGCATCAAACTATTTTAGAATTGGCAGAACATTCCACAAAGCCAGTGATTAACGCGCTTAGTGATTTTTCTCATCCGTGTCAGATTATGGCGAGTATTTTAACAATTGAAGAGCGCTTGGGAAATATCTCGGGCAAAAAATTAGCTTGGTTTGGCGATGCCAATAACGTGCTGAATTCCTATATTCACGCCGCAAAAAGTTTTGGCTATGAATTGGCAATTGCAACGCCGCAGCAGTTTGATTTTTGTAATGACGAGATCAAAAAAGCGGTGAAAAAAGGCGCAAAAATTTCTTATTTTTCTGATCCAAAAAAAGCGGCGAAAGATGCCGACGTGTTGATTACCGACACTTGGTTTTCAATGGGTGATGAAGCGGAAAAAGATGAAAAGCTAAAACAAGAAAAGTTAAAAATTCTAATGCCTTATCAAGTGAATTCTGACTTAATTAAGTTGGCGAAAAAAAATGCGATTTTTACACATTGCCTGCCAGCATATCGCGGATTTGAAGTGAGTGCGGAAGTTATCGATTCAAAAAAATCGGTAGTTTTCGACGAAGCCGAAAACCGCCTTCACGCACAAAAAGCGATTATGGTTTATTTGCTGTCGTAAACCGACAATTGCGGTTTTTAGAAGTTCTTTAAAACTGAAATTTAATCGGCCCTTCGGCGCGGCCGTGGATGAATTGATCTACATAAGGATTGTTCGACGAATCCATTTCTCTCACATCTCCCGTCCAAATAATTTTTCCTTCATAAAGCATCGCAACTTTATCAGCAATTTTGCGGGCGGACTGCATGTCGTGAGTGATTGTAATTGCAGTAGCCCCGATCTCTTTTGAAACTTTTATTATTAAATCATTAATCACGTCAGCCATGATGGGATCGAGTCCGGTCGTTGGCTCGTCAAAGAAAATAATTTCAGGATTTACAGCGATTGCGCGCGCCAATGAGGCGCGTTTTTGCATGCCGCCGGAAAGTTCGGAAGGGAATAAATCGGCAACTTTTTCGTTTAATCCAACGGCGCGAAGTTTTTGAATGGCAATTGCGCGCGCTTCTTTTTTGTTAATTTTTTTATGATGAATTAGGCGGAAGGCAACATTTTCCCATATTGGCAGCGAATCAAAAAGTGCACCGCCTTGAAATAAAAAGCCGATTTTTTCCATCATCTTTTCACGAGCTTCACCTTTGAGGCCTTGGATTTCTTGGCCATCAATTTTTACGCTGCCTGAACTTGCGGCAAGTAAAGAAGAAATGATTTTGATCAAAACAGATTTACCACTGCCTGAGCCGCCCAAAATCACCAAAGATTCACCTTCTTTTACAGACAAATTCACGCCAGCGAGAACTTCTTTTTCGCCAAAAGATTTGGTTAAATTTGTGATTTCGACTTTATTCACTGGAAGAATTATTTAGTAGCTTCGGCGAGTTTTTTATCGATCAATTTTTTCAAAGAAAGATAGTCAACATAACCTTCAACAAGGTCGCCGTTAATATAGAAAGTTGGCGTAGATTGAATTTGCAAACCTTTTGCAGCTTCCATTCTTTCTGACAAAATTCTTTCCTGCAATTTTTTGTCGTTGATGCAAGAATTGAAGCGATCAGAGCTCATGCCATCAAGCTGAGCGATTGATTGTAATTTCTCGATATATTTTGCATCGAAAGCCCAAGAATCTTGAGTTCTAAAAAGTGCTTTTAAAAGGTTGTAATATTTTTCAGATAAATCGCTTTGATGATCTTGAGCTTGGCAAATTGCAAACATTCCCGCAATTAAAGCTGGTTGGTTTAAAGGGAAATCGCGGTGGATAAATAATAATTTTTTATTATCGATATATTCGCTTTTTAGTTTTTCTAAAGCTTCACGGTGGAAAGCGGCGCAATGCGGGCAAGAAAGTGAAGCATATTCAAACATCACAATTGGCGCAGTTTTATCGCCAAGGACAATATCGGAAGCGCTAATTTTTAAAATTTCTGCGGCTTTTTTGCTATCGATATTTTTTTCAGCGCTGTCATTTACAGCTTTGTTTACAGCATCTTGCGGGTTTTTAGTTTCTTCAGTTTTAGCGAGTTCTTCCTCGTTATTTTTGAAAGAAGTTTTGGTTTTATAATTGTTGATAACCAGCGTGACAAAACCAACTACAAGACACAGAGCGGCAATAAGAATGTAAGTCTTTTTCGAGTTTTTCATAATTATTAAGGAGAATTGTAATTGACTGAAAGGAAGAGCAAAATTAATCATCGACCCCGCAAAGAAATCAAGGCAAAAATCAATTTATAAATGTTGGAATCTCAAAAAATTTCTCTCTCAGTTTTTATTATTACCAAAAACGAATCTGATCGTATCGCAAGCGTAATTAATGCTGTAAAAAATATTGCCGATGAAATTTTGGTGATTGACTCTGGAAGTTCGGACAATACTTGTGAAATCGCGCAAAAAGCTGGCGCAAAGGTAATTTTTAATCAATGGCAAGGTTACGGCGCGCAAAAAGTTTTTGGCGAAAATCAATGTCGCAATAAATGGATTTTGAATATTGATGCTGACGAAGAAGTTTCGCCAGAATTGGCGGCGGAAATTTCTGAAATTTTCTCAAAAAATCTTCAAGAAAACTTTTGCGGATTTCGTATCAGAATTGTTAATAAATTCCGCTTCGAAAAGCGTCCCAAAAAATTGGCTTATTACTACAATCAATTTCGCCTTTATCACAAAGATCATGCTGGATTTAGCAGCAGCGCGGTTCACGACTCGGTGGAATTAAAAGAAAATAATCCGCAAAAAATTTCTCAACTGAAAGGAATTATTTACCACCAATCATTTCGTTCTTTTGAGCATTGGATTGAAAAGATTAATTCTTATTCATCGATGCAAGCGGCGGACAGTTTTAAAAAAGGTAAAAATGTTTCGCGAACCAAGATTGCAGTTGTTCCTGCCTTTGCTTTTTTTAAAGCATATTTTGTGCGTCGCTATTTTATTTATGGTTTCGATGGCCTGATTTACAGCTATCTTTTTGCTTTCTCGCGCTTTTCAAAAGCGATCAAAACTCGAGAACTTTTTAAGGCCAATTCTAACTAAAATCAAACATGTCTAAAATTTTTGCCGTTCTTGCTGCAATGCTGTTGTTTGGATGTAGCACGAATATTGAAAGTCCGGTAATTTATTTAAGCAATGTCAGTCCAAGCTCGGTAAAACAAATCGAATGTAATTGGAATGGAAATATTTTAAGCCTTGCCGCACTTAATCCCGGAGACACTCGCAGCCAATCTTTTCTTGTGAGTAATGATTCAAAATTTTTTGGTCCAATTTACGTAACTTGGCACAATGACAAAGGCGAGCGTGTATCAAAAAATTTTAATTTCAGAATGGAAAATTTACCCAGCATCAAAGACAAAACCACTTACAACTATGTTCAGCTTTATTTTGATCAGGAAGATATTGAAGTTACCAGCAGCGACTCGGCAGACTTAACTGGCAAAATTCGTCGTATGGAAAAAGTGATGAACAAGTATCGTGATGATTTCTTGAAGAGTGGCGTGAAGGCAAAAAATTTATGCGCTAATAATGATATGAATATTTGCCAAGCGGCAGACAGCAGTTCTCTAATCGCGATTGGGAAAAAATATAATCAGGCCGCTGATTTCGCTCCCGCTTCTTATTAGGTTTATATACAGGCGCTTGCAATGGCGACGTGATGAGATGAGCGGGTTTTGCCACTAGATTTTTAAGACCGAAATAGCAACGAAGAATCGCCATACGAATAAAAGCGATATTGCTGCGAAATAGCGTGGTTGTAAATCTCAAAAGCTTTTTCTTTTCCAACGAAAGCGCAGATCAACATAAACAAAGTTGATTTCGGTAAGTGAAAATTTGTCATTAAAATATCGACAATTTTAAATTGATAAGGTGGATGAATAAAAATTCGCGTGCTTGAATTTGTTGGTTTTATAACGCCATTTTCGTCGCAAGCTGATTCCAAAACTCGAAGCGAAGTTGTGCCAACCGCGATAATTTTTTTGCCACGCGATTTTGCTAAATTAATTATTTCAGACGATTCTTTTGAAATTGAAAAAGATTCGCAGTGCATTTTGTGATCTTTGATTAAATCGCTGCGAACCGGTAAAAACGTGCCAGCTCCAACATTTAAAGTGACAAAAGTTTTCTGAATTTTTTTAGCATCAAGTGCTGCAAATATTTCTGGCGTAAAATGCAAACCAGCAGTTGGAGCTGCAACTGCCAAGCCATTTGCGGCGTAAATAGTTTGATAGTTTTTTTGATCTGCCAAATTTTCGTCTTCGCGTTTTATGTAAGGTGGAAGCGGAATCGCGCCATATTTCTCAAGCTGCGCCAGCAATTTTTCGCCAGTGCAATCAAATTTTATTGTGATCGTTCCATCGTCATTTTTTTGCAAAACTTCGGCAAAAAAATCTCCTGCAATTTTTAAAGAATCGCCCACACTTACTTTTTTTGCAGGTTTGCAAAGAGCATTCCACGAGTCGCCAGCGATATTATTATCAAGACATTGATCTAAATTAAATTCCAATTTGGCGGAATTTCTTAAAATTTCTGCCGACAATTTTGCCTTGATTACGCGCGCATCGTTAAAAACAATTACATCTCCTTCTTGCAAAAAATCGACGAGGTTGATTACCTGCAAATCAAGAATATTGCTGTCTTTAAAGGTTAGCATGCGGGTTTTTTCTTTGGGAAAAAACGGCTGATGCGCAATCAATTCTGCGGGTAAATTAAAATCGAAATCGGAAGTCTTTAACATGGAAGAAAATAAAACACATTTTGGATTCAAACAGGTAAATCGTGAGGAAAAGGCTGGCCTTGTCAAAGAGATTTTTTCAGGCGTCGCAAAAAAATATGATTTGATGAATGATTTGATGAGTGGCGGAATTCATCGGATTTGGAAAAATAAAATGGTGGAAGAAATTACGCTGCAGAAGAATTCGAAAATGGATTTGGAAATGAAGTCATCGCGTATGCGTGACCTCCCCAATATTATGGAGGATGGGGGAGTGGTACGAATGATTGATTTAGCTGGTGGAACTGGCGATATCGCTTTTAGAATTGCTAAAAAAGCCCGTGAAAAAAATATCAAATGCGAAATTGACGTAGTTGATATCAATCAAGAAATGCTTGATGTTGGCAAAGATCGAGCGGTTGATTTGAATCTTTTTTCTGATTTGAAATTTACTTGCTGCGATGGCGAAAAACTTTGTTTTGAAGATGAAACTTTTGATTTTTTTACGATTGCTTTTGGCATTCGCAATTTCACCAATATAGATTTGGCGCTGCTTGAAGCTTATCGCGTTTTAAAACCCAATGGAAAATTTATTTGTTTAGAATTCTCGAAAGTGAATGATTATTTTTTACAAAAAATTTATGACGCTTACTCGTTCAAAGTAATTCCAAAAATTGGTGAAGTGATTTTGAAGGATCGCGCATCTTACCAATATTTGGTTGAAAGTATTCGCAAATTTCCAAGTCAGGATGAATTTAAAAAGATGATCGAAAAGGCGGGGTTTAAAAATGTGTCTTATCAGAATTTAAGCTTCGGCGCTGCGGCAATTCATGTTGGGAGAAAATAGCTCGAACAGCTATTTTTGGCATTAACGAATTTGGTGTATTTCTTGCAAAATGGTGCTGTCAACGGGAATCGAACCTGCGACCTCTTCATTACCAATGAAGTGCTCTACCGCTGAGCTATGACAGCATAAGGCGATGTCGCGTAAACCAACTTTTTTGTCGAACTTTTCGCAATTCTAAATTTTTTGAAACGCACGTACATCTAGGTACGCTTACCTTTCAAAAAATTTAGAATCACAAAAATTTCTTAGAAAAACTTGATTTACGCGACAGCGCCATAAAAATAAATCAGGTCCAAGAAAATCTTGAGACCTGATTTATTTTTGGCATTCAAATTTAGGTGCAGCTATTTGTCAACAAATCGAAACAATTGCTAAAGTTTTTAACTTTCTCCACCACCACTTTCTCCGCCGCCGCCCTCATCGCTGCTGCTTCCAGTTGCGGCTGAATCTTCTGATTTAGGTGCCTCTTCTGCTTCGGTTTTATTATTCCCCCCTGCGGCGGCTTTATCATTGGCCTTTTGCGCCATCTCAAGGCTATCTTTGCCGAATTTCATTCCACCTCGAGTAATTCTTTGTCGAGCGCCTTCGGCCATATTCATGACTGACCCCATCATGCCTTTAGCCGATATATCCGATCCTGGAAGTGCAGCGCCGCCGATTAATTGTTCGGTAATGCTTGGAATTTGATCCATAAATTCACAAAGCACATACATCACAAAAGCAGCTTTGATAATTGTGAGAATTTTTTCTTTAACGTGATCGGTAAATAAAGTGTGTAAAGCTGGTATGGAAATTCCGATTGTCTCTAGGAAGTTGACTTTTTTGTAATCATCAACGCTGATCAAACAAGCAATACTGTCGGTTAATGGATCAACCATAGAATGTCCCGCGCCGCTACAATTAGGGTCGCCTCCAACATTGTTGCCGCTGGAATCCAAGCAGGTAGCTTTGCTGGTATCAAGACTATGTCCTTCTAAAGTGCATGTCGGATCGTCATCAACAACTTTGTTACCTCTAGCATCTTTACAAATACCGCCAAACCAAGCATGTCCTGGTAGGGTGCAAGTTGTATCGCCAGTTACTAAAGCGCCATTGGAGTCTTTGCAGAGACTTCTGCAAGAAATTGCTTTGTCTGGAGGAGAGCCTCTAAAGGTGGCGCTGCCAATCATGGTGTTGTCAAATACCGTGATGAATATTGCAATATAAGCGAATAGAATCATCGGCTGTAAGCAGAAGCTGATCAGATTGGTCAGCCAATTTTTGAAGATGCCTGCTGTTTTTGGAAACATCACCGTTGGTATGATTATCGGCGAAATATAGACCATAATTATGATCGACATTGCCGAAGATAAAAATATATGCAGCGCCCTTATCGTCATTGCTACAAAGAAGAAGCCGAAAAACATTAATCCCATCGCAAAATAGATGCCGACAGGTCCAGTAAACAGGCCGGCAAAAATCAAAGAGGCGATGTTGGCGAAAGAAGCAGTGGGTCCAAATCCCAAATAGCGGGCAATTTTGCAATCAAGAGTATCCCAAATCGAAAGATAATCTTTTCCAGCTGGATAGGCTTTGGCTGGGCCAAGGGATCTGGCGTCAAATTGACAGCCGTCTTTTTTAATATCGGGCATCGTACTTTCTATATGAAAGACGATCTTAGAGAATACCATCGAGGAATTATAAACCCCGTCAAAGAACATGGTTTGCCAAGCGTCTCCAGTGGCGAAATACATTACTAATCCAATTTTTATGCAGAACATCGTAATGTCAGATTTTTTGATTTCTGACATGTTGTGAGCAACTAAAATTTTTAGACCATAGAGCATGATGGCCAAAGTAAGAACTACTTTAACAGTGCTTTGCAGGGCATTTTGTAGTCCGCTGAAGAATGAAATTGTCTTAACTGAATTGCCTTTTTTATAAGCGAAAGATCCGTTGCGAATATAATTTCCACTGGCGCAAGTGCCGTCGGCCAAAGGATACTCATCAGTAGTCGCGCATTGGCTATGACCAGCGCGATTGTAGAAAACATTTTCCAAAGTTTCTTTTACGCATTGTGCAATAGGCGCGCTGAAATGCCCTTGGCTGCCCATGATTTCGCCGGAATTAAAAGAGGACAGATTTCGTGAATCGCCGACAAAATTATAGCAGGCTCTGGAGAAATAAGGCGATCCAAGGCCGCTGGTATATTGATAAGTTGAAGATCCAACTACGGTGCAATGAGTTAAATATTGGCAATAGTTCTTACATTGCCCAGCTTTGGCATTGAAGGTGCAATCGGCATTTCTAATTTCGCTTTTTGAATTGCAGTCATTGGTGGGATTGGTTTCGGCGGTTGCTTTTGAGATATCATCGGCAGAAATGTAGGTATATACCCCATTTGTCCTTCTGCCATCTTGGAAATAATCGCAATATTTTGTGCCGCCGCCAATTGTAAAATTATAAGGACACAGGCTATAAGTTTGAGCACAAAGCATTCGCGAATCACCAGTCTGAAGCGGTGCTACTGAAAATGTGATGCCTTTAATAACGCAATTATTGTCGCCGGATTTGCAAAATACACCTTTATTAACACTTAGCGAACCAACTGAGGCATCGGTATTATATTTGATGCAGACAAAATTTTGACTTCTGTTTCTACAGCAACTGAAAGCCTTTTTGTAATCGTTAATTTTATCCAATGGTATGTTGTTGGTGCTGAGATTAATGTCATATTTTGAGCAGTTATAATTTCCAGCTTGAGTGCCGCGTAAATAGTATTTCTGCTTCGGGTAAGGCTTGGTGTTGCTGCCAGTTGGGTCCAAACAGGCTTCGCCGCTATTGGGATTATCTTCAACCTCTACGCCATTATAATACCATTGGTTATAATTAGTGACGCCTAGGTCAGCCGTAGGATTGTCTTGAACCCACTGTTCCATCTCGGCTTTTATCCCAGCTCTGCTTATAGAATATTTGCTAGGATCTGGCCTGAGCCAATTAGCTCCACATAAACTTGTGTTATCAAAAACGCGTTTAGCTATGCCGTATGTGATGCCAAACTCTATCATTATGGCAAAAAAGCTTGCGGTGGCATCATTATAAGCCGCAATACAGGAGACATTCTCGGGATTGCTGGCAACTTTTGTTGCGCCCAAAACCATCAGATAGGCATCTCGAACCGGAGAGGGTGTTGCATCAGGATATTGGCCCAATCCACAGGCATAGCACATTCTTGCTACTGAGGCTTTTACTGCAACATAAGCAATGCCTACAATGCCTTGGCATACTTCATTACTCATATCGATCATAATATCCGCGCCATTCATAGTTGGGTCGAATACTAGAGTTTCTGGCGATCCAGAGGCTGAACATGAACGAATTCTTCCGATGCCGCAAAGAGAATCGTCATCGCAATCGGAGGCGTAAGAAGATTGAATTGTGGAAAAATAGATAAAGAAAAAGACAGCACAAAGAATCAACAACGAGATGTTCTTAAAAATCCTTTGAGGGAAGATATTCACCTTATTTATTGGTACGTTCGTAGAAAATAGGTAACCAATCCTTTGGATCAGTTCCAACTTCAGACATGATTTGATCCATGATTAGCACGGTGTCAACGCGAGCGGATAAAACTCGGATAATTTCGTCCATTCCACTTAAATCGATTCTAGCAATTACGCCGTCATTATCTTGTTTAACTAAGAAAAATCTGGTTCCGGGATCGGTAGTTTTAACCAAAGTAAACTCACGTTCCGACAACATAAACACTTCGCGATAAAGTGTGGTTGCTTTTAGGTTAGGTAGAAAAATTTGGGTAGCGGTTTGCTGAACTAAAGTATCGGAGATGCTACTTTTCGCCGCGTCTTCAACCGATTGAGTTGCAAACACTACAAAAGTATTGAGTTTTCTCAATACTTTCAGCCAATCTTTAATTTTTGGTGCAAAAATAGGATTTCCGATTAAGGCCCAAGCCTCGTCGAGCACGATCATTGTAGGGCTGCCGTCAAGTGAACTTTGAATACGATGGAAAAGATAAAGTAGTACAGGACCAAGACTGGCTTTATCTTGCAGAATTTTTGCCATCTCAATTCCGAAGCTGCGGGCAATTGTGAAGTCGATACGATCTTCCATATTGTCAAACAATTTGGCGTGAGAGCCAGCGGAATGCCACATTTCCAAGCGTCCAGCCAAAGTTCCGGGGCCAGATAACCCCATAAATGGCGCAATGTTACGTAACCTTCTTTGATGAATTGGAAGTTTGTAGTTACCGGCCACGGCTTCATTAATACGGTCAATCTCATGAGCTGGAAGAGTTTTGCCATCGGGAGAAACTAGAATTTTCAAAAACTCAATTAAAAAAGAACGATTCTCGCTGGTATCTTCAAGTTGAAATGGATTAAAGCCAGAAGGAACAGCAACGTCAGGAGTGGCGTAGCGTCCGTCAATTGCGCGGATAAAAATTTCAGCACCGCGATCTTTATCGAAGAAAAATAGACGACAGTTAAATTTTTGAGCTTGGGCGCAAAGGAAGTTTAAAAGTACGGTTTTACCCGAGCCAGTCGGACCGATAATCATTGAATGGCCAACGTCGCGAACGTGGAAATTAAAAAAGAACGGCGTTCCCGAGACGGTGTTTAAAACCGTAACCGCATTGCCCCAATGGTTTTTCTTTCTTTGTCCAGAAGGATAATTGTGGAAAGAGGCAAAGGCGGCAACGTTGAGAGTGTTGATTACACAACGTCGCGCCATAAATTCAGCATTGCCAGGAAGTTGCGCCCAGTAAGCTGGTTCCATATTAATTTTTTCACGCACGCCGTTGATGCCGGCGTTAGAAAGTTCTACAACCGCTGAAGAAAGTGCGCTTTCCAAGGCTTTCGGATTATCTTCAATGCAAAGCACACTTAAATGATGGTTGCCAAAGGCAATCGCGCCGCTCATTGCCGAGTCAAGAGCTTGGTCAATTTCGCCAATTTGTGAAACTGCAACGTCTTCGGATTGGATCAGGCGTCTTTGTTGCAACTGCATCGAACTAATCGCAATCATACGATTAATGAATGAGAAAGATTGACTAATCACCAATTCAAAAGGCATTTGCATAAAACCATCAAGAAGACCAGCGTGAGTCGATGGGCGATATTCTTTGATTGCGACCAATCCAGCATATTTGATGGAAGTTGGATGATGAGCTTCGATAGATTTTTTCCCGAAATATAGGCGGCTGATTGGCAAATGATGAGAAATCTTTCCTGCGGGCAACATCATTGGCTGAGAATAGCCGCAATTGATGAGTCGAGCTAAGAATTCTAGTAATTCAGAAGTGGTTCCGTCGGCGCTGTCGGAAAGTCCAAGTAAGCGCGGACCATAATTGGAAAAGCCGCTCATCACGCGTTCAGTCATTTCATCAAGATCGTCGAAAGCTTCGCGCATGTCATTTTCCCACGAAGATTTATCAGCTTTGTGTTGTAATTTTTTGGCTAAATGCTCAAGAACAGCGGCGCCGGAAGAATCAGATCCGCGGATTAGCGTGATGTAATGCTCGTTGATAAAACTTTTTTCGTCAGAGTGTTTTGAAGCCCATTCGCGATTAACTCGATGTGAAAAAGCATCTGGCATATTGCCGTCGGGAAAGCCCTTTTCTTTGCGTCGAATGGTGTGAAAATAAAGTGAAAATCCACCAGTTGACATCCCTTTTAACAAGTTATTTCGGGCGTTTTTTTTCAGATCGACATCAATGTCATCAGCGGTTTCAAAGGCGAAACCTTTGATTTTAATTACACGAATTAATTCTTCTTTGACGGTAAAAACAGTGTTAGAATTCCAATGACATTTGTAGGGAACAAAATGCCCTGCAGAGGTCTCGTATTTTGTGACTTTTTCTTTTGCAGGTTTGACTGTCGAGAGTCGAAGCATTTCTTAGATTTGTGAAGGATTTGGCAAAGATTTCTAAAGGAGATTTTGGAAGTTATTTTTGTACAAAAAAAAGTAAAGCAAGAGTTCGATATTATGTCGTAGATTTCTTTCTTGTGAGTAAAAATAAAAACAACAACCCAGGAATTGCCAACAAAGTTGAGAGAATAAAAAATTGATACCAACCTAAAACTTCAGCAAACATTCCAGCGCTTGAGGTTAAAAGGCTGCGAGAAAATGTCGCAAATGAAACTAACAAAGCATATTGAGTGGCGCTGAAAGCAACAGAACAAAGGCTGCTTAAATAGGCAACGAAAACCGCATCACCAACTCCGCCTGATAAATTCTCGACGAAAATAACAGGGTAAAGCATCGGCGGATTGTAGCCGATTTGTGACAAATAAGAGAAAGTTAAATTTGATGCCATTTGCATGATTCCCGCAATCCAGAGCGATTTATTTAGGCCTATTTTTTTCACCAAAAGTCCGCCGACAAAAACGCCAAATAAAGTCGCAAAAAGTCCGAAAGTTTTTACAATACTAGCAATTTCAATTTTGCTGAAGCCAATATTTAAAAGGAAAGGCAGCGTTAAATTTCCAGCAAAAACGTCGCCCAATTTAAAGCAAATGATGAAGGCTAAAATTACATACCATCTTTCGCGATGCATGAAATCGGTAAATGGATCGATCACCGAATGTTTAAACCAAGTAATAAAATCGTGATTTTTTTGTTTAAAATTTTTGCGAGTTTCTTCGGCGAAAATTGTAATCAAAACTGTCGAAAGTGCACAACCAGCCATGATAAAATAAACCGCATCCCAACTAATTATTTCAGCCAAAGCCAAAGCTCCCGCGCCTGAAATTAACATGCCGATACGATAACCGTAAACGTAAAAACTAGCAGCCAATCCTTGATTTTCTTTTTCAATTAATTCGATGCGATATCCGTCAATTACAATATCTTGGCTGGATGAGGCAAAAGCAACCAGAACGGCAAAAACTGCAATTGCGCTTAAATTATTGGTAATTCCAGCGGCGCCCAAAGCGAAAATTGAAATCGCTAAAAGAATCTGAGTTAAAATAATCCAAGATTTTCTTTGCCCAACCATTTTGGTTAAGAATGGTACGGGACAAGAGTCGATTACGGGTGCGAAGAAAAATTTTAAAGTGTATGGCAGCGAAACCAGTGAAAAAAATCCGATAGTTTTAAGGTCAAAACCCCTTTCCAACAAAGAGGCTTTCAGAGTTGATAAAATAAGCGCCAAGGGCAGGCCGCTGGAAATGCCCAAAAAGAAAATAATTATAAGATTTTTGTAAGATTTTTGTCCGCTCATCAATTTAAGATTTTAGATTTTAGATTTAGCATTTAGGTTGAATCTCAACTTTTCTAAATCTGAAAATCTAAATCTAAAATCTAAATTTCTTATGATCGATCACAAAGATCCGTTCCAACTTTACGGAACCACAATTCTTTCGGTGCGAAAAAACGGCAAAGTTGCAATTGCTGGCGATGGGCAAGTTTCTTTGGGTCAGACTGTTTTAAAATCTAACGCCAAAAAAATTCGTAAACTTGGTGATGGTTCAATAATCGGCGGATTTGCTGGCGCCACAGCCGATGCCTTTACTTTATTTGAAAGATTAGAGGGCAAGCTTGAACAATATCCAAACCAGCTAATGCGCGCCTGTGTTGAGTTGGCGAAAGATTGGCGGACCGACAAATATTTGCGCCGTTTGGAAGCGATGATGATCGTAGTTGATAAAAATGTTTCTCTAGTTTTAACCGGAAATGGCGACGTGCTTGAGCCAGAAGACGGTGTAAGTGCTATTGGTTCGGGTGGAAATTACGCTCTTGCCGCGGCGCGTGCTTTAATTGAAATTGATGGAATGGAAGCTGAAGAAATTATTAAAAAATCCATGAAAATTGCCGCCGATTTATGTGTTTACACTAACAATAATTTAATCATCGAAACTCTTTAAAATGAAAATTTCTCAAAATTTTTTCCGCTTTTTTGTCGCGTTGATTTTCTTGTCTTGCCAAGTTTCGCAAGCTTTTGCTTTTCTGTCTTTTTCAGTAAAAAATGAAGAAATTCCCCGCACTAAAATTTTATTTTTCGGATTTGAATCAAGCGATCCGCAAACAAATAAAGACATTAACGAAATTTTAGAACGCATCCGTAAAAATCTTAAAACCACCGATCTTTTTGA
>JACCDM011305736.1_pt1 | contig 20173 bp, 9 predicted proteins | sample 7445851 | NCBI WGS metagenome assembly JACCDM01 (sample SAMN15323438, study PRJNA562643) | freshwater metagenome | isolation source: river surface water | place: USA:Blue River Watershed | collected 2017-08-16
CGTAGTTCGTCTCCGTCAGGCTGCCCTGCGAGTAGATCGTGCGACCGAACTCGCCGCCCCAGACGACGAGGGTGTCGTCGAGCAGGCCCCGTTGCTTGAGGTCGGTCAGCAGGCCCGCCGTGGCATGGTCGGTGTCGTTGCACTGGCCCTTGATGGCCTTCGGGAGGCCGCCGTGGTGGTCCCAGCCCATGTGGAAGAGCTGGACGAAGCGGACGTCGCGTTCGCAGAGCCGGCGGGCCAGGAGGCAGTTCGACGCGTAGGAGCCCGGACGTTTCACGTCGGGTCCGTAGAGGTCGAGCACGTGCTGCGGCTCCTTGGAGAGATCGAGCAGGTCGGGCACGCTCGTCTGCATGCGGAAAGCCATCTCGTACTGGGCGATACGGGTCTGGATCTCCGGGTCGCCGAGTACGTCGTGGCGGCGTTGGTTCAGCGCCGCGAGCTCGTCCAGGGACTCCCGGCGGACGTCGCGGCTCATGCCTTCGGGGTCCTTGAGGTAGAGGACGCGCTCGCCCTTGTTGCGGAGTTTCACGCCCTGGTGCTTGGTCGGGAGGAAGCCCGCGCCCCAGAGCCGGTCATAGAGCGGCTGGTCGTCCGGGCGGCCGCTGCCGAAGGAGCTCAGCACCACGTAGGCGGGCAGATCCTTGTTCTCGCTGCCGAGGCCGTAGCTGGCCCACGCGCCGATGGAGGGGCGGCCGGCGAGCTGGCTGCCGGTCTGCATGAAGGTGATGGCCGGGTCGTGGTTGATCGCCTCGGTGAACATCGAGCGCACCACGCACCACTCGTCGGCCTTGGAGGCCATGTGCGGCATGAGCTCGCTGAACCAGGCCCCGCTTTGACCGTGCTGCTTGAAGTTGAAGATGGTCGGGGCGACCGGGAAGTTTTTCTGGCCGGACGTCATGGTCGTCAGGCGTTGGCCCTTGCGGATCGACTCGGGCAGGTCCTTGCCGCGCATCGCCGCCATCGCGGGCTTCGGGTCGAAGAGGTCGAGCTGGGAAGGCGCGCCGCTCTGGAACAGGTAGATGATGCGCTTCGCCTTGGGCTTGAAGTGCGGGGCGACCCCGGGGGCGGCGGCGAAGGCCGCCGAGCCGAGCACCGAGCCGAGGGCGGCCAGGCCGATGCCGCCGGCCGAACCCTTCAGGAAGGTGCGGCGGGACAGCGCCATCTTGTCGGCAGGCGTGAGCCCGAGGAAGTCACGGTCGTTGCAGTTCATTCGCGGGTGATGGTTTCGTCGAGGTTCAGGAGGATGTTGGCGGTCACGGTCCAGGCGGCCAGTTCCGCCGCGTCGAGGTCGGTCGGGGCCGGTGAGCGGCCGGTCGCCAGCAGCTTCTGGGCCGACGGCAGGTCGGCGCGGTAGGCGGCGAGGCGCTTCTCGAGGCCGGCGCGCAGCACCTTGGCCTCGTCGGCCTGCAGTTCGCGGCACGTCACCCGCCGGAAGGCCCAGGCGAGTCGGCGGTCAAGATCGCCGGGCTGGCGGAGCGTCGCCTCGGCCAGTTTGCGGGCGGCCTCGACGTAGGTGACTTCGTTCAACAGGGACAAGGCCTGCAGCGGGGTGTTGCTGCGGGAACGCTTGACGGTGCAGACCTCGCGGGTGGCGGAGTCGAAGAGCAGCATGGACGGCGGCGCGGCGGTCCGTTTCCAGATCGTGTAGAGGCTGCGGCGGTAGAGCCCCTCGCCGGTGTCGGCCTTGTAGTTGCGCATGTCGCCGTAGACGCTGGTCTCGTCCCACACCGCCTCGGGCATGTAGGGTTTGACGCTCGGGCCGCCGATCTTGGGGATGAGCAGGCCGCTCGTGGCCAGCGCCTGGTCGCGGATCGTCTCGGCCGAGAGGCGGAAGCGGGGGCCGCGGGAGATCAGTCGGTTCTCGGGGTCCTTCTCGAGCTTGTCCGCGGTGACGGCGGCGCTCTGGCGGTAGGCCCGGCTCATCATGATGAACTTGAGCATGCCCTTCATGTCCCATTTCCGTTCGACGAAATCGACCGCGAGCCAGTCGAGCAGCTCGGGGTGCGAGGGCCAATCGGCCTGGGAACCGAAGTTCTCCGAGGTCTTGACCAAGCCGGTGCCGAAGAGGCGTTCCCAGGCGCGGTTGACCCAGACGCGACCCGTGAGCGGGTGCTTGCCGTTGACGAGCCAGCGGGCGAAGCCGAGGCGATTGTTCGGCTCGCCGGCGGGCAAGGGCGGCAAGACGGCGGGTAGCTTACGCTCCACCTTCTCGCCCGGCTTGTCGTACTCGCCGCGGTTGAGGACGAACGCATCCTTCGGGGTGGCGCGCTCCTTCATCACCATCACCTCGAGGCCGGACATGCTCGCGTCTTGCTTGGCCTTCATCGCGGCGTTGACCCGGGCCTGCAAGGCCTGGCGGGGGTGGTCGGGGCTTTCGAGGAAGAGGCGCGCGAGCTCCTTGCGGTCGGCGGCGGTCCGCGTCGACGGCTCCTTCATCAGTAAGACGCGCAAGGTCGCCGTAGCGGGGCTCTCCTTGAGGTCCAGGGCGGCGCGCGGCTGGTCTGAGGTGCTCAGCCGGAAGCGACCGATGTTATGGCCGCCAATCGCCTTCTGGTGCAGTTCCACGGTCAGCGTGGAGCCGGCCGCCACGGCCGTCGGCGGGAGCACGAACAGCGCCTTGCGCGGGACCTTGTTGGCGTCCACGTTGCCGGCGATCGCCCAGCCCGGCCCGGCCTTGGTCTTCGGCGCCGCCTTCTTGCCCTTGGCCGCCGGGGCGGCCTCGTCGACGAGGCTCCTGATCGGATAGCCGGGCTGCTCGAAGTCCGCCTGCGCGTCCGCGATCGGCAGGACCTGGCGTTGACCGTCGGGGCTCGCGAGCGTCACGGTGACATCGCTGAGCACGAAGTTTCCGTTGGTGAAACGGCCGAGGCTGCCCCCGGGCAGCGAAGCGTCCGGGAACGCCTCGAGCAGCAGGCCGGTGAGCTTGCCCGCGGGCAGGGCGGCGGTCACGGCGTAGGTGTCGTTCGCGGGGTTCTTGCCACCGGCGAGGTAGCTGCCGTCCGGTTGGCGCGTGAGCGTGGCGCCGCCGGCGCTGGTGGCGGTGCGTACCAGGAGCGGGCTCCAGCTGACGGCCTTGCCGGCGAGGGCGCTCAGCAGGCGGGCCTCCCAGGCGACCTGCGCGCGGGTGTCGACGGGGCCGGCGTTCTTGAGCGCGGCCTGGGCTTCGGCCAGGGCGGCGTCGGCCGCGGCGATCTTCTGCCTGGCGTCCGCGTCGGCGAGGAGGAGCAGCGGCGGGGTGTTGCCGCCCTTGCGGGTGGACGCGGCGCCGCCGAAGTCCCCGAGCACGCCGGATTCCTCGTTGGAATTGAAGTAGGCGAAGAGCTGGAAGAACTCCTTCTGGCTGATCGGGTCGTACTTATGGTCATGGCAGCGGCAGCAATTGAGCGTCAGCGCCATCCAGGTCGAGCCGGTGGTCTCCAGGCGGTCGATGACCGATTCGACGAACCACTCCTCGACGATGCGACCGCCCTCGCCGTTGAGGCGGTGGTTGCGGTTGAAGCCCGTGGCGACGACCTGGGATTCCAGCGGGTTCGGCAGGAGGTCGCCGGCGAGCTGCTCGATGGTGAACTGGTCGAAGGGCTTGTTCTCGTTGTAGGCGCGGATGACCCAGTCGCGCCAGGGCCACATCGTGCGGGTCGTGTCGCTCTGGAAGCCGTTGCTGTCCGCGTAGCGGGCGAAATCGAGCCACTGCACCGCCATCTGCTCGCCGAAGTGGGGCGAGGCGAGGAGCCGGTCCAGCGCGCGGGACCACGCGTCCGGCGAGTTGTCCGCGAGGAAGGCCTTCTGGTCGTCCTCGGACGGGGGCAGGCCCGTCAGGTCGAGGGCGGCCCGGCGCAGCAAGGTCGCCCGGTCGGCCTCGGGGTTGGGAGCGAGGCCTTTCTCCGCCAGCGTGCGCCCGAGCCAGCCGTCGATGGCGTTGCCCCCGGCGGGGATCGGCGGGACGGCGGCTTTGCGCGGTGCCTGGAAAGCCCAGTGGCCTTGGTATTCGGCGCCCTCGGCGATCCAGCGGCGCACCGTGTCCACCTGGGCGGCCGTCAGCACCTTATGGAATTCCGCCGGCGGCATGTGGTCGTCCGGGTCCGTCGTCAGCAGCCGCTTCATCACCGAACTCTGCTCCGGCTTGCCGGGGACGATGGCGGGATCGCCGGACTTGCCGCCCTTGCGCGCCGCCTCGAGGGTGTCGAGGCGCAGCTTGCCCTTGTTCTTGCTCTCGTCGGGGCCGTGGCAGGCGAAGCAGGTGTCGGAGAAGATCGGCCGGATGTCCCGGTTGAACTGGACGCGTTCGGCGGCGGAGAGCGTGCCGAGGAGACAGGCGGCGGTCAGGCTGAGGCGGGAAAGGCGCATGGGGCGTGCGGGGTAGGACAGGTTTAGGCGCCGCCCGGTTCCTTGCAACGGGGACTTAACAAAAACCCCTCTTACGAGGGGTTTCGAGGGCGGACCGATAGCCGGCTTATTTTTTATCAGACACCAGCGGCTTGATCGCCAGGGCCCGGAAGCCGACGGCATCGCCGTGCCCGGCGAAGCCGAAGAAACCATGGGTGTTGTCCTTGCCCGGGTGGGCCGACTTGCCCATCACGGTGGCCATGTCGACCTTGCTCAGGTCGGTGTCCAGGATGATGAACCCGTTGAGTTCCACCTTGAGATGGGAGCCCTTGACGGTGACTTCCTGGAAGTTCCACTCGCCGATGGGGCGCTGGTAGCCGCGCTGGGCGCCGACCATGCCGTAGGCCGAACCATGGACCTGGCGGGGGTCGAGCTTGCCGCGCACCTTGTCGTAATTGTCGTCGAGGACCTGCAGCTCGCACATCCCGACGTAGGCGGTGTTGCCGGTGCCGGGGAAGCGCAGGCAGAGGCCGTTGTTGCCGCCGGCGGGCACCTTGAACTCCAGCCGGGCGACGAAGTCGGTCAGGTCATCCTGGTGGTAGAGGTTGCCGCCCTTCTTCGGTTTGCAGAAGATGGCGCCGTCGATGACCTCGTACTGGTCGGTCGCGCCCTTCCAGCCGGTGAGATCCGTGCCGTTGAAGATCGGCCGGAACCCGTCCGCGCCTTTGCTCGCGAGCCACTGGTTCGCTTCGGCGCCCGAAATCTCGCGGAGAAAGACGTTGCGCCACTTGATCGGCGCGCCGTGGGTCTGCAGGGAGATCGGGCCGCGGGCCGGGATCGTCACCTTGCGGTCGTAGTCGGTCGGGGTCGGCGTCTTGGGGACGAGGCCCGCTTCCTTGAGCGTCGCGTAGTCCTTGCGGTCATAGAAATTCTCGAGGATGGCATGGTCCACGGTCTGCTGGCCGTTGAGCCAGACGCTGACGCGGGCGCCGACCATCACGATGCGGAGGGTGTTCCATTCGCCCGGGGCCTTGTCGGCCAGGACGAGCGGGAACTTGCCGTTGTTCAGGGCGTTGTTCCAGAGGGCGCCGCTGCCTTTGTCGGCGCCGTTCTTCTTCTCCTTGGCGTTGGCGGGGTCCCAGATCTGCACCTGCGGCAGGCCGCGGAGGTAGATGCCCGAGTCGCCCAGCGGCGCCATGTTGTATTCCAAGGTCAGCTCGAAGTCGCCGTACTCCTTCACGGTGGTGGCGTACTTGCCCTTGCCGTCGTTCAGGAGCTCATCGCCGGCGGCCTTCCAGTGGGCCAGCATGTCGGCCGTCCAGGCCTTGTCGCGTTCCGCGCGCTGCTCGGGGCTGAGCGCGAGGTAGGCGCGATGCGAGGTGGTGTCGCCGCCGCGCCAGCCGGTGAGGTCGACTCCGTTGTAGAGGGCGGTGAAGCCGGCGGGCGGGTTAGGGGCGGCCGCGAGGGTGGCGGCGGCGAGGAGCGGGAGGAGACGCATCGGTGGAGGAAGGGGGAAACGGAGGGTGGTTCAGAGGGGTTCGAGCGTGCAACGCTTCACCTCGAAGGCGCCGCCTTCGACCTGGAGGCCGATGAAGCCCTCGGAGAGGTTCGCGCCCGTGGCCTTGTTCACTTCCTTGCCGTTGACGAGGATCGTGACCGTGTTGCCGTCGCAGACCGTGGTGAAGGTGTTCCACTCGCCGGCCGGCTTCTCGGCGTCGGCCTGCTTGCCGAGCCGGTAGCCGCGCGTCTTGCCGGTCTTCTTGTCCTTGAGCTCGGTACCGCCGGCGAGCGTGGCGCCGTTCCAGAAATAGAAGTCGCCCTGGTTCTTGTGCATGCCCTGGCATTCGATGCTCTTGGGCCAGACGGCGTCGGGCGGGGTCATGTGCACGACCACGCCGGTGTTGCCGGGCTTGGTGAAGCGCCACTCGACGGTGAAGCGGTACTGCTTGTAGGCCTTCTCGGTGCGCAGGAAACCGTTGGGCTTGCCGGTGCAGACGAGCAGGCCGTCCTTCACGGACCACGTGTCCTTGGCCGCGGCCTCGGGGAAGGCGATCCAGCCGACGGTGTCCTTGCCGTTGAAGAGCTCGACCTTCGCGGCCGGGGTGGTCGCGTCGGCGGCGAAGGCGAGGGTGGCGGAGACCAGGAGGGACAGCCAGACGACGGGGCGGAGGGCGGAGTGCATGGGGGTAGGGAGACCCTAGGTCGACCGAGGGTTTTTTGAAGCGAAAAAGGCGGCCTTAAACGACCGACTTAGGCCATGATTCCTTGGACGACCTTGCCGGCGACGCCCGTCAGGCGCACGTCGAGTCCTTGGTATTTCACGGAGAGACGGTGATGGTCGATCCCCATCAGCGCCAGCATGGTCGCGTGGAGGTCATGGACGTCCACGACGTTCTCGACGGCGTGGTAGCCGAGTTCGTCGGTGGCGCCGTAGACGGTCCCCGCCTTCACTCCGCCGCCGGCGAGGAAGACGCTGTAGCCGGCGATATGGTGGTCACGTCCGGAGCCCTGGCCCATCGGGGTGCGGCCGAATTCTCCGCCCCAGAGGATCAGGGTGTCCTCGAGCAGGCCGCGTTCCTTGAGGTCGTTGATCAGGGCCGCGGTCGCCTGGTCGACGTCCTGGGCGCCCATCTTCATGCCGTTGTCCAGGTTGCCGTGCAGGTCCCACGCGCGGTGGTAGAGCTGGATCATGCGGACGCCGCGCTCGGCGAGGCGGCGCGCCATCAGGCAGTTGGAGGCGAAGGAGCCGTCGCCGATCTCCTTGATGCCGTAGGCCTCGATGGTCTTGGGCGACTCGCTCTTGAAGTCGAGCAGCTCGGGCACGCTCGTCTGCATCTTGAACGCCATCTCGTACTGCGCGACGCGCGTGGCGATCTCCGGGTCGACGGTCTCCTCGGCGAGTCCCCCGTTAAGGCGGCGGATCTCGTCGATCACCTGACGCTGGGTGCTCTGGCAGACGCCCTGAGGGTTGCCGATGTAATGCACGGCCTCGCCCTTGGACTGGAACTGGATGCCCTGGTACTTGCTCGGCAGCACGCCGCTCGACCACTGGCGCGACGAGATCGGCTGCTGGCCGGTGCGGCCGGCGGAGGTCAGCACGATGTAGCCGGGCAGGTTCTCGGTCTCCGAGCCTAGGCCGTAGAGCAGCCAGGAGCCCATGCAAGGGCGGCCCTTGATGATCGAGCCGGTGTTGAAGAAGGCGTGGGCGGTGTCGTGGTTGATCTGCTCGGTCTTGAGCGAGCGCACGACGCAAAGGTCGTCGGCCACGCTCCCGATGTGCGGGAAGATGTCGGTGATCTCGGTGCCGGACTTGCCCCAGCGTTTGAACGCGAAGGAGCCGCCGCGGGCCTTGAGCACGGTGTTCTGCAACTGGGCGATCTGCTGCCCCTTGGTGAAGGACTCCGGGAAAGGCTGCCCGTCGAGCTTCTTGAGCACAGGCTTGTTGTCGAAGAGCTCCAGGTGGGGCGGGCCGCCGGCCATGCAGAGGAAGATCACGCGCTTGGCCTTCACCGGCAGGTGCGGAGTCCGCAACACGCCCTGGCTCCAGGGCTTCGCGCCGGCGCCGGGGGCGGCGAGGCCTTTCGCGGCCAGCATCGCGAAGGCGGCGCCACCGAGGCCGTAGGCGCTCTTGGTCAGGAAGCTCCGTCGGTTGATCGACAGCGCGTGGGCGATCGGGTCGTAGGGTCGCATGGCTTAGTAGCGCGTGATGGCTTCCTGGGAATTGAGGAGGACCCGGCAGGCTTGGGTCCAGGCGGCGTGCGTCGCGGCGTCGCCCGTCGGCGGCGGGGTCAGGCCGACCTTGAGGAGCTTGGCGGCCTCCGCGGGGTTGGCCGCGTAATAGGCCTGCTGGTCGGCGATGAGCTTGCCCAGGGAGGCGCGCTCGGCCGTCTTGATGTCGCGACCGACGGCGAGCCGGAACGCGACGTTGAGGCGGTCCTGGTCGGCCGGGAGGGCGAGCAACCGGGCGGCGAAGGCGCGGGCCGCTTCGACGAAGGTCGGGTCGTTCAGCAACGTCAGGGCCTGCTGCGGGGTGTTGCTGGAACTGCGGAGCGCGACGCACTCATCGCGGGCGGGCGCGTCGAAGTTGACCAGCATCGGGTGCAGGAACATGCGCTGCCAGTGCATGTAGAGACCCCGGCGCCACTGCTCGGCATCCTTGCTCGCGACGTACGTGCGGTTGGGGAATTGGAGCGGTTCATAGAAACCGTCGGGCTGGTACGGCTTCACGCTGGGGCCGCCGATGTCCTCGAGGTTCAGCAGGCCGGCGATGGCGAGGGCGTTGTCGCGGACGAACTCGGCGTCGAGCCGGCGGGGGTTCTGCGAGGCCAGCAGGCGGTTGTTCGGGTCGACGTCCTTCAGCTCGGGGCGGAGGCTGCTGCTCTGCCGGTAGGTCCGGCTCGTCACCATCAGGCGGACCAGTCGCTTCACGTCCCAGCCGTGGTCGCGGAACTCGAGCGAAAGCCAGTCGAGCAGCTCCGGGTGCGAGGGCGGCTCGCCCTGCGAACCGAGGTCGTCCAAGGCGGCCGATAGCCCGGTGCCGTGGAAGATCTGCCAGAGGCGGTTGGTGAACGTGCGCGCGGTGATCGGGTTCTCCTTCGACGTCAGCCAATTCGCCAGGTCCAGCCGGTTCAGGCGTTTCGTCTCGTTGCTTTGGCGGTAACCCGGCAGGAAGGAGGGCGTCGCGGGCAGGACGACCGGGCCGGACGTGTCGAGGAAGTTACCGCGCGGCAGCACGCGGATCGTCAGCGGCGCGCGCGCCTCGGTGACGAGGGACCAGGCGACCCCTCGGCGATACTCGCGCAGCTTGGTGGCCATCGCCTTCACCTGCTCGAAGTCGGCCCGGACCGGCTGGGTGGCGCAGAGGAAGGCGGCGGCCAGCCGGCCGCGCCGCGCGTCATCGGTGGCGCCCTGGCGCAGGGCCGCCAACAGCGATTCGTCGGCGAAGGTCAGCGGGTCGTAGTCCCCCAGCGGGCTGAGCCCGACGCGGAACGGGGTGGCGGAGCCGGGGTCGATGGTCGCGACGACGGTGTCGCCCGCGGCGAGCTCGAGCGGGTTGTCCAGCAACCAGACGGCTTGCGGGGCCGGTCCTTCGGGGACGGTCAGGGACCAGGTGTTGCCGATGCCGAGCACCTCGGCGCCGCCGCTGTAGCGCACGTCCTTGGTGGTCGCGTCGGCGAAGGCGACGTTCAGCTTGCGCTCCTTGCCTTTGGCGGGACGCACCGAGAAGGCCACGTTGAAACTCGCGCGCTCGCCGGGCTTCGCTTGCGGCAGGGTCAGCCGGACCGCCGCGACCCGCATCGGTCCGGGCGTCATTTCCACGATCAGGTTGTCCCCCTTGGCGACGCGGCGGCGCGGCACCACCGGCTGACCGGTGGCGAAGGATTCCTTGGCGGGTTCGGCCGGCTTGACGGTGTTGGGTGTCGGCGGAGTCTTGGCGGCGACCTTGGCGTCCGGCGCCGCTTTGACGGCGGCCTTGGCCTCAGGGGGCGCTTTTCGTACCTCGAAAGACCCGGCCGGCTCGACCCAGCCGCTCGGGGACTTCGCGAGGAAGGCCTTGGTCTGCTCGAGCCAGGCGGCGAACTTGGCCGGATCGGCCTTCGCCAGCGCGAAGGCGCCGATTTCCCGGCGGGTCTTGGCGTCCTGCTTCAGCAGGTAGGGGCTCGTGGTCTTGACCTCGGGCGGGAAGGGTGAGTCGTTGTTCACGCCTTTCAGCTCGGGTTCGGGGGTGTAGGCGTAATCCGCGTAGACTCCCCACTGTTTCACGTCGGCGAAGAAGGCCTGCAGCGAGTAGAAGTCGGCCGACTTGATCGGGTCGAACTTGTGGTCGTGGCATTCGGCACACCCGAAGGTCGACCCAAGCCACGCGGCCGAGACGGAGCGGACGCGCTCGGCGCCGTACTTGGCCAGGTACTCCTTGGGTTGGGCGCCACCCTCGCGGGTCATCATGTTAAGTCGGTTGTAGCCGGAGGCCACCTTCTGCTCCTCGGTCGCGCCGGGTAGCAGGTCGCCCGCCAGCTGCTCCCGCGTGAAGGCGTCGAAGGGCTTGTTGGCGTTGAACGCGTTGATCACGTAGTCGCGGTAGGGGAAAATCCGCTGGTTCTGGTCGCCGTGGAAGCCGACGGTATCCGCGAAGCGGGCGATATCGAGCCACCACACCGCCATGCGCTCGCCGTAGTGCGGCGAGGCCAGCAGGCGATCGACCTGCTTCTCGTAGGCGTCCGGAGAAGTGTCGGCGAGGAACGCGGCGAGCTCGGCCGGCGTGGGCGGCAGGCCGGTCAGGTCGAGGGATACGCGGCGGAGCAGGCGTTCCTTGGCAGCCTCGGCCGCAGGTGCGATCCGCTTCTCCGCGAGCTTCGCGCCGATGAACGCGTCGATCGGGTTGCGACCGCCCGCCGGCATGGCGGGGATCGCCGGCGCCTTCAACGGGACATAGGCCCAGTGGGCCTCGTAAGGCGCGCCTTGGGCGACCCAGCGACGGAAGAGTTCCTTCTGGGCGGAGGTGAGGGTCTTGTGGGACTCCTTCTGCGGCATCAGGTCGTCCGGGTCCGTCGTGTAGAGTCGCTTGATGACCTCGGATTCCTCGGGCTTCCCGGGCACGATGGCGAGCGCGCCGCTCTTGCCGGCCTTCAGCGCTTCTTCGCGGAGGTCCAGACGCAGTCCGCCCTTGCGCGACTTGGCGTCGAAGCCGTGGCAATGGAAGCAGGTGTCCGACATGATCGGACGGATATCGCGGTTGAACTGCACGGTGTCATCGGCACCGCGGCCGGGGAGGGCGACGACGAGGGCGGCGAGGACCGACAGGCGGGCGGGGGACGCGATCATGGGGGCAATCCCTATGACAAGGCCCCCGGGGGGAGGTTTCAACGGGAAACGGCCCCGTCTCCGGCCGAATCAGCGGGTCTGCCAGTTGACCGCGTCGATGACCACGAAGCCGTCGGCGCCTTGGTTGCTGATGGTCACGACGGCGGGATGCTGTTCATCGAAGCCGTAGGTGCCCAGGCTCAACAGCCCGTTGGCGGTCTTGTCCCGGAGGTTCCAGCGCTTCACGTCGGCGCCGCCGGCGTGGGCGACGGTGATGGTGGCGTTGGTGGCGCGGTTGACGTTGGGGACGAGGGCGAGAAAGACCTCGTATTTGCCGGCCTTGGGCAGTTTGGCCTCGAAGCGCGCGGACACGGCTCCGTGTTCGCCCTTGGCGTCGTGGCGATACCCGGTCCCGATGAAGGAAGGGGACGCGGTGCTCTCGGTCCAGGTGCCGGTGAGCTGGGCGTCGGCGTCGTCGACGGTGACGCCGGGGAGTTCCTTGGCGTCGCGGCGCACGGCCTTCGGGCCCGCCGCGCGGTCGAGCACCTGGCCGTCGGCGAGGAGTTTCGCGCTGAGGTCGGCGAACGGCACGTCCTGCACGGCGACGCCTTGGTCGATGGCCAAGGCCGCGGCGGTCGCGGCGGATTGGCCGAGGATCATGAAGACCGGTTCCATGCGGATGGAGCCGTAGGCGATATGGGTGCAGCTGACGCAGACCGGGACGAGCAGGTTCGCGCACTGCTCCTTCTTCGGTATCAGCGCGCCATAGTCGATGGGGTAGGGGCGGCCGGGGTTCACCTGCACATCGCCTTCGTTGCGGACGTAGGCCTTGCCGTCGGCGTCCCGGACGACGATGCGCTGCACATTGTGCGAATCCATGTTGTACGAGCCCATGCCGACCGAGCGGGGCGTGGGGATCTTCCGCTTCAGGTGGTTCTCGTTGACGACGACGTCCGCGGTCATGCGACGGGCCTCGCGGACGTAGATCTGGTGCGGCCAGTGATCGTTGTCGGTGAATTCATCCTTGGCCAGACCCCACTGCGCGAAACTTTCCCGGATCTTCGCGGGCACGGACGGGTCGTTGGCCAGGAAGTAGAGGTAGCCCTGCTGGTACCGGCGATGCTCGGCGATGATCTCGCGGCGGCGCTCATAGGAGGCGTCGGGGTAGTCCCAGTTCATGCCGATGTTGTCCGTGCTGAAAGGCCCGTGATTGTTGGTGTCGGTCTTCGCGTTGGGAATCAGGTCGAATTTACCGAAGACATGGGTGGAGCCCTGGGCGAGGGCGCGGGCGAGCAACGCGTACTGCTTCGGGTCGTAGCCCGGCGGCCGGGGGAACTCCACGCGGTTGGCCGGGACCTTGGTCAGGCACATCCGGAAGTTGTAAGCCTGGATCTTCTTGTCGCCCTCGCCGTCCCGGCCGCCGACCGGGATATCCTGGATACGGGGAAGCAGGCCGGATTTCGGGTCGCCCTCCACGACGTAAGGGTCGACCTTGCCCGCGAACTGGTGGGACTTGGCGTGGGCGAGCTGGATGCCGTTCAGGGTCTCGCCGAAGGCGGCGTTGGGCTCGCGGCCGAACGTGTAGCTCACGCCGGCGGCGGCCATGAGGTCGCCCTCGTAGGTGGCGTCGATGAACATCCGACCGCGGTAGGTCTTGCCGGAAAGGGTGCGCAGCGAGGTGATGCGGCCGTCCCGCTTCTCCACCCCTTGGGCGCGGTCCAGCCACTCGTCGCGTTCGACGACGAGTCCGAACTCCTTCACGTAGTCCTCGAAGACCTTCTCCGCGACGGAGGGTTCGAAGATCCACATGGTGCGTTCACCGGCATCCATCGCCACGGTGCCCTGGCCCTTGTTGCCGAACTTCTCCTTGGCTTCGTGCCTCCAGGCTTCGGGCCTCTGGTATTCCCGCCAGACGCGGTGGTAGAAGTCGCGCGAGAGGCCGCCGATGACGGACTTGTCGCCGGAATCGGTGAAACCGAGTCCGCCGCTGGAAAGGCCGCCGAGGTGCTTGTCGGGGCTGACGACGACGACGGTCTTGCCCATCTTCTTCGCCTGGACCGCCGCGATGATCGCGGCGGAGGTGCCGCCGTAGACGACGACGTCGTAGGTGGGTGCCGGCGCCTCGGCGCGGAGCAGGCCGGGCAGGGTGCAGAGCAGGGCGAGGAGTCGTCGCATGGCGGGGTGCCCCCAACCTGTCGAAAACGGCGGGCAGGGGAAGCGGGAAAAACGACCCCGCCCGCTGGGTCAGCGACGTTCCGCCTGCGTCCGGATGAAGCGTACCACCGCCTGATGGCCGGGGTCCTCGGGCAGTCGCAGGTCATGGCCGACGCTCCCGTGGTCCTTACCCATCGCCCGGAGCGAGGTGGTTTCCGCATGGCCGGCGCCTTTCAGCATCGCCAGCAGGTAGAGGTTCTCCTCGGCGCGTCCCGCCATGTCGTTCTCCGCGTAGATCGTCAGCACCGGCGGAAGCGCCTTGCGCACGAAGAAGGCCGGGGCGGCCTCGTCGGCGATCGTCGCGTAACGCGACAGCCCCCGTTCCTCGCGGACGGTGTAGTGGGTGAAGACCTGGCCGCTTACCTGCGCGATGCCGGCCACGTCCTTGAGACCGAAGCCGTAGGGACGCAGCCGGGACTCATCGAAGCCGACCAGCAGGGCGAGGTAACCGCCGGCGGAGTGCCCCCCGAGGAAGACCTTGCGCGGGTCGCCGCCATGCCGGGCGATGTTGCGTAGCGTCCAGGCGAAGGCGGCGGCGGCATCGTCGACGTACTCCGGGTACTTCGCCCTCGGGTTGAGCCGATAATCCGGGACGACCACGGCGATCCCCTCGCGGGCGAAGCTCCGGGCGATCTCGGCGCAGTGCTCGGTCGCCACGTCCTTGCCCCCGTTCTTCAGGCCGCCGCCGTAGAACCAGACGTAGGTCGCGAACGGCTGCGCCGCCGGGGCCGGGAGGGTCAGGTCGAGTTTGCAACGTTCGCGCTCGTAGGCGGTCTGATCATCACCCGTGCGGTACGGAACATCCCGGAGGACCTGCGGGTCGGGCTGGGCGAGGGCGACGCCGGTCACCGCCAGCAGGGCGATTAGGCGGCGCATCCTCAGGCGATGAGGTTCGAGATGATCTTCCCGTGCACGTCGGTCAGGCGGAAATCCCGTCCCGAGCTCCGGAAGGTGAACTCCTCGTGGTTGAAGCCGAGCAGGCGGAGCAAGGTGGCGTGGAGATCGTGCACATGGACGACGTCCTTGACGGACTTGAAGCCGAACTCGTCGGTCTCGCCGTGCACGATGCCGCCCTTGGCGCCGCCGCCCGCCAGCCACATCGTGAAGCCGTGGTTGTTGTGGTCGCGGCCGTTGATCTTGCCGGCGTTCGAGCCCGGCGTCGGCAGCTCGACGGTCGGGGTGCGCCCGAACTCACCGCCCCAGATCACCAAGGTCTCGTCGAGCAACCCGCGCTGCTTGAGGTCGCGCAGCAGGGCCGCGATCGGCTGGTCGGCCTCGTTGGCCAGGCGGCGGTGCTGGACCTCGAGGTCGTCATGGCTGTCCCACGGCTGGCCGTTCCCGTGCCAGAGCTGGACGAAGCGGACACCCCGCTCGACGAGCCGTCGGGCGATCAGGAACTGACGGCCCTGGGTCGTGTCGCCGTACATCGCGCGGATCGCCTCGGGCTCGCGGCTGATGTCGAACGCGTCGGTGGCCTCAAGCTGCATGCGGTAGGCCATCTCGAAGGACTGCGCGCGGGCCTCCAGGGCGGCGTCCTCGGCGCGGGCGGCCTTGTGCTCGGCATTGAGGCGGGCGAGCAGGTCGAGCTGGCGGCGCTGGGCGGGGCGGGAGAGGCCGCGGTTGCGGATGTTCTCGATGAGGTCGTCGACGTTGCGCTTGGCGGAGTCGACATAGTTGCCCTGGTAGACGCCGGGCAGGAAGCCGCACTGCCAGTTCTGGGTCTCCTGGATGGGGTAGCCGCCGGGGCAGAGCGTCATGAAGCCGGGGAGGTTCTCGTTCTCGGTGCCGAGCCCGTACGTCACCCACGACCCGAAGGACGGCCGCACCTGGCGGGCCTCGCCGCAGTTCATGAGCAGCAGCGACGGCTCATGGTTGGGCACGTCCGCCTTCATCGACCGGATCACGCAGAGGTCGTCGGCGAACTCGGCGGTCTTGGCGAAGAGCTCGCTGACCTCGAGCCCGCTCTTGCCGTAGCGCTTCCACGTGAACGGCGAACGGAAGGCCGCCCCGGTCTTGCGCTCGGTCGCGATGTAGTCGCCCGGGAGCTTCTGGCCGTGGTACTTGTCGAGGGCGGTCTTGCGGTCGAAGGTGTCGACGTGGGACGGGCCGCCGTTGGCGAAGATGTGGATGACGTGCTTGGCCTTGGCGGGCAGCGGGGGGCGCCGCGGCGCCAGCGGGCGGAGCGGGTCGACCGTCACCGGCGCGGCGCGCAGCTCGCGCTGCAGCATGGCCGCCAGCGCGGTGGCGCCGAGGCCCATGCCGCACTTCCGGAGGAATTCCCGGCGGCTGTGTTGGAAGAGTTCGGCGGGGGTCATCAGTCGACGAAGTTGAATTCGTTGGATTCGAGGAGGACCTGGGCGAGGGCGGACCAGGCGGATTGGGCATCGACGCCCTTGCCGAATTCGGCGGCGGCCGAGGCGATGGTCTCGCCGGTCTTGGCGTCCTTGATCGTCGGCGCCCAGGCGAAGCCGTCGCTGTTGGCGCCGTTCAGGTCGTCGAGGATGAAGTCGAGCGTCTCGCCGGCCGCCAGTTCCAGCGCGGCGAGCGTGACGGCGGTCGTCTCGCCGCCCTTCACGATCCATTCCCCGAGGAGTCCGCGCCGGTCGCTGACGATCCGCGCGCGGACGCCTTGGCTGGTCTTGGCCGGCACCTTCAGCTCGCCCTCGACGCGGGCCTGCGCGGCGGCGCCCGAACGCCAGCGACGGATCACCGCATGACGTTCGTCGTTGCCGGGATGGCCGCCTTTCGCGGTGAGGAAGGCGAAGCCATTGACCGCGTCGGGGATCTTCGCCTGGGGGGCGACCCGGTCATCCGTGCGGGTCTTCATCTCGGTGAACTCGACGACCTTCCGGGCGGCGTTCCACCCACCGATGCCGTTGCGCCAGACGGCGGGGGGCGGGGAGGTCCCGAAGTCACGGATGAACCCGGTGGCGAGGCCGACCTCGGCCGGCGTGGCGGCGCGACCCAGGATGGCGCGGTACAAGGCCTGCGCCTTGTCGGCGTCGGTCCCGCCCGTCGCCTTCGCCGCGAGGCCATCCGATAGGGTGCGGGTGAACGGGTGGTTGATCATCCAGAGCGCCTGCTGCGGGGTGGTGGTCTGGTTGCGCTTCGCCACGTGGTAATCCGGGTTGGCGAAATCGAAGGTGCGGAACACCGCGGGAAGGTTCTGGCGATCGATGAAGCCATAGACCGTGCGGCGCGGCGTGGTGAAGTCGGCGATCAGGTCGAACGGCTGGCCGCCGGTCTTGCCCTCCGTGCGTCCGGCGACGCGCAGCATGCTGTCGCGCATGGACTCGAAATCCAGTCGGCGACGGTTCATGCGCCCGAGGAGCTGGTTATCGGGGTCCTTGGCGAGGCCCGCGGCGTGCGGGGCGGACGACTGGCGGAAGGCGGCCGACAACACGAGCGAACGCAGGAGACGCTTCACGGACCAACCGTCGGCGACGAAGCGGGCGGAGAGGTGTTCCAAAAGCGCGGGGTTCTTGGGCGGCGGGGTGCGGACGCCGAAATCGCTCGGGGTCTCCACCAGCGGTTGGCCGAAGACCTGCAGCCACATGCGATTCACCATCACGCGGGCGGTGAGCGGATTGGTCGGGCTGGCGATGGCCTCGGCGAGCTCGCGGCGGCCGCTGCCTTCGGTGAACGGGCGGCGCGGGGCCGGGGAGAGGATCTCCAGGAACTGGCGCGGCACGGTCTTGCCCGGACGGCCGGGGTTGCCGCGCAGCAGGATGGTGCCATTGACGGGCTTGGGCTTGTCGACCATCACCATCGCGCGCGGCGGGCTCTTGGGGTTGGTCGCCTTGTAGGCCTCGGCCTCGCGGACCAGCTTGCGGTAGGCTTGGGCGTCGGCGGTGACGTAGGTGCCGATCAGGGATTCCGCGGTGGGCGCGGTCGGTCCGTTCGGCGCGTCGATGAGTTCGGCCCAAGGCTTGCGGCCCGGTTCCGCGGACTTGCCGCGCGCCGCGGCGAGGAGGTTGGCGTAGATCGCCGCCAATTCGTCGAACTTCCTCGGCGACGCCTTGGTCAGTTCCGTCCTCAGCAGCGGATCGATCGCCGGTTCAGGTTTCGCCGCCAGCTGGGCCGACAGGGCCGGACCGAACTGGTCATCGGGAGTGGCGGCCAGGCGGGACCAGAGACCCCAGATCGGGTCGTTCGGTTGCAACCTCGGTTGGACGACCTTCTTCCAGCCCGCGAGCACGGCGGGGTAGAGCGCCAGTCGTTTCGCCTCCTGGTCGGCGTTGAGCTTCGGGTCGGCCAAGGCGCGGCGGAGCAAGGTCAGGTATGCCGTCGTCTTGCTCGCGCTGAAGGAACCCTCGCGGCGGGACGTCACGAAGTCGGCCCCTTTCTTCTGCAGGCGGGCGAGCTCGGCCTCGAACTCCATCGACTCCTTCGTCGGCGTGAAAGGCTTCAGCAGCGGTTTCTCCTTCGGCTCCTCGGAGGAGCTGAAGATCGCGTGGAGCGAGTAGTACTCGCCCGTCGAGATCGGGTCGAACTTGTGGTCGTGGCAGCGGGCGCAGGCCATGGTCAGGCCCTGCATCCCGCGCATCACGACGTCGATGCGGTCGTCGATGATGTCGTGCTGGTTGTTCAGGAAGCGGCGGCCCAACGTCAGGTAGCCGAGCGCGGCGAGGTCGCGGTTGTCCTCGCCGGTCGTGAGCTGATCGGCCGCGAGCTGGAGCTTCAGGAAGCGGTCGTAGGGGAGGTCGCGGTTGAAGGCGGCGATGACCCAGTCGCGGTAGGTGTAGGCATAGGCGTAGCGGCGCTCTTCCTCGAAGACGTAGCCCTTGGTGTCGGCGTAGCGCGCGACGTCCAGCCAGTGGCGTCCCCAGCGTTCGCCGAAGGCCGGCGCGGCCAGCAGCCGGTCGACGAGTTTCTCGACCGCCTGCGGGTCGCGGTCCTGCGCGAACGCTTCGATCTCGGCGGCCGTCGGCGCGAGCCCCCAGAGCGTGAGGTAGAGTCGGCGGGCGAGGACTTCGCGCGGCGCCTCGGGCGACAGCGACAGGCCCTCGGCCTCGAGTCCGGCGAGGACGAAGGCGTCGACCGGCGTGCGGACGCGGTCGGCGGCGCGGACGATCGGCACCGCGGGGGCGACGACGGGCTGGAACGCCCAATGCTTGCGCGGGTCGGTGACGGCGGGGCCGGCCTCCGTCGGCCAGGGCAGGCCCTGCTTGACCCACTCGGTCAGCGCCGCGATCTGGTTCGCCGGGAGTTTCTCGCCTTCGCCGGGCATGGCCTCGATGTCCTTCTGCTTCGCGTGGTTGATCGAGAGGATCAGCCGGCTGGCGGCGGGATTGCCCGGCACGACCACCGGACCGACCTCGCCGCCCTTCAGGATGAATTCGCGGGAGTCGAGACGGAGGCCCGACTTCTGTTTCTTCGGGCCGTGGCAGGAGTAGCAGTTCTCCGCCAGCACCGGCCGCACTTCCTTCTCGAAGAACTCGCGCTGGGCCGGGGTCGGGACAGGGCCCTCCGCGGCCCCCAGCAGGGGGAGCAGGCCAAGGAGGAGGGCGGGGAGCCGCGGGCGCATCGTCATTCTATCTAACAAGGGGGGTGGGGGGATGTTCCTTTAAGTAGTTGGTCTGCCCAGAAATGCAAAGATTTGCCGCGGATGGCCGAGGTTTGGGCGGGGGGCGGGAAAATCCGTCGCTTCGCCCCCATTTTTCTTCCAACCCCGGCCGATTTCGCCTGTCTCAAACGCCTACCCCTCGCCCTCTCATATCTTTATGATGACCATCGCCCTCCGCGCCCTCGGCGCCCTTGTGTTGTTCGCGGTCGCCGGCCTCCCGGCCGCCCCCGCCGACATCGTCTTCCTGGCCGGCGGCCGGAGCCATGGCCCGGGCGAGCACGAGTTCAACGCCGGTTGCCAGCTGCTCGCCAAGGCCATCAACGAGCAGAGCGGCCTCGGCCTCAAGGCCACCGTCGTCTCGGGCTGGCCCAAGGACGAGTCCGTCCTGGATGGCATCAAGTGCCTGGTGATCTACGCCGACGGGACCAGCGTCGTCGGCAAGGGTTGGAAAAAAGTCGATGACCTGGCCAAGAAGGGCACGGGCCTCGTCTTCATGCACTACGCCGTCCACCCCGACGCCAAGGACGGCGAACAGTATTACCGTCCGTGGATCGGCGGCGCGTTCGAGACCGGCTGGTCCGTGAACCCCCACTGGGTGGCCGACCTCAAGGCCCTCCCGAACCATCCTGTCTCCCGCGGCGTCGCCGGTCTCGTCCAGGCCTACGACGAGTTCTACTACCACATGCGTTTCCCGGCGGACCGCTCGAAGGTCCTCGACCTCGTGACCGCCACGCCCACCCGCGCGAACGTCAAGAAGTACATCAACCTCTGGAACCAGCACGGCGTCGAAGGCTTGGATAAGCCGCAGACCCTGATGTGGGGCCTGGAGCGCGCCGACGGCGGACGCGGCGTCGGTTTCACCGGCGGCCACTATCACCGCAACTGGGCCATCGATGGTTTCCGCAAGCTCGCCCTGAACGCGATCGTCTGGGCCGCCAAGGTCGAGGTCCCGGCCGAGGGCGTGAAGTCCGCCGCCGTCAGCGAAGACGAACTCAACGCCAACCTCGACGCCAAGGGCAAGGCCCCTGCGCGCCTGACCGTCCCCCAGGCCGGGGAATTCGCTAAGATCCCCGCCGCGGCGATCCAGGTCGACCGTGAGAAGGGCTTCGGCGCCGCCGCCCAGCCGCCGGCGAAGCCGGCGGAGAAGTCGGAAGCCAAGCCGGCCACCCCCGCGCCCAGCGCCGCCAAGGTCGAAGCCGTGAAGCCGCTCGCCCAGTCCAAGGATATCACCACCGGCGACAAGCAGCGGCTCACCGAGCTCACCGCCGA
>JACCDM011221008.1_pt1 | contig 20159 bp, 16 predicted proteins | sample 7445851 | NCBI WGS metagenome assembly JACCDM01 (sample SAMN15323438, study PRJNA562643) | freshwater metagenome | isolation source: river surface water | place: USA:Blue River Watershed | collected 2017-08-16
GCGGGGCGATGGCACTTCGGTGAATGCCATTGTGTATTTGGCGAATCCCAATAAGGTGAAGGACGGTTTGCTGCCTACGGATTCTTATATGGATCGCTTATACAAAGGCCTTGATATTTTAGGCGAAGGGGGTAGGACGTATTTATATCAAGCTTTACACGAAGCCCGGGTGACCGATGATGAACATTTTTTAACTGCACAGGATATTCCCACGCCAAGTGATGAGGACTATTCGGTGGATGTTCGAAATCATGCCTTGCCGGTATTGTTGAATGGGCACAAAGTGAAGATGTATTTTTATACGGGCACCTGGAGTGAAAGACTTGTATTTCATTTCGAGCCAGAGGTTGTGCCATATTTTGAAGCGATGGGCCTGTGTGCAGATGAACTTGGTTTCTTTGGAACCAAACGATTTGATTTCCTCCGCCGTGGTATCTTGGAAATAGATGTCCAGCGGCTTGTTGTGGAGTTGGATAATGCGGTATTCAAAAATTAGATAGTATACCACAAGGGTGTAAGAAATTTAGAATACACTTAACACAATTAAACATTTAATTCCCTATTATTGGAGTACTAATTTTTGCGTGAGAAGCTTGAAACCACCATGGATAAGTTTGTAGAATCCCATAAAGTGAGTAAGTGAAAAAGTTATTCTGGCATTTTTTGTCAACGCAGTAAAATAAAAACTTATATGAAAAAACTTAGAGTTATAGATTTCTTTTGTGGTGCTGGAGGTTTTTCTGAAGGTTTCAGACAGATGGGTTATGATGTCATTTATGGTTTCGACCATTGGAAACCTGCAGTAGAAACTTTTAATCATAATTTCAATCTGAATTGTGAAGTTAAAAACATTTTAGACTTTAAAAGTTCAATCGCTGAAATTGAAAGTTTGCCTAATACTGAGATTATCATAGGAAGCCCTCCTTGTGTTAGTTTTTCTAGTTCCAATAAATCAGGCAATGCAGATAAATCTTTGGGTGTTGAATTAATAGAAACTTTTTTAAGAATTGTTGCTGTAAAAAAACACCAACCCAATTCCATACTCAAAGCATGGTTTATGGAAAATGTCGTTAATTCGAAAAGATATCTACAAACAGCTTATACTTTCAAGGATTTAGGGTTGACTGAATGGGCAAATAATAACAGAATTTGTCCTTTAAAAATTGCAATTGACCTTTATGAAAACTCGGCCATAATTAATTCTGCGGACTATGGATCTTTTCAAACCAGAAAAAGAGTTATTTCAGGTGAAATAATAAAAAAGGGTCAACTAATATTGCCTAAATCATCGCATTCAGAAGATGGACTTGATGGCAAAAAGAAGTATATGACAATCGGAAAGATGAAGCAAAATTTCCCTCATCCATATACGAAATTTTCAGATAAGCTTATTAATGACCCACACTATCAAATTAAGATTTTACAAAGTCAATTGACTGATCATTTTTACGATACTGGAATTTATAAAGTGGAATGGAGGTTTTCAAAATATTGGAAAATAAACCATCCATTTATGGGGAAAATGTCATTCCCTGAAAACGAAAATAAACCTAGTCGTACAATTACAGCGACAAAAATTGCAAATTCTAGAGAGTCTATTATTTATAAAACTGAAATTAACAGATTGGGTGATGGCGAATACCGACTACCAACAGTAAGAGAAGCAGCAATAATTATGGGGTTTCCTATCACCTATCAATTTATAGGTGCAGAAAATAATAAATGGCGTTTAGTAGGGAATGCCGTATGTTGTTCAGTAAGTAGAGCATTTGCTAAAGTCGTACTTGATGAATATCGATACTCAATACCAAACTCTCTTGTATTAAATGACAAACCCAAAATCGATGGCATACTAAACCTTAATACTTACAAGATGAAATTACTTAACAAGACACCAAGAAAAAATAAAGGTTCAAGGTTTAGAAGACACGCTATAAAAGATGGTAACTTAACAGTTACTTTATCTAATTACGATATTGAAAACAACCCCAAATCAGCTGAAGGTAAATGGTTTACCTCAATTCAATATGGAACAGGTAAAGGATTTCCGATTCAAAAAGTCAATGATAAATACTACAAAAACCTTGAAGAAATAATAAATGAATACAAAGGCGGCAAGGAGTTTCTGAAATATATAAATAATGGATTTTCGGAGAAAATTGGAAATGCTTATAAACTCCAAAAACTATACGAACTCCAAACGTCAGATACTAAACATTTAGAACCGACAGAATTAGTTGATTTAGTTCAAGAAATAATTGATGAATTAGAAATTGAAAATGTGGAAATTGAGCAAAAGGAATTGATAGTTTTCAAGCACAAGCAAAAAGTTCCGGTAAAGCAATTCTTCGCATTATATGCAATAAATAAAATATCAACAATTGCAAACGGGAATTGATTATGCCGGTAATGTTTTTTCCCAATAATCCTATTGAAGCATTAGAAAAAATAATTCTTCATGAAAATGGCAAGCCATTAGAAGGTGAAATAAATGTTTACAGAAAGCTTTTTAATGAGTTAAAAGATAGTTCGGAAGAATATTTCATTTGGCATGATTTAAAGTTTGCAACTCATTCAGAGACTCGGAATCCATATAAAAAATGTGAATCACAGATGGATTTCTTACTCGTTTGTTCAAAGGGAATATGTATTATAGAGGTTAAAGGTGGCCGTGTTGAATTTCATAATGGTGAATTTTGTTACCGCCATGCAGGAAAGCTGGAGTTGATGAAACAAAACCCTTTAAAACAAGTTGAGGGTTACAAATTCACCTTAAAGGAAAAGGTGCTTCAGAAATATTCAAAGAAATTATTTATTGACATTTGTGTTTTTCCATTTACAAATATTGATTTTTCCCGACAATATAACTTATTTGGAGAGATTATTTATTCTAATATACAATGTGATAGAGGAATATCTTTAACTCAATTTATTACAAATAGATTTATCGACACAAAACATAAGCTTGAGAGTAAACATGGATTTAAATTTTCAGATTTAACTGAAAAGGAATTATTGGATATTCGGAATATATTATCGCCAAGAATGGAGGATTTAAATCCTTTTTTAAACAATAAAGACACACTTCAATGGTTAGGACTCAGTAATTTTGAAGTTTTTAGTGGTTTAAATAAAAATCAGCGAGTTTTAATTGAAGGAATTCCAGGCTGTGGGAAAACTACTTTTGCACTTGCTTATGCAGATCAAAGAAGGCATTTAAAAGGTCTCTATTTATGTTGGAATAGATTACTTAAAATTCAAGTTGAATCAAGAATAAAAGAAAGAGGGTTAACTAATCTAGAAGTAGATACATATTTTATATTTTTAAAAGAATTAGGTATAGATACTCTTTCAATTGAAAATACTCTCGCTGATTTTAGGAATAAGGTTTTGAATTTTTTCTCTGTGAATATAGAGAAGCAGTACGATTATATAATAATAGATGAAGGGCAAGATATAATAAACAGAGGTGTAGAAAGCTTATTGAATAAATTAACAGGTCATGGTAATGGATTAGAAAGTGGTAATTTGCTTTTCTTATGCGACAATGAACAAGCTTATGCAACATCTTATGAAAATATTAGTGATGAGATTGATTTGCTTAGTATGTACTTTACTCATTATCAAATGAATCTTGCACACCGATCGGTTAATAATCCGAATATAAGGGATTTGGCCTCTAGAATTATTGAAGATGTTTATCAACTTGACACTGCGGTTACAATGGGTTTGTATCCAAATATAGTTATGAAATTTTTATCATTCAAAGATGCGAAATCCCAAATGATAAAAGATTTTTTAAGACCAATTAGAGACCAAAATAATAGTTTGAGAGGGAAGGATTGTATTTTGCTTATAGAATCGACACTTCTTACAAGTGACAATCTTGAAGAGTTATTTGTCAATGATTGTGAAGCTCTTACAGAAAGTAATCTTACTGATACATCTAATGTTCTAAGATATACTACGCCATTAAAATTTAAAGGCCTAGAAAAAGAGAGTGTAGCTTTAATTGTGAGACAACCTACGGCCAAAAACCAAAATGAAATATATGTGGGCATAACGAGAGCAAAAAGTAATCTTAAAATTTACCTAGTTTATGAGTAGAATAATTACTAACAACTATATTTTAAAATTAAACGAGCTTATTAATGAATTTGAGAGCTCTCCTAATTTAAACTCATTTGTTGATTTCTTCAAAGAAGAAATTCTAAAAGATCAAAATAGAAAAGGAAACAGGAAGCATAAAATTTTTTCATCAAATGATGTTGAAAAGATAAATGAATTAAAAAATGATGATAAATTAAAAAGAATTTATGCCTATATTAACATAATCATTAACGCATTTCCAGGTCAATATTTACACATTCATATAAATTCAGACTTTTCAGAAAAGATTTTCGATAATCTTATAACACTATTTACATGGAAAGCATTAGCTGAATCCTCATGTGAAAAAAATCTTTTGGATAATGAAATAGAAGCGCTGAATAAAGAAACTAGCAGTGTTCTTGTTATGCCAAATGATAATAACGGGCATGCAACAAACCAGATATTTAGGAGAAGATATGGTCTAAAGCATAAGTTGAGAATTTTAGAGAAAATCAAGAGCCAAACTAATGAAACTTCAAATTGTGGCATGCTCATTAATATCAACAAAAGTGCCTTTGGTTGTGTGAATTTATCGGATTTTTCTGAATTTCCTGAATCGTTAAATAGTTATGTAAATTTTGGAGATACTCTTAGAAATACTTTTGTGAAATTGGGAGAAGAGAACGTTTTAAGACTATCAATAATTTTAAATTTGTTTCCTTCTATCACAGGTCAAAGTATTTGGTATAAAGATTTTATTCGTGATGAAATTAGTAGATATAATAATTTTAAAAAAGTGATTACAATAACTTCAGGAGAAAAAACACCTGAAGCACTTTTGGAAATGCAAAAACAAAATAAATTTCAGGCAGATGAGATTTACACACTATTTCCATTCGAATTATAAACTAGCGATATGAATATTAATTTTTATAAAATAGAAGAGACTCAATTGCTTTCCTATTATTATTTTTCAGCTCAAGTTAGCAATTATGATTTGTTGGAGTTGAATGGTTTTAAAATTCGAAATATATTATCGATAGTATTTAATACTAAGATTAAGGATTTATTCCTAGAAAATTTATTTAATAAAAATGGCACCTTTCTATCAAGTGAAACCAAAAATAATCTATTCAGACACCTGCCATTGTATGAAATAAATGATTTAAAAAAGCATCTATCTACCTATTTAGATTTTCAAATTGAATCTGATTGGTGCAGCAGACTATCTCAAGTGTTAAATGCCGAATCTATAAATACCATTGTTATTCCATCATCCATATTGGATCAGGAGTTAATTTTAGCACAATTAAAATTATTATTTCCGAAAAAGAAATTTGTTGACTGGTTCGGCTATGATGAAACAAAAGCAGCACTGATTTTAGATTATAATCATGCATGGAAAAAACGAAATCTCTTTACTGTGAAAGAATCTAATTGTATGGCTTATTTTCTAAAACACTTTTTTGAAAGCACATATCAATGGAAAGTATATCATGAAGAAGTGCACCTTTTTAAAATGATGCTTACTCAAACAAGGGAATTGCTGATTGGCAAAGAATTATTAAATGAAGTTGACGAAAAGCTTACCTCTTTAAGGCCGGCAATTACTTTGAATGAATGGGATTGGTTGCATGAAAGCAATCATAAATATTCATTTGTTCCTCAAGAGGAGATAGTTATTTATTTTAGTCCTATACATAGTAATAAATACAGATTTAGCGCGTCCTTTTTGTTATTAAAAGATGGAAAATATTCAATTGAGAATGCAAAATATTTAGTAAGTAACAAGGGCGATTTCGAGGGGGTATATGAGTTTTCGAACATAGAGAATATTATTTCTCAGATAAATTTGGGCAAATTGAACAATGCCATTGAAAAAGATAAGAGTATTAATCAGATTATGCAACACCTTTGGACGAAATATAACTTGAATAAAGACGATGGAAAGCTCTGGAAACAATTACTCCAAAGGAAAGCCAAAGAACACGGAATAAATAAAATCTACACGGAAATTGAGGATATTTCAGGCGTCAAGCAATTTATTAGTTTAGATACTTTTGAAAATACCTACTGCGACCCTGCGAATAATACAATAATACCAAGGGAAAAAAGAGTTTTTAAAGCTATTTGTCAATATTTAGAGCTTCCAATTGAGTATCGAGCAGCTATTCATAGAGAACGAAATTTAATTGGAGGTCATTCTCAAGAATTACACAGTAAGTTAAAAGAAATAATTAAGGTCATTGTTGAATACGGTGTACTTGATAACCATAAAAATGATGATGAACTTTTAAATATTTTAAACCAATACGTAGATGAAATTGAAAATAGTGTAGACATGGATTTCTTCGGATTTACCCGCGACGCATTGGTTTATGCCTGTATGGAAATTTGTTATGAAGTAATCGAAAAAATGAAACTGAAACCAATAATAAAAATTGAGGAAGTTGTACCAAATTAATACTAATTATTATGTCTGATATTAAAACAAAAAGATCTTCGTTAGAGGCGTATTTAAGAGAACAAGTAATAGGTCCTGGTGCGGGAAGAAACCGTGTAATTAGAACTAATAAATGTACAGATTTCTCCTTTCTGAATCAAAACTATTCTGAAAATACTGAAGAAGCACTTACAATTGTGCCAGGTGTTCTTTACGGTTCTGGTATATTGTTTCCAAATAAAGGTAAGAGAAAAAAAGAGGATAGAAATACAGATGCAATTATTAATGAAGCTGATGTTATTAATGAATATGAAACTTTTGTTAATGCTGATGAAGAAACTGATGAGAATAATAATCTTGAAGAGTGGAAATTGTCAGATGTTGATGATGGAATACAAATGGACCAAATGTTTCCTAAGGCAATGGGATTAACGTTTTGTATGAAAGCTGATAATTTGAATAAAGAAGGTTTCGAAATTGTGCTTTCTGGACGTCATTACAAGAGAGTACCTGATGATGATGTGAAAAATTTTGGAGTACGAATGGAGTTAAGTAATGAAGATTTTATAGAAGTATTGAATACTGTTGTAGGTGATTTCGGTAATTTAGGCACTTTTTTTAAAGTTGAGGAAAAAGGAGTCTTTTCTTTTGTAAAACAACATTCAAACTATCCAGTAATTAATTTAGTCGATAAAAGTGGCAACCCAATTTTAAATTCAAAAGGAAAACAAAAGCAAAGTGTCGAAGATGTTTTAAACCTTGCATCTAGTGAACTTGGGAATCAATTTTATCAAAAGCATTTAAATTTATTTCCACCAGATTACGGTCGAAAAGGTGTGGTTACTGTAGATAGTCTATTTAAGCATATAAGCAATCAGTTATTAAATTTTTGTGTTGATTCTGAAGAAAGGAAGATTTTATACGCAGCTAGTCAACAATTAGAAAAATATCAAAATATTTTAAGTCATTTAAGTGATGCTCATAATATTGTCTCTGGGCGGTATGGCGTTTGGGAAGCAAAAACGATAACTAAAAAGATAAAGGTTAGAAGTCTAGAATTAGGTAATTCAATAAAGAAGGTATTTATTAGTGATAAATTTTATGAAGCGAATTTTTTTGATGAGGAAAATAATGCCATTTTTAATTTATCGGATTTAATTAAAGTTGATTTAAATGATGGGGAAAAAGCTGCTTTAAGTATTAATCTACAATTGAGTAAAGATACACGAGTAAACAATGATTTAGTATATTGTAAGATTCAGGTATTAAATTCAAGTAGTGATTTTATTGAAACCGATCAGCTGTATTTCTCTATGGCAACCGAGGGAGTAAATGAACGCAGTTTTTTTGGACTTGAGTGTAGAGTGAATTCTAATGTGTTAGAGGCTTATAATGAGCGGAGTTTGGATACGGCGGTAGAGGATAGTGAAGGAGCTGCAATTCGCTTTTTATATAGAGAAATGAAGGATTACGGAATCGGCCATGGTTGCAGTGTTTCTTGGGGAGATGGTTTTGTAAAAACAGATTATATGCCATTTTGTGATACGCCAGATGTGGACCCTACACCACGTGATACATCACAAAAGCCAGTTGACGGCAACGCTCCCGAGTTTTTAAAAAATGCCAAAGTTCAACAAATTAAGTATCTGTCAACACTATCCAATGCAAGTGACCAAGAGATTATTGATGGTCTTAAAGAATTTGTAGAAGCATACAACAAATGGATATCAATAAAGCAAACATATGTTAATGAATTAAGTAAAACGAATGAACAGGAGATAGCTAATACTGAGTTGGCTAAATGTAGACATGACTATGAAAGGCTAAAAAACAATGTTGATACATATCTAATTGTAGGGTCTGATAATATGAAGAAGTTTCGTTTAATGAATACTTCTATGTTTATTCAGATGTGGCATGGAAAATACGCTGGTGGAGAAGATATAAAAGTAAAAATGGAAATGGAATCGTTTTGCGGCTTTGATGCTGATTTTTATAAAACATGTAATGATGATATTTTTCAAAAAAATATACCATCTGGATGGAGAGCCTTTCAGTTAGCCTTTATTCTTCTTAATCTTGACGGGATTTTTGATGATAATTCAAACAATGAAAAAAGAAATGAATTGGTTGACTTGGTTTGGTTTCCAACAGGTGGTGGTAAAACAGAAGCATATCTTGGACTAATCTCATTAACAATTCTTCACCGAAGAATGAATCACGCTGAAAAAGGGGGAGGAACTGCTGCTATTATGCGTTATACACTTAGATTGTTAACATTACAGCAGTTTCAGCGTGCAAGTAAATTGATTATAGCTTTAGAATTGATGCGCAGAGGGCATAAAAGCTTTGGTCAAGAATTAGGAGATGAACCAATACGAATTGGCTTATTTGTTGGAGATAATCAGTTGCCGAATAAAACTGCTGATCTAATCGACGAGTTTAAAAAACTAAATGAGAAAAAATCATCAAAAGTACCATTTGATAAATGTGTTTGTTGTGGTGAACCAATTATAGGTTTAGTAACCGTAGAACTAAAAAACAATTTCAACCACGATATTGGACGATTGGAATGCAGTAATAAGAAATGTGCAATGAGAATTCCAACTGTTTTTCAAGAGAACAGTAGGCCAGATATGGGTTTTTTTCCATTTCTATTATCAGATGAAGCTATTTATCATCATCCACCAGCTTTATTGTTTGGTACCGTTGACAAATTTGCTCAATTAGCACATAAAATTGATGATACAGACGGAGGAAGAAAAAGAGATTCAAGACGGTTATTCGGAAGAGGAAATTGGGAAAATTACAAACCAAATCAAGGATATTTACCACCTGATTTAATTATTCAAGACGAACTACATTTGTTGTTAGGTCCTTTGGGCACTGGTGTAGCACTATTCGAAAGTGCTTTTGAGCAACTCTGCACTAGAGCAGATGGTACAAAGCCAAAAGTAATAAGCTCAACTGCTACAACACGTAATACTAGTTTGCAAATAGAAGCATTATTCAATAAAAGCGTAAGTATTTTCCCTAAACCAGGTATTGATTGTGACGATAGTTTCTTTGGAATGTATGAAAGGGAATATAAACCAGAATTTAAAAAAGGCTATAAATACACTTCCAAAAGGAGATATATCGGAATTCTTCCTACAGGCAGAACTCAGGTTTGGATGCAAATGAGAATAGATGCACTCTGTTTAGCCCATAGGGCTTTATTTGAGTTAGAACATCATAAGGGCGATACTATAACTCCAAATTTTACAAATGAATTAGTAACAGCACAAAATTATTACCATACTGTAGTTTCGTATTTTAATAGTGTAAAAGAAGTTGGTAGAACACAAGCACAAGTTCAAACATATATTCTTAAAGAAACACGAAAGGTGCTCAACCGAAGTATGCGAAGTCAAAAAATGCTTAAGTCTATTTATGCATTTAAGGAAGAATTGTTAGAGGCAGAATTGACAGGTAGGCTTACTGGAGAAGAAGTTAAAGAATCACTTTCAAGAATTGAAAGTAACTGGAGTACTAATCGATTTCCAATTTACAAAGTTGATAAAGAAGGGAATTTTATTTTGAAAGATAACGGTGATAATATAATTGAAAGAAGATATAACATTGTTCCTGAGTTTGTAGTAGCTACAAATATGATTTCTGTTGGATTGGATGTGAGCAGGTTTAATACAATTGTAATGAACTCAATGCCAAGAAATACGGCTGAGTATATTCAGGCTAGCTCACGGGTAGCTAGAAATGATTTTGGAATAGTATTAACAATACATCATCCGTTTAGAGCAAGAGACCTTTCTCATTACGAAAAGTTTATAGAGTTTCATGAAAAAATGTATAGCTATGTAGAGCCAATTTCCATAACGCCATTTACTAAAAAAGCAGTTGATAAATTTATGCCTTTATATGTTGCCACAATTGTAAGGCATTTTTTTGTAAGTTTTGCAAATAGAAATACAGCAAATGATATTACCCAAAATGATGTTGTTGAAATCGTAAATTACTGCATCTCATATTTTAAATCGCGAGAAATTAGGTTAGCTGATCATCCTGATACAGCAATTCGAGAATTGTTGTCAAAAAGTGATGTAGATTATATCATTAAATGGATAGAATCTTCTATTAATAGTTGGTTATTGGGTAAAGATAGAGCTAGTGCTGAAAATTTAGAATTGGTATTTAAAAATGCCAATGTGGGTAGAGCAGATGGAGAAATTGATTTATACAGTACGTTAAATAATTTAAACATTAAAGATTATCAACAAAAATGGCAAGTTGGAATGAGTTTAAGGAACATAGAACCAACTGCAGTCATTCATATAAACCAATTTTAAAATGAGCATTTTATCACGAAATCAGTACAATTTAGGGATGGATAAGTATAAATTACTTTCATCCACGTCAGGTGTAGGTGCAGTTGTAGCATCTAAAACTGGTAATTATATTTTAATATCTTCCATAAATAAATGGCCATTTATTCAACATGCAGTTGTTATTATTCAAGAAGAAAGAGAAGCCAATATGGCTACATTGTTGGAGAATTCCGTAAAAAGAATAAAAAATGAGTTGGGCTTGAGCATAGTTAATGATGATAGGTTTGTTGGGTTTTTAAAAATTTCTGAAAACTTATCTAATTTACTTCTCCTTCTTTCAGTACCCGAAATTGAGTTAAACGATTTATTTAACACGCCTGTATGGGAAAATAGTAAAAATCCAGAATATAGTCATCCAATAAAAAAGGCTGTCATTAATGCTATTGCAAATAATTACATGGTGCAAGCAACACATTTCCCAAAATGGTTTATTGGTAAGAATGGTAAAATTCAAACATTAAATAAATGGAGGGAAGATTGGGCTAAATTGAGTGATAAAAATGAGCATGTTAAAACATACCATTTTGCCCCTCCGAGAGATCCAGAGTCAGTAAAATCTAAAAATTTGGTTTGGAAAAAAACAGATTCAGATAATTCTGAACAGATGCTAATTCACAACGAATTAGCCCAGACAAATTTGGCGTTAATTTGTGAGCATGGGCATTTAATGGATATTCCTTGGAGTAAATATATTAATATTAACAACACTGGAAATGAACCTGTAGATCTTGATGAAATTGGATATTGTTGTGGAAGTCCATCTCTAAAATGGTCAGAAAATACAAACAAATCAGAAGGGTTTGAAAATGTTTTTGTAGAATGTAGCTGTGGGAAGAAAAAAAATCTTGGTGGTATAAATAGTTTTAAATGTTTATGCAAGGGGCATAAACCATGGGAAATGAAAGTAACGGGAGGGTTTACAGAGAATAGTATTATACCTTATGAAAACTGTTCATTTAATGGTAGACGAAGTGAAATGCACGTTTCATTAGTTACTGCTAATAGAATGTATTACGCTACAGGTAAAAACAGTTTATATATTCCGCTTAAACTAAAACCTGCAGGTTTTGAAAATCAAGATTTAGTCAAGGCAGTACGTTTTTGTGAAGTTAGGTTTGAAAAGAGAGTAGATAAAAATCAAAACAAAGAAGTGTATTTTGATAAAAAAGTCGATATTGAATATTTAATTAATGATGCGGGAATTGATGAAAAAATTGTGAATCAGGATTTTATATATCAACTAAGAGTTATTTTTTTAAATGTTGAAAATAATACGCAAGGTGATTTAAATGATTATGATGATGAAAATTATCGTCTATATGAATACAAATGTTTTACTGATAATTTAGATGTTAACGAAAGTGGATTAAGATTCAATGATATTTGCCTTTCTCAAAATCTAACGCCATATTTTACATTTGTAAAACAAGTTACGGAATTAAAACTTACGCAAGTTCAATTATCGTTTAATCGAAATAAACCAAGAATAGGATTTCAAGACCAAAATGGTAATATTGGGTATTCTTCAAACGCGAAAAGGATATATGAAGGCGATGATGATAAACAATTTGTGTTACCTGCAGTACAGAATTATGGTGAAGGGATATTTTTCCAGTTTAATGAAGAAAGCTTGAATCAGTTTTCTAACGACCCAAGGGTTCAAAACATTTTGGATAGAAACCTTGACAAACAAGACCAAGGCTATGGAACATGGGAAATGTTAAATAGATGTGGTCAAAAGTATTTTATTATTCATAGTTTTTCCCACTTAATTATGCGGGAATTAGAATTTGCATGTGGTTATCCAACCGCTAGCTTAAAAGAGCGCTTGTATATTTCTTCTGAAGGGAAGGATTTTATGGCTGGGATATTAATTTATACCACTGATGGTTCAGAAGGAAGTATGGGAGGACTTGTTTCGCAGGCGTCAAAACACAATATTGAAAAATTAATTAAAAATGCTCTGTTAAGAGGGGTTGACTGTAGTTCAGATCCTCTCTGTTGGGAATCCGAAGGACAAGGATTGTTTGATTATAATTTAGCAGCATGCTTTTCTTGTTCACTAACTGCTGAAACGGCCTGTGAGGCAATGAATTTAGGTTTAGATAGAAGGATTTTGGTAGATGATGAATTTGGATATTTTAAAAATATTATCGATGAAAATAAAGCTTAATGATGTGTTTTCTACAGATTCACATTCGGAATTTGCAAATTGGGAAATACTCACAAAAGGAGTTTATTCGAGTGGACTTAATTTGTACAAGGGTATGCCCTATTTCACTGAAGTGAATGGGAGAATTCCATTAATAAATTTTCATACAAACCCTTTTAAAGAAAATGCAGAACATTCGCCGTGGCGTGATTTAATATTTCAAGAGGAAGGTAGGGTTATTTATAATGGCGACAACAAGAGCAGCAAAAAAAGTGCAGATAAAACATTTGGAAATAAAAAAGTACTTGAAATCTTACCATTTTATTTTTCTAAACATAGAAATGATAGACTGAAGGCACCTCCAATATTAATTACTAAAACAATTAAAATTGGACACAAAACGGGATTTAGAAAATTCATTGGATTTGGAATAATAAATAAACCTCCTACTCTCATTTATCAATATGAGAAAGGAACGGATTGTGTTTTTGCTAACTATCAATACGAGGTTACTTTATTTACTTTATCTGCTGAAGGAAGTTTTGATTGGAGATGGATTGACGACAGAAGAAATAAGGGATTATCAGATGAAGATTGTTTGAGACATGCTCCTGAGGCATGGAGAAGTTGGATAAACATAGGTCCCGAATCTGTAAAAAAAAATCAGCTGAAAATTAAGGCCTATAAAACAATAAGTGAGGAAGAACAAAGGGATTTGCAACCTCAAAATAAAAAGATCATTAGTGACCTACTAAATATTCATTATCCAGACCCTGTAAAGGATGGTTTTAGGTTTGAAGCGCTGGCTTCATTCATCACTGCACTTTATTTTGATGATAAAAATTACTTTAGAGGTTGGATAACGATTGGGTCAGGGGACCGTGGTGTAGATTTTGTAGGAAGGTTAGATATCGGACATGATTCATTTTCAAATACATCAATAATCGTACTGGGTCAGTCAAAAAGGTATAAAAATTATATTTCAGGTGAAAAATTAACCCGTGTTGCTTCGCGAATGACAAGAGGATACATTGGCGTGGTTGTAACACTCGACGTTTTTACAAAGCAGGCTCAGGAGGAAATAAAAGATGATAAGTTACCCATTATTCTAATAAACGGTAAAAAAGTGTCTGAATTATTGTTAACTTACATTAATAAGACTGGAAAACCCTTAAGTAAAATAGTAGAAGAACAAGATATTTGGGCAAAAGAGAATTTAGGTACCTTACATTATGATAGTATTCTTGGTAAATGAAATTTCAATATGAAATTCTGATTCCCTTTTCTGTCTCATCTAAACGAATTGCAGCTCTATAATACTATAATACTCCCCAGTTGTTGGACCAAATGGTTAGTGATCTGAAGTTAATATTTTGGGCTGTATTATCCAGCATTTTGGTTTAAAGATTTTTATTCAATTGCAAATTTTGAAAATTTCAATAACATTCTAAGTGATAAACTCAAGTCACAATTATTGTTGAAATTGGGATTGGAAAACGGATGGGAATGTTGTCTAATTAGAATTTGCGGTGGTATGTAATTAGATGCTCCATGTTCCGGGTAATGATTTGTTGTAGATTTTCTATAAATTGAGGGGTTGTAGTGGAGTTCGTATTTATTATCGGCTCCCAATCTTGAAATTCTTCGTTTTTGGTCATAACAATATTCCATTTTGATATTATTTTTATGAAGCAAGTTCCATCAACCTTCTTAATGCGTCGCATGATAATTGGGCAATCGTCAATAGTGTTAACTAATGGATGATTGGTGATATTTATCCAATATGTCCATTCGAAGTCATATTCTAGATTCCTTTCACTGTGGTCATAGAATTGTTTATTGAAATGAGGCTCCATTAGTATTCCATATTTCAAGAGTATTTTTCTGATGGAATTTTCTGCAATTAGATTTATTCTCTGTTCAGAAGTATTCGCATCCATATTTTGTGCAAGAAACTCTACTGTACATGGAATGTTGAGAGCTTTTGGAACTGTGTAATTGTTGGTGATTTCAGAGATGAAATCCTGAAATTCCTGGTTGTTGTCTTTTCTATTATTATTCAGTTTGATTAAGTTTGCCATTAAACCTTGAGTTTGGTTGACATAGGGCCTTAAATAAGGCACTACGAAGCTTTTAAACTCATTGTTGAATAAATTGATAATTGCGTAACCATTTCGTGGGATTCCTTCAAAGTTACATTCTATAATTCTGCTAGGAACCGTTGAATTAATTCGTGTTTCACATCTTAAGGTTGCTTTCATGATTGTAATATTTGTTTTTTAAGTCGTTGAAAGATAGATGTTTCCGAATTAAAGTCAATGTCATTCATCATCACTTTGAAAAACGTTTTTGTATCTATGCCAAATTGCCTTAGAGAGACATTGAAATTGAAGTCTACAAATTCATTTAAATCTTGATCAGTTATCAGATTAAAGTCAACGCCTTTTTGTTCAGATACCTCTAATAGGAATTTGGGCTTTTCAAAATGGTTGCTGAATCCAGGCCATCCGAATTTTGGGTACTGAGTTTTTTTAAACCAGTCTCTATAAGCAAACTTGAAATTAGAGTGCATATTTTGATCTGCGCAGGTCATTGAAAACAAACAAAAGCAAAAATAAGCCAGATGCTTAGGGTTGATGTTTGCCGTATCGGTTTCGAAGTTTTCCCATTCTTGGCCCCCGAAAAAGCGCATACCATCATTTGTGGTGAATACTAGGTTTTGTAGATCCTTTAATAATTCAGTTTTAATGTAGATTAAAAGAGTCATGATTCTTGATTTTTGTGTTACAGATAGTTTAAATCAACTTCTAGTTGTTTTTTCGATGAATTGTTGGAAGACACGAGGCCACGCAATAAGTTCCAGAGTTCATGTGATGAAGTAACGCCTCTTAGAATTAAGATGTTAGAATATGGGTCTGAGCTAAGTATGGTATAGTTCCCAATACTGACAAGCCTGTGTAGGATGGGTTCATCCATTGCAACATCTTTAATTCTATTGAAGAGAATTTTTCTTCTTGATACATTGAATACGCCTTTCCGTTCTATGATTTCCTTTTCATGAAATTCGTATTTCCAGCATTCAATTTCAAAGAACTTATATATTCCTATGAGAGCAAATGCAGGAAATGCGAATAGGCTAGCTATTGAAACTGCATAGTATCCTGAATGCAGCCAGTGCGATGGTTGTAGCGTGAAAATAGGTTTTTCCATTATTCTTCTTTAATCATTTGAATATTTGAGTTGGTTTCTTTGATCAAGGGTTTTATGGTTTCAAGGTATTTGCTATAAATGATTGTATTCGTGACCAAGGAAAAACTGGATTTGTTCTCGAAAGATTGAATGATCAGTTCTTCCCATTTCTGATGTTTTTCTATGAATTCTACATTCAACAACGGAATAATCAATAAGTCGCCATTTGCCCAAAGTTTTTCAAGGCCAGTGGGAAGCTCTTTTTTAGAAAGTATTCTCATTATATCACCGTCGATAGCAGGTCCTAAGTATTTTTTATTGTTGTATTGGCCCATTTGCAAGGCGGTTTTAGTGTTGGATTTAAGTTTTTCATGTAACATGTCTAAGGCAAATACGTCCAAGGGGTCTCCACCGAGTCTGGAATCAATTAACAATGAATTTTGGGCGAGTATGTTTCCGTAATAATTCAATGATTCAAGAAGATGGTATATGACTATTTGCGGGATCATGCAGCTTGAAGTTTTTTAAGCGCGTATATTCCACAATTCAATGTATGCGCATCAGCAACTCGATTACATTCGAATTCAAATGGATTAGTTTCGTATTCATACCTGGAATATTTGTTTTGGGTGACTCCGTTTAGTTTTTGAATATGATGTTGATACTCATGGATAACGGTATTGGTGTATTCTCTCAGATTTTCGTGTCTCAAAGTGTACATGGTAACAACTTCTGAATTGAAGTCATAGGATCCTAGCAACATTTTTTTCTGTTCAGTATTGGTAGGTTTAGCTCGACTATACTTTAATATGGGAGGATGCCCCCCGAGATTTTTGGAGCACCATTCAATACAGGATTGTGTATAGGATTTGACATCAATCGTGTCAATGGATGTGTTGTCCAACAAATCAATCTCTGCTGATGTTTCAATGAAAATTTGGACAATTTGAATCACGAGCCCAATTCCAGCTCCTACAGCAAATGCTATTATTCCTCCTGATATCATTGTTTGAAGTTTAAATTTACGATATAATTGATGATTGCGGTTTCTGCAGCCTCTTTTAATTCATTACTGTCCTTCAAGTATGTTTTTTTTGGGCCGAGTTTGATATTGATGATTTTACAGGGTCTCTTTTCTAATTGTACATCTAATGCAAACGCGAGCGAGGTTTTTTCTTCTTCACTAAGCAATTGATATTGGTAATCAAAGATGGTGGCCTTAATAAACCAAGTGTCATCTCCATTGGATTTTGAATTGTAATTGGTCCTTATGTAGGTAGAGAATTTAATACTGCTCTTCAGATTTTTGAATTTTTCTCTTAGCTCACTCATTTGCCTACTTAGTTCATCCATTTGCATCTGGAGGTTTAATTGTTTTGATAAGATTTCCTGAGTTTCAAATGCCACGGTAGGTAAAAAAAGTATCATGATAGATTTTATATTGTTGTTATATTGATATTTAGATTTTTCGTGAAGGTTGATTAAATAAGGTACAACTGCTTTTAAGTGGTCAAAGTTACAACTTGTTATTGAAAAATTCAAGAATTACAACTGAATAAGTAAAAAAGTTAATTTACTCAAAAAAAATGGTAAAAAATTGTAAAATCACAAAATTACAATTATGTTTGCTGTGTCAATCGTCCAGTTCCCAGCCTGTTCAATAGTTTTGTTTGGTTACACTTGGGGCGGGAGTTGGATGATTGATTTTACATATTGAGAATTATGAAAACATTAGTAATACATCCAAAAGATCCGACTACAGATTTTCTATGTGAAATCTACAGAGATCAAAACTTTGTAGTTTTAAGGGAAAATCTCGATTGGTTGAATCTCTTTTGTCGCATTACACGGTATGATCGAATTATATTGCTCGGTCATGGATGTCAGGTTGGTTTGTTTGATGGTGATTTCATCGTGGCAGATGATACTATGTCGGCCGTTTTGAGGGGGCGAGAGGTAGTAGCTATCTGGTGTCATGCGAAATCCTACATAGAAAGGAACGGTTTAACAGGATTCTACACGGATATGTTCATCTCCGAAGTTCAAGAAGCAGAGTACTATGGAATTGAAGCAACCCAGGAACAGATCAATCAATCAAATCAGTGCTTTGCGGCTTTGGTAAGAGAAAATCTCGATCATCCAGACCGATTAAAGAATATCCTTGATGGATATCGCTGCGATAACAATCCAGTTATTCAATACAACATACAACGTTTGTATGACAAGGCAGCCTAAAAATAAGTTAATCAAGGAAAACTCAGATGAATAAACACGAAATAAACTGCACTCATTGTCACAAGGTGTTAAAAATTGACCAAAGCGGTTATTTAGAAATCGTAAATCAAATCTGCGATCAACAATTCGAAAACGAGTTGGAATCTCTTTTGAATTTAGTCCGCGAAAGTGCCAAAAATGAGATTTGGAAATCTACTGATGAGAAGTTGTTCGATAAAAAAAGGAGAATACGGAATTGAAATCAGCTCTATAAATAGTTAAAGGTGTCTATCAAAAAACTCTCAAAAGGTAACCCAACTATGCAAAAAAAGTTTGAGAAGTTTAATGAGCATACAGACCTCTCAGATAAAATCCAAGAAATCGATTAAATAATAAAAAAATGAATAAAAAAGTCTTGTTAGAAAAAGCCGAAATCCTTTCGCGCATGATCATGAACACCAGAGCTGATTACATGAGCTCTGGAGCAACCGAAAAACAAAAGGGGTTGTTAGAAACTCTTGTAGGTGCAGGTATATGGTACTTGCCTTCATCTGATGAGCTCTATAGTGGCAAAATCAGTGTTTCTGCTTACGAAGCGTTGCAAGCCAATCCTCGATTGACTAAACTAGTGGAAGAACATGGCTATCCGCGAAAAGTAGCGGGCAATCATCTTTACACAAAGTTCTTTGATCGTATTACCCCAGATGGCTCAGGTTTGGTGGATTTGTATGTCAACCACTTTGGTCGCTTCAATCTAGTATTGAAGATTGAAAATGGTCGATTAAAACCTTTTCAGAAGGTGTCAACCTTTGTTGACGAATCATCGGCCTATGAGCATGCGGGCATTGATTTGGTGCCATTCTCTGTAGAGGAGTACAAAGAGTATAAAAGAGCTTTGCGTTAGTCAAAAAACGAGCAGGTGCTCAAAGCGCCTGCTCGTTTTCAAATTGTGTTATGCAACGAATTGAAATGGAAAAAACGCTGAAATTGCCCCTTGTTTGTCGGAGTAAATTGACTCTGATGCTTCGATTTTATTGGAAGTTAATCCCCATCAAATTCCTAACGCCACCTCTGGGATTTTCGATATCGCCTTTCCGTCTTGGAATCAAATGTATATGGCAGTAGAATACCGTTTGTCCAGAATCAATTCCTTGGTTGATACCGATGTTGTAACCGGTGATAGATGAATCGGATGCGATGAGTTTTGGTTGAAGTTCTTTTATCAATGATTGAGCCGAATTCAATTCCGGTTGTGTGATATCAAAGTAACTATCAAAATGCCTTTTGGGAATGATAAGCGTATGCCCAACACTAACTGGGTAGGCGTCCTTGATCGCATAGGCCAGATTGTTTTCCGCAATTTTCTCGCGGTCTGGATGACAGAAAATGCAGTATTCCTCGCGGACATCAAATACCTTTCCACGGTCACGAAAATCTGTGTCGTCCGTATCTCGTTTGTTTGCATTGCATGAATAACACAAGGCTTGGTAATTGTGTAAATCGTCCGCTCCGTTCCAGTTTTTGGGTACAATATGGTCGACTTCAAGTGCTTTTATTTCCGAGGAAATTCCGCACATCTCGCATCGGTTATGTGCTCGATTCAATACTTGATATCGGATACTGCCATCGATGGGTTTGCGGTTCCGCCTGCGATGATCCCAAATGGATAAATCTCTTTTTTGAA
>JACCDM010888553.1_pt1 | contig 20111 bp, 18 predicted proteins | sample 7445851 | NCBI WGS metagenome assembly JACCDM01 (sample SAMN15323438, study PRJNA562643) | freshwater metagenome | isolation source: river surface water | place: USA:Blue River Watershed | collected 2017-08-16
GATCCCGCTGGCACGCTGGAACATGACGCCAGTGAACGCCGTGCGCTCCGCCGAGACGATTTCTTCGAGGGTACGTTGCGCGACCGCGTTCTTGATGCCGTCTTTGACGATATCGGAGATGCGCTGCCCTGCCGCGCCCGGGTCGATACCGAACGACTGCGCGTAACGGGCTTCGTCCTTGATTCGCCACTTGACGTAATAGTCGACGATCAAGCCGCGGTTCTCGCTGGTGAGGAAGGTCTCACCCTCGAAACTCTGCGAGACGATACGTCGCTCGAACTTACGAACCGTGTCGATCGGCAACTTGAAGTGCAAACCCGGTTCGTAACCCGCGGCGACGATTTCCTGGAAGCGGCTGCGAATGGCGACTTCGTTTTCCGACACCGTGAAAGTGCACAGACTGATCAGCACGCCAATGGCGGCGATGATTCCGAGAATACGTTGCAATGACTGTGACATATCAGCGCTCCACCCGCGCACGCGGGTCAGCATTGGCAGCAGGCTCCGCCGCGGCACCTGCGGAGGACCGCGGGATCGTGACCGATACTTCGGGTTCGGCGCCGTTGCCACGACGTTGTTCCATGAGCTTATCGAGTGGCAGATACAACATCTGGTTACCCGACTTGCTGTCGACCACGACCTTCTGTGATCGGCTCAACACATTTTCAACCGCTTCGATATAGAGGCGATCACGAGTGACTCGCGCGGCCTTGTTGTACGCCGCCACGAGTTGATTGAAGCGTTCCGCTTCACCCTCCGCCACCGCCACGACCTGCGCGCGGTATGCCTCTGCTTCCTGCAGTTGACGCAGTGCAGCACCCTCAGCCACCGGCAAAATGCCGCTCGCGTAAGCCTCGGCCTCTTTCGTGAGACGCTCCTTGTCGGCGAGCGCCTTGTTGGCGTCCCGCTGCGACTCTTGTACGTCGGTCGGCACTTGGATGTCGGTGAGGTTCACGCTCGTGATGAAGATACCGGTACCGTATTGATCGAGCGTCCGCTGGATCAGCTCGCGCGTGCTTGCCGTCACCTGCTCACGATTCGAAACGAAGATCGCCTCGAGCGTGCTTCGACCAACGACCTCGCGGATCGCCATCTCGCCCACATCGCTCAGCGTCTGCTCGGGATCACGAACCTTGAACAAATATTTGACCGGATCGCGCAGCTGGTATTGCACGGCCAAAGTCATGTCGATCAGGTTGATATCCTGAGTCAACACCTTGGCTGTGTAGCTGACGCTGTTGACCTTCTGCGTGTTGACCTTGGTCACCCGCTCGATCGGCCAAAAATGAAAACCGAGGCCTGGATCACGAACCGAGGCGAACTGACCGAACCGCTGGACGACGCCGCGCTCAGCTTGATCGATCGTGAAAAAGCTCTGGTACATCCAAAACGCGAGCACCACACCCGCGATGATGAGCAGCTGCGCGCGGTTATCGGCTGGCTCGGTGCCCTCAGGCTCGGTTCCGCCCGGGCCACCGGCGCCGGCGCCCTTTAGGATGTTGTCGAGCTTGCGCTGAAACTTGCGCAAGGCGTCGTCGCCGCCCGACTTGCCGGGACGCTTGCCCCAAGGATTCTTTTGGCTACCGCCAGGTTCATTCCATGCCATAGGTGTGCTTTCGGTTGCGCGCGGATAAGGGAGAAAATCAAGAACGGCGCGCGGTTGCTGGTGATTGTAGGTACCCCCTGTCGGCCACACAAGTTGTGTGCTCGTCCGAGGGCGGTGAAAGCGGCGCCAAGGCCTCGACCGTCACGCCGGGAAGTCTTGCCAACGCGGCCGCCTCACTATCCGGAATCGCGGCCGACCACTCGATCGAACCGTCTTCCTGCACTTGTTCCTCACGGATCGCGCCAGCCGAATACAGCCTCGCGCGTAACTGGCCGGCTTGGCTTGCGACGGCGCTGATCCGCCGCACCCTCGCGAACAAGGCCAGTCGCTCGGCAATCGCCTCGAGTAAAAGCTCAAGACCCCGGTGTTTGACCGCCGAGATCCAGACGCTGGCTACCTGCCCCTCGGCATCACGCTCGACATGCGGCACGAGTTCGAGCCGGTCGATCTTGTTGTAGACCCGGATCTGCGGCAGATCCCCCGCTCCGACCTCGGTCAATACCGCGTTGACCTGGTCGATCCGCTCATCACGACGCGGATCGCTGGCATCGATGACATGCAGCAGCAGCGTCGCCTCGCGCGCCTCGGTCAGCGTGGAGCGAAACGCCGCGACCAATTCGTGCGGCAATTCACGGATGAAGCCGACCGTGTCGGCGAGCACGACCGGGGTGCCACCCGGCAGCTCGACTTTGCGCACGAGCGGATCGAGCGTGGCGAAGAGCTGATCGGCCACGTAAGCGTCCGCACCCGTCAAAGAACGGAACAAGGTGGATTTGCCCGCATTGGTGTAACCCACGAGAGCCACCGACGGAATGGGGATCTCGACGCGGCGCTGTCGCCCGGTCTCCCGTTGCAGCTGTAACTTCTCGAGTCGCTTCGACAAGACTCGCACACGCTCGCCGAGCAAGCGGCGATCGGTTTCGAGCTGAGTCTCGCCAGGGCCACGCAAACCGATACCACCCTTTTGACGCTCAAGGTGGGTCCAGCCTCGAACGAGCCGACTCGAGAGGTGACGCAATTGAGCGAGCTCCACTTCGAGCTTGCCTTCGTGACTGCGAGCGCGCTGAGCAAAGATATCGAGGATGAGCGCATTACGATCGAGCACGCGCAAGCCCGTCAGCTTCTCGAGGTTACGCTCTTGGCTCGGCGAGAGCGCATGGTCGACCAAGATGACCTCAGCGCAGGTGTCGACCGCCACTTGTCGAATTTCATCGGCCTTGCCGCTACCGACAAAATATTTGGGATCCGGGCGATCGCGCTTACCGGTCACGGTGGCTGCCACCGCGACGCCGGCCGATTCGGCCAACTGCGAAAACTCGTCGAGATCTTCCTGCTCGATCGGCGCGCCGAGACCTAAGCGAACGAGGACGGCTTTTTCGCCGCCGCGAGGACGTTCAAACACGCGTCAGGCGTGCCGAGCTCACTCGCCGGCCGGGGCCGGATCAACACCACCCTCGGGTTCTTCCGGCGACGGGAGACGGACGTTACGCGCAGGCACGACGGTGGAGATGGCATGCTTGTAGACCATCTGATTGACGGTATTTTTGAGCAGCACGACGAACTGGTCGAACGAATCGATCTGTCCCTGAAGCTTGATGCCATTGACGAGGTAGATCGACACGGGCACACGCTCCTTGCGGAGCTGGTTCAAAAACGGATCCTGCAGAGACTGGCCCTTGGCCATGATGATCGACTCCTGAATGTTATTCGCCCACCCCGTCCGGTTGACAATTTAACATGGCAGAAGTTCCCTCACCGTGGGGAAAGCGACCCTCGCTGCAAGGCGGCCAACTTCGCCTCGATGATCCCCTCTTGTTGCGGATCCAACCGCTCCCAATCTGGATCAGCATGGATCCAGGTCAGCTGACGCTTGGCGAGCTGCCGGGTGGCTGCCACCGCCCGCTCGAGCGCCGTCGGTAGGTCGGTCTCACCGGCGAGGTGCGCCCAGAGCTGGCGGTAACCCACCGCGCGCAGCGACGGCGCCTCGGGTTTCAGACCAGGTCGGGCTCGCAAGCCTCGAATCTCCTCGAGGAAGCCCTCCTGCATCATCTGACGGAAGCGCTGCTCGATACGCTCGTGCAACCAGGCTCGATCTGTCGGCACCAACGCGAGGCGTAAAAACCGCCAGGCGTGGCGTGCGTGCGTTTCACGCTGCCACTCGCTGATAGGCCGTCCAGTCGATCGATACACCTCGAGACCGCGTTGGATACGCTGAGCATCATTCGGGTGGATCTTGCTCGCCGCCACCGGATCCACTGCCGACAACTCGCCGTGCAACGCAGGCCATCCCCGGCGTGCCGCGTCGGCATCGATGGCCAAACGAATACTCGGATCGGCAGTGGGTAATTTTGCGATACCGCGAATCAGCGAATTGAAATACAGCATCGTGCCGCCAACCAAGATCGGCAAACGCCCACGCGCTCGAATCGTCTCGATCGCCTGCAACGCATCGGTGACGAACTCGCCGGCGCTGTAGGTATCTTCGGGATTGCGAATGTCGATCAGATGGTGCGGGATCCGCTCTCGCAGGCTGCGAGACGGCTTGGCAGCTCCGATGTCGAAACCCCGATAAACCTGCGCGGAATCCACACTGATGAGCTCGGCCGGCATGACTTCGGCCAAGCGCAACGCCAGCGCAGACTTGCCGCTCGCCGTTGGGCCTGCAATCAGCAGCGCGTCGAATTCAGCGGCCACGCAAAAACAATTGATCGAGTTGTGCCAGCGATAGCGTCGTCCAAGTCGGTCGACCGTGATTGCATTGCCCGGCGCGCTCCGTCGCTTCCATATCGCGCAGCAACGCATTCATCTCCGGCAACGTCAGACGACGATTCGCCTTGATCGCGCTACGGCATGCGATGTTGCCGAGTAGCGCGTTGACCGTGCCATCGAGATGGTGCGAACCCTGCTCATCGGCTAAGTCGTTGAGAACTTCACGAATGAGCGGTGCCGGATCCTCCTGAGCGAGCAAACCCGGCACTGCGCGTACGGCTAACTTGCCGGGCGCAATCACGTCGATCTCGAAACCGGCACGTTCGAACTCGACCGCCTGCTCATCAAACAATTCGGTGACGTGCGCCGCAACATCGACGATCCGTGGCTCGAGTAAACGTTGCGAAGCCGCGCGATCGCCTTGCGCGAGTTTGAGTTTCTCGTACAAAACACGTTCATGAGCCGCGTGCGCATCGACCAACACGAGACCAGAGGCGCTTTGCGCGAGGATGTAAACGCCGTGCAGTTGTGCGATGGCCGTACCCAACTCGCCCGCCCGAGCGACTACCGCATCCGCTACGCCATCGGTCGACTTGCCGGACATCCACGGATCGAAACTGGGTGACGCGCGAGGCGTCTCGAGTGGCAAAGTTTGGGTAGTCGGTTCCGTCGACGTAACCGTCGCGGCCGTGACACCGAGGGAGGCCGCATCGGCGGTCGGCGCGGCAACACCCGCTGGCACGCCCAGAGCCGAGTGCACACTGCGAAAAACGAAATCGTGTATCTGCCGACTGTCACGAAAACGCACTTCGAGCTTCTGCGGATGCGCGTTGACATCGACCCATGACGGATCGAGCTCGAGATAGACGAGGTACGCCGGCTGGCGCCCGTGATACAGCACATCGCGATAACCCAGTCGTACGGCGCTTGCGAGCAGCCGGTCTCGGACCGTGCGACCGTTGACGTAGGCATATTGGTGATCGCTGCTGGCTCTGGCCGCCTGCGGCTGCCCGAGCCAACCGTGCAATGCAACTGAGCCGGATCGCCGCTCGAACTCGATGGCGCTCGCGATGAACTCGTCGCCGAGAATGGCGGCCACTCGCGCCCGCCGTCCCTCGGCACTCGTCGTCAACGGCGCATCAAGCACCACTCGACCGCCGTGACGCAACCGAAACGCCACATCGAATCGCACCAACGCAAAGCGCTCGACAAGCCTGGCGATATGACTCCACTCGGTACTCTCGGCGCGCAGGAATTTCCGGCGCGCCGGCACGTTGAAAAATAGATCGCGTACCTCGATCAACGTGCCGCGCGGCTGCGAGGAAGGCTTGATACCCCCAACCTCACCGCCATCGACGCGGATCTCCACCGCTTCCGTGGCACCCTCACGTCGTGAGGCCACTCGCATGCGCGATACCGAACCGATCGACGGCAACGCCTCACCGCGAAACCCCAGGCTCGTGATGGCAGCCAAGTCCTCGAGCGTTGCAATTTTGCTCGTCGCATGTCGCTGCACGGCCAAGGCGAGCTCGTCGGCGGCAATACCATGGCCGTCATCCAGAATGCGGATCAGCGCTGCGCCACCGCTTTCGATATCAATATCGATGTGGCGCGCACCGGCATCCAAGCTGTTTTCCAGCAATTCTTTGACGACGGAGGCTGGACGCTCGACGACCTCGCCCGCGGCGATCTGGTCGACGAGCGCGCTCGACAACTTTCGGATTGGCACGATGGGTGTCTAGAGCTTGCCGGCAGCAGCGGCCTCAGGCGCCGTGGCTACGACCGTTCGCGCTCGATCGCGCTCGCGCTCGAGTGCAAAGCGCGAGCCCTCGGGCGGATGATCGAGGAAGAATTGGCGCACACCATCAAAGATGGCATCGGCCAACTCGGCGCGTTTGGATTCGATATTCAGCAGTCGCTCATCCGATGGGCTCGAAATGAACGCGGTTTCGACCAGCATCGAAGGGATATCCGGACTCTTCAACACCAGGAATCCGGCTTGCTGTACCTGAGGCTTGCGAACCTCGTTGACGCGACGCAGTGAACGCAGCACCCGTTCGGCTGCCACCACGCTTTGACCGATTTGTGCCGACTGCGCTAAATCGACGAGCACCGAGGCGATCACCGGATCCTTGTCATCGAGCGAAATACCACCGGCGAGATCGGCGGCGTTTTCACGATCCGCCAACCAGCGTGACTGCTCGTCGCTCGCGCCCTTCTCTGAGAGCACATAGACCGAAGAGCCAGACACGGAGGGGTCACGTACGGCGTCGGCATGCACCGAGACGAACAACTGCGCTCCGGCGGCCCGGGCGCGTCGAATGCGCTCGCGATGCTTCAAAAAATAGTCTCCATCGCGCGTGAGAACAGCGCGCATACCCGGCTCCTGATTGATGCGCGCGGCCAGACGCTTGGAGATGTCGAGCACGACGTCTTTTTCATACGTGCCTGCGCGTCCGATCGCACCCGGGTCCTGACCGCCGTGACCTGCATCGATTGCGACGATGACCTCACGACCGGAGGTCGGGGGCGCGTGCGCCGCCTTCACTTCTTTCAAGGGAGCGCGACCGACCGGCGCAACGACGGTCGATGCACCGGCAACCGATGTCCCGGGCGATGAAGTCAAAGAAAATGCGAGCGCAGCGGTGCGGTTGGAGGATCCATCCGTACCGACCGGTTGCAGCTGAGCGGCGGGATCGATCTCGAACACCAAGCGAAGATCACCGTTGGCTTGCGGTCCGGCGCGCAGCGCTCGAACGGCCCCGCTCGCCGGCGGCAAAACCTGCTTGGGTTTGACGGTATTGGAGAGATCGACCACCAAGCGACGCGGTTGGTCGAGCACGAACCAACGCGTCGGCGTAGATGCCGAGAGGTCGATACGGATCTGCGTCGTATCGGGCTGACTCTCGATCCGAAGACTACGCAGCTCGGTCGCCGCCTGCGCCGACACCGAAGTGATGGCCAGCAGCAAGGCTGATACGACCCACGACCAAAGACGCCCTGTCATGGGCGCGAACTGTACGCTTGAAGCACGATAAATTTCAACAAAATTAGGGCTCTGCGATCGAGACTTCACAACGCCTGCAACCAGTGGCGACCCGACTCGCTGCCCGCGGCCACCTCGACCTCCCGCCCCGTTCCAACGACTCGCAACATCACCTCGAGATCGAATTGACCGAGCGCCCGCTCCGCCCGCTCGGGCCATTCGACCATCCAAAGACAGCCCGGGCGATCATGATCGGCCAGACCCAGACCTCGGACATCCGTCGCATCGCGTAGTCGGTAAAGATCCAAATGCACGACGGTCAAATGAGCAAGTTCATACGTTTCGAGCAACGAAAAAGTGGGGCTACGTACCGAACCCATCACACCAAGACTGCGTAAAAAGCCGCGAGTGAGGGTGGTTTTACCGGCGCCAAGATCACCTCGCAGCGCAACTTTCAGCGCACCGCCGGAAGATGGCGGCATAGTCGCCGCCAGCCTCGCGCCAAACTCCAATGTCGCCGATTCGTCGATCAGCCCGAGCTTCATGGCAGACATCGAACAAGATCCATGGCGAGTTCACCCGCGAGCAAGCCGCGATCGGGCGAGCCACCCGCATCCTTCGGCGGCTCAGCGGCTTGAGCGTGCAGCCAGACGGCCGCCTGTGCGGCGAGGAGCGCGCTATCGACGCTGGTCCGATCCGACTGCTGCACCCAGATGCCCGCCACGATTCCGGCCAACACATCGCCGGTACCCGCCGTCGCCAGACGCGGATTTCCCACCGCGCAGAGACTCGGCGTTTGACCGGCGCAGCCGATCCAGGTGCCCGCTCCCTTGAGCACGATGACGGCCCGTGTCCGCGACTCCAACTTGGCCAGCGCCGCGAGACGATCGGCTTGCACGTCGTTCGTTGCCGCTTCTAATAGTCGCGCCGCTTCAGCAGGATGTGGGGTCAGAACCCAGGGGCGAATCCGCGCAGCGGGGTCCGCAGCCAAGGTCCTTCCGGATCCGCTTGCGAGCAGCGTGAGCGCATCGGCATCCAACACCGTTGGAACCGACTCATCCAGCACCGTATCGAGCATTTGCCGGGCCCACGCGTCACGGCCGAGGCCGGGACCTACCAGACGCAGATCGGCACTCTGCAGATGAGACGCGATGGCCGTTGCGTCCTCGATCGGCCGAACCATCAACTCCGGATGGGCCGTGGCGATGGATGCAGCCGATGCCGGATGGCAGAGCACCGTTACCTTCCCCGCACCGACGCGTAACGCTGCGATCGCCGCGAGGCGCGCGGCACCCGGCATCCCGACACCACCACCGACCACGACCACGTGACCCGCCTCACCCTTGTGGGTGAACGGTGAGCGACGCGGCAATGCCCGGCGCAACACTTGGTCGTCTAATCTTTGAGCCACCGAACCGATCGATGAAACGATATCTCCGGACAGCGACGCGTCGTCGACGAGCGTGCCGAGCACGAGCGAGCTCACCCAAGGAGTCGCCTCGATCAAATTCAGACCGAGCTTGTGTGCGATGAAAGTCACCGTCAGGTCGGCTCGAATCGCACACGGACGCGGCGTGCCGCTATCGGCACATAAGCCCGACGGCACGTCGATCGAAAGCACGGGGCGCGCTGATGCGTTCACGAGTTGTACGACGCCGCACATCTCGGCGTTCAACTCGCGCTGCAAGCCAATACCGAAGATCGCATCGATGATGACGTCCGCCTTGGCGAGTTGCTCGGCCAAGCGCGACGAATCAAACAGCTCGACCGGCACACCCGACGCTACACACCGCTCAGCCGCTCGAGCGGCATCACCCTTCAACGATGCGGGCGGCGTCAACGCAATCACGCGCGGAGACAAACCGAGAGACCAAGCCTCGTGCGCCAGGATGTAGCCATCCCCCGCGTTGTTACCTCCGCCCGCGAGCACGAGAATGTCACGCGCCGTAGACCAACGTGCGCGAAGCTGACGCATCGCGAACACACCGGCTCGCGACATCAACTCGAACGACGGAACACCGACGACATCGATCCAGTGCCGCTCGAGCGCGCGGACCTGCGCAACCGTGTGCAATGAGAGCGGCGGCTTCATGCGGGACAGTATACTCGCGACCATGACATCGCCCCCCGATTGGCAAGCCTTGCGAGATGATCTCGATGCGCTCGCCGCGGGCCTCGGGTTTTCCGCCATCGGCGTCGGCAGTGTGGAGCTCTCGGAAGACGAAGCGCACCTACATCGCTGGCTGGCCGAGGGGCGTCACGGCCAGATGCATTACATGGAGCGTCACGGCACGCGACGGTCACGCCCAGCAGAACTGCGGCCAGGCACGATCTGCGTCATCAGCGTGCGTATGGACTATTGGCCAGCCGAAGCCGCGCCGGCCGAAGACGTGCTCGCCAATTCGGAACTCGGTTATGTATCGCGCTATGCGATCGGCCGCGACTACCACAAGATCTTGCGCAACAAGCTGCAGACGCTCGCGGACCGTCTGGTCGAGCGCATCGGCCCTTTTGGTTATCGCGTCTACGTAGACTCCGGCCCAGTGCTCGAGAAGGCACTGGCACGAAATGCAGGCCTCGGCTGGATAGGCAAACATACGAACCTGATCGCCCGCGACGCGGGCTCTTGGTTTTTCTTAGGCGAGCTGTATACCGATCTACCTTTACCGGTCGATGCGCGTGCGAGCGCCCATTGCGGCACCTGTGAAGCCTGCATCCCCGCCTGCCCCACAGCCGCCATCACGGCGCCGTGGCAGCTCGATGCCAGGCGCTGCATCTCTTATTTGACGATCGAACACGATGGCCCAATCGACGAGTCGCTACGACCACTCATGGGCAATCGCATCTACGGCTGCGACGACTGCCAACTCGTCTGCCCTTGGAACAAATTCGCGCAAGCGGCCTCTCACCCCGATTTACGACAAGCACGTCTCGGTCTCGATGCCGCGCGATTGACCGATCTTTTCGCCTGGAGCGAAACGGACTTCGACGAGAGACTGCGCGGTTCGGCGATACGTCGCATCGGACACGAACGCTGGTTGCGCAACATCGCCATCGCGCTCGGTAACGGCGCTCCGAGTGCCGAAGCGCAAGCCGCATTGGAGTCGCGTCGTAGCCACCCATCGCCGGTGGTACGAGAGCATGTGGAGTGGGCGTTGGGGCAGCTCGCTGCGCGCAGCCGCTAGGGGCGTGTCGCGCGGGTGTTGTCGATCAATCGCGCACGCCCGAGGCGGGCTGCAACGAGGATCACCAGCTCTGATTCCGAGAGACTCGGGGTCAGCAGAGTGTTGGCACTGCGGATGGTGAAGTACTCGACCTTGAAACCCAAGGCGCGCAGATTGCGCCGAGCCTCGGTTTCGAGTGCCTGCAAATCTTTGGCCGATTCGTCATCGGTGTCGATCGCCACGGCGACGCGGCGCAACTCTTCGTAGAGCTTCGGCGCGATGGCGCGCTCATCTTCGGAAAGATAGATATTGCGAGAACTCAAGGCCAAGCCATCCGGCGCACGCACGGTCGGAGAACCGACGATCTCGACCGGAAGAAACAAATCGGCTGCCATGCGCCGGATCACCAGTAATTGCTGATAATCCTTCTCACCGAAAATGGCGACGTTGGGTTGCACCATACTGAAGAGGCGCATCACGACACTCGCGACACCCTCGAAGTGTCCAGGTCGAAACTCACCATCGAGGATCTCGCTGAAACCCGGAACCTGCACGCGAGTTGCGAACGCCAATCCTCGCGGATAAACCTCGTTGACCTCAGGCACGAACAAAATATCGCAACCGGATCGACGCAAAATATCGGAGTCAGCATCCGGTGTGCGCGGGTAACGCTCGTAATCTTCGCTCGGCCCAAATTGCATCGGATTGACGAAGCTACTGACGATCAGACGCTTCGCATGCTTATACGCTTGTCTGAAAAGCGCCATATGTCCGTCATGCAAATTGCCCATGGTCGGCACCAAGGCAATGCGATCACCGGCGGCGCGCCATGCCGCTACTGACTGACGCAGTTGTTCGACCGAGTTGACCCGTTGCATTTGAAACACATCGTAGCAGAGTCACCAATCCGTAACGGCACAGGCCCGATCAACTGAAGCCGTGTTCGGGGGCTGGATGCGTCAAGGATTTGACAGTCTGCACCGGCGGATCCGCCATCAGCCAAGGCCGATGCAAACCGCGCGCAACGGCTTTGCAGTGAAGGGTCGCGAAGACAGAATCAGAGTGCTGCGTGACGCAGCGGATTGAAATACAGCTTGCCACGCTTCATACGCTCGATCGCCAAGAGCAGTTCGCTGAAATCGGCTTCGCGTGACAAAGGATCGAGTGTCGCGGCGTTCACAATCAAAGTCGGCGCACCATCATAGTCATGGAAAAACCGAGCGTAAGCTTCGTTCAACTTTTCCAAATAGGCGCGTTCGATCAATTGCTCGGCCTTGATTCGACGCTTCGCGATGCGCTCCATCAAAACATCCACCGGCGCCTGCAGATAGATGACGAGATCGGGCTTCGGCGGATTCACCACCATGCGCGCATATACCTGCTCGTAAAGACTGAACTCGGCATCATCGAGCGTCACTCGCGCGAAAAGCTTGTCCTTTTCGAGCAGGTAATCGGCAACCCGTACCGAGGCGAACAGGTCGTCTTGATGAAGACCCGACAACTGCTGAGTACGCTGAAACAGGAAGTGCAACTGCGCGGGTAACGCCGAGCCGATGGGGTCGCGATAGAACCGCTCAAGAAAAGGGTTGGTCTCAGCTTGCTCCAGAATGAGCTCCGCGTTCCAGACCGCTGCCAAACGGCGCGCCAACGACGTCTTACCGACCCCGATGGGGCCCTCGATGACAACGAAGCGGTGTTTGGGGGCGTCCGACATGTTCTCCCGACCACTCAAGCCAGACGCTGCACCCCTCGATCGGGAACCCGCTCGGCTAGCTCGCGAACACGACCCAAGCCGGGGATGTACAAATCGGCGGCGACGTCACGCAAAGGATACAGAACGAAATCGCGCTCCGGTATCCCAGGATGCGGCAATCTAAGCGACTCCGACTCCCGACTCTCGCGCCCGTAGACCAATAAATCTAGATCAATTTCGCGCGGGCCCCAGCGCTCGTGTCGCCGCGCCCGACCGAGCTCCGTCTCCAACTGCTGCAAGGCCGCAAAGAAATCCTCCAGCGGCATTTGGGTGAGCACCCCGACGACGGCATTGATGAAATCGGCCTGCTTTACCGGGCCGAAGGGCACAGTCCGATACAGCGCTGAGCGACGCCAAGATCGAGTCTTGGGCAATCCCGATATCGCAATGATCGCGCGCTCTACGGCAGCCCGCGAATCACCGAGATTACTGCCAAGCGCGACGTAGGCTGGGTGCCAAAGCACCGCGTCACTCGCCGCTACGTCGACCGCGACCACCTCGTCCGCGACGTCGTCCGCCGCGACTACGTGTCGCGCCGCTGCGGGTGGGACCCGCACCACTCGCACGACCCAAGCTCTCGGCCATCGCCGCGCGCTGCTCCGGGTTCGCCGACTGCATGCGCGACCACCACTCGACGATGGCGGCATCGGCCATACCGAATTGCGAACGCAGTTGCAGCAGATCAAAGGCCGCCCGGAATCGTGGATGCTCCATGGTGCGCAAGGCGCGACGCCCGCGCGGTGACTCCAAGCGCGGCTGCAGGGCAAACATGTCACGCAAGCCGAGGATGAAGCGGCGATGAACCGCCACTCGCCGATGAATGACCGTCACAGCTCGATCGACGGCATCGAGAATCGTCGCGATGTCGTGCCATTGCTCACGCGGCGCCTTCTCGATCTCGAGGCCGATCGGGCCATAGAGCAACACGGCGAACAGGAAGCCCGGCGTCACGGGCTTGTCGGCCTGCACTCGTGCATCGGTGTTGGCGAGTGCCTGCATGAGCATGCGCACGGGCGGACTATCCGGGTATCGCTCGATGAAGTCGCCAACGTTCGGCAACAAGACTTTAAGCAAACCACGGTTGCGCAAGGTCTCGACGCTGCGCGCGCCGTGGCCCGTCAAAAACAGCTTCAAGGTCTCATCGAACAAGCGCGCAGCCGGCACTCCGGCGAGCAGTTCTGCTAACTGACCGATCGGCTCGGCGGTCGCGGGTTCGATCTCGAAACCCAACTTGGCTTCGAAGCGAGCGGCACGCAGCATGCGCACGGGATCTTCGCGGTAACGAGTCTCGGGATCACCGATCAGACGCAAGCGACGCGCCTGCACATCCTCGAAACCACCGCAGTAGTCCCACACTGAGAAATCGGCGATGTTGTAGTACAGCGCGTTGCAAGTGAAATCTCGTCGCCATACATCGTCATCGATGTTGCCGTAGACGTTGTCGCGCAGGATGCGCCCACTGTCATCGACCACACGCTCGAGGTTCTCATCGAAATCATGGATGTCGTGTGCGTCCACGGTGTCATCCGCGACATCGCTCGACTCGACGTCGTCGATCAAGTCGTCGACGACCTCCACCGGCTCCTCTGCCTGCGACGGCGCACTCGAGGCGCGGAAGGTGGCCACCTCGATGATCTCTCGACCGAAAAACACGTGAGCCAGTCGGAAACGACGACCCACCAAGCGGCAGTTGCGAAAGAGCTTTTTGACTTGCTCTGGCAGCGCATCGGTCGCGACATCGAAGTCTTTCGGTTCGATGCCGAGCATGAGGTCGCGCACACAGCCACCGACGAGGAAAGCCTGAAAGCCCGCCTCCCGCAGTCGGTACAAGACACGCAACGCATCGGGTGAGATGCGTGAGCGCGAGATAGGATGGGAATCACGCGGGATGATGCGCGCGAGACGAGGAGTCGCCTCTGGGGAGGCAGGATTTGAATTCAAAGCAATGCGTTCCGCTTGAGCAATCGTGGCGGGCGCCTATAATACCTCGCCTCGGTACGTCATCACTCGGCCCAACGCTCCTTTCGTCTAGAGGCCCAGGACATAGCCCTCTCAAGGCTGTAACACGGGTTCGAATCCCGTAAGGAGCGCCACCTCATCGGGGGTTGGTCAAACCAGCCACATGAAACCCGCCCTGGCCCCAGTCTTCGCCCTGGAAAGGCTCTGCAAGTCCTACGGCACAGGGCCCGCTGCCGTGCACGCATTGCGCGGTCTCGACCTGACGATTTCCCCAGGTGAACTGCTGGTTCTGCTCGGACCTTCAGGCTCCGGCAAATCGACGTTGCTGAACATCCTAGGTGGTCTCGACCGCCCGACTTCCGATAGCGCGCGTTTCGGTAATCTCAATCTGGCGACGGCAGACGACGACACACTGACCGAGTACCGACGTCGCCACGTCGGGTTCGTCTTCCAGTTCTACAACCTGATCGCGAGTCTGACTGCTCGCGAAAATGTCGAATTGGTGAGCGAGATCGCTGACGCGCCGATGTCGCCAGACGAAGCTCTGCAGTTGGTCGGACTCAAGGAACGTACTACGCACTTCCCGGCGCAGCTGTCAGGCGGCGAACAACAACGTGTCGCCATTGCTCGGGCGATCGTGAAGCGTCCGACCGTGCTGCTCTGCGATGAGCCGACCGGCGCTCTCGATGTGGCAACCGGCGTCAAAGTGCTCGAATCGTTGCTACACGTCAATGAAACTATCGGCACCACGACGCTGCTCATCACCCACAACTCGGATATCGCCCGAATCGGCGATCGTGTCGTTCACTTTGCCGACGGCATGATTCGCGCGGTGGAGGTCAACGCCCGGCGAGTTGCGCCGAGCCAAGTCCGCTGGTGAGCCCACTCCATCACAAATTGCTTCGCGATCTGCGTCGACTGTGGATCCAGGCGATCGCTGCTGGAACGGTACTTGGCTGCGGGATCGCCATCTTCGTCATGTCCATCGGGACTTATGCCTCGCTGGAATCGGCGCGTGACGACTACTACCGAAAGTCGAAAATGGCCGACCTGACCACGTCCCTGGTCAGGGCACCCGACAGCATGGCCCCCTTTCTGGCTCTCATTCCCGGTGTCGCCGCCATCGAAACACGTACGGTGGGCTTCGGCTTGATCGACTTGCCGACAGTCGATGAGCCCGTCACTGCACAACTGCTATCTCTTCCCGAGGGTCGACGTCCTACGGTCAACGATCTGACCTTGCGAGCCGGGCGCTGGCCCGAGACACATCGACCCAACGAGGCCTTGGTCAACGAAGCCTTCGCCACCGCGCACGGCATCGAACCCGGCGGAACGATCTCACTCTTGATACGCGGCGAGCGAAAGCGCTTCACCATCGTCGGCGTGGCTAGCAGCCCCGAATTCGTCTTCGCGGTCGCGCCAGGCAGCATTCTGCCGGAGCCCGGACGATTCGGCGTTCTGTGGATCCATCGCAGCACGCTCGCCAGTGCCCTCGAACTCGATGGCGCCTTCAATGATTTGGTGCTGCGCTTATCCTCGGAAACGGCGCGTGCCGCCGTCAGCGCCACCATCGACGAGCGTCTGAAGCGCTACGGCAATCGCGGCACATACGGACGCGAACGGATGCTGTCTGCACGTTACTTGAGCGATGAGCTGTCACAACTGCGAACACTGGCTAGCATCTTGCCGCCGATTTTTCTGCTCGTCGCCGTGTTCCTGATCCACTCGATCCTCGCCCGCCTAGTCGGAATGGAGCGGTCGAATATCGGGCTGCTGAAATCGTTCGGCTATAGAAACTGGGCGATCGGCTGGCATTACGCCCAATTCTCGCTCGCATTTTCCGTGGTCGGCATTGCGATCGGTATCTCGCTTGGCATTGTGGTCGGCCAATACATGACAGGCGTGTATCGCGAGGTGTATCACTTTCCGACCCTCGACTTTCGAGCAGATGCGGTGACCTTCGTCGGTGCTGCTGCAGTCGGCCTGCTCGCCGGTCTATTGGGCGCGTTCAGCGCAGTCCGTCGCGCGACAGGGCTCGCACCGATCGTCGCTTTATCGCCACCGACACCGACATCGTTTCGCAAGCTCAGCAGTCGGATAGAGCGGCGACTGGATAGCCTGTCACTGCGCTCGCGTATGGTGGTGCGACGGCTATTCCAGTTCCCGCGTCGCAGCGCGATGACCATCATCGGAATTGCACTCGCATTGGCCTTGTTGATCATGTCCGAGCACTTCCCGATCGCCATCAGTCGTCTACTCGAACTGAATTTCGGTACTGCGCAGCGTATGCACGCGACACTCACCTTCGCCGACCAACGCAACGAGACCGTGTTACGCGAGATTGCCCGTCTTCCCGGCGTCGTCATGGTTGAGCCGATGCGCGTCGCGGATGTTTTCTTCTCCAGTGGCCACCGTCGCGAGCGCGAAGTCATCATCGCGCTACCTCAAAACGCCATGCTCAATCGACTCGTCGAATCGAGTGGATCGATCGTCACACCAGACAAGACGGGACTGACACTGTCGACAAGTCTCGCGCGAAAACTCGGCGTCAAAGCGGGAGATCGGATCTCGGTCGAGGCAACGGATGGACAACGCGTCACCACCGAAATCACCGTCAGTAACGTGGCGAGCCCCTTCTTGGGTGGCGGTGCCTACATGGATCAAACAGAACTCGGCCGCCTATTGCGTGAACGGAGTCGAGTGAGCGGCGCACACCTGATCATCGATCCCACACAACGTCAGCTGCTCAATGCGCGTTTGAAGCAAATTCCATCGGTCGTTGGGGTCGCCTACACGGATCGATTCCAGGACGAGCTGCAAAAACTCTTCCGTGAGGGCGTCGGCTTCTTTTCGAATATGTTCCTGTTTTTCTCACTCAGCATGGCCGCCGGGGTTGCCTTCTCGGCGGCACGAATCACCATCAGCGAGCAAGAGCGCGATCTTGCCACCTTGCGAGTGCTCGGCTACCACCGGAAGGCGATCTCGATTCTGCCTCTGGCCGAAATGACCGTTTTGCTGTTGGTCGCGATTCCAACCGGCTTGCTGCTCGGCGCCGCCCTCTCAAATTGGATGATGCACCAGTTTGAAACAGACCTTTTTTCGTTCCCGCTGATCTTCGACCGGGGTGCCTATGCGCAATCGACCCTCTTCATTACAGTGGCCGTGCTGCTGGCGACTGTCTGGGCTCGTCGTCACTTGGATAAAATGCAACTGGTTTCCGCGCTGAAATCACACGAATGAACCGATCACAAGTGTCGAAGTTTTTGATGCACCGATGGTACGCCGTCGCCGCTGCACTGGCGCTGCTTGGGGTGATGATATGGTCGCTCCAACCACGACCTATTCCGGTGGAGGTCGTCACCATCGATCAAGGCGTCGTGCGCAGTACGCTGATCGACGAAGGGCGAACCCGAATGCACGAGACCTATGTCGTCAGTGCACCGATGACAGGAGAACTGCTACGCGTCACCGTCGAGCCTGGCGATATCGTCAAGCAAGGCGATACGCTCGCCCGACTGTCGCGTAACCGCGCAGGATTTCTCGATGCACGAACCGACTCCAGCACGCAGGCATTGATCGCTGCGGCGCAGTCCCGTCTGCGTGCGGCGACGGCAGCGCGCGAATACGCTTCGGTCGAATATGAACGGGCGCAGAAACTCGCCGAATCGAGACTCATCGCCACAAGCACTTTGGATAGCGCCCGCACCCGATTGCGCACTGCCAGCGCCGAGGAAACCACCGCAAAAGCCGAATTGAGTCGTGCCAGAAGCGCCCTGCTCCCGGCTGAGAGCCAAAACTCAGCCGGCCAGATCGCGTTGGTCGCACCCTCGTCGGGCTACATCCTCGAAGTACGACAGGAAAGCGCAACTGCCGTTCAGGCTGGTACGCCGATCATCGTCCTCGGCGATCCGTCGCGCATCGACATCGTGGCCGAGTTTCTCTCGCAAGACGCCCTCCGTATCAAGGCGGGCGATACCGCATTGATCGAGAACTGGAGTACCGGCCAATCCGCTGGTCGAAGTATCCGCGCCATCGTCGAGCGCGTCGAACCTACGGCAAGAACGAAAATTTCAGCGCTCGGCATCGAGGAACAGCGCACTCGAGTCATCTTGCGTTTCGATGAAACGCTGCCAGCTGAGCTACGTGCGCATCAATACCGCGTCGACGCCCGAGTGATCCTAGATCAAGTGGACAAGGTCACTCGAGCTCCACCCGGAGCACTCTTTCGTGACGGGGATGATTGGAGCGTCTTCGTCGTACGCGATCAACGCGCCCGCTTGCAGCGCGTCGAGCTTGGTACCCGCGGCGACGACTTCACCGAAATCAAAGATGGCTTGCGAGTTGGCGACAAGGTTGTGGTATTCCCCAGCCGCGAGCTCTCAGACGGCGCGAAGGTCGAGTTGGAGACATCGTCTCGGTAAACCACTAGAGCACCTCGCATAAGGTGCTGCCAACATGACGCTATGTCATGGCGCCTACTCATCAGGCGAATTCTGCCGTTTGCAGCGATCTGCGCGATCTTCGCATTGGCGACGGTGGCCCTCGATGCCGCACTGCATGCAGCAGGTTGGCAAAGCATTGGTCGATATCTCGGCATACCGGGCACGCTGCTGATTCTGCTATCCCTGACGTACTCGCTACGAAAGCGCGGCAAGATAAAGTGGGGTAAGCCCCGCGCACTTTTGCATCTTCACGAATGGGTCGCGTGGATCGGCGCCTCGCTGGTACTCGTGCACGCAGGCGTGCATTTCGAAGCCTTGCTCCCCTGGCTCGCCACCGGAGCGATGGGCATTAACGTATTGAGCGGTCTAGTCGGAAAGTTCCTGCTCACCGGCACCCGCGAATCGATTGCGGCACATCGTAAAAAACTCGAGGCCGCTGGCGTTCAACCTGACGAGATCGAAGATCGCATGCTGGGTGAGCTCGCGGCTATGCGCGCCATGACTCGCTGGCGCACCGTACACATCCCGATCTTCTTGACCTTCGCGGTAACCGCAACGGGTCACATCGTCAGCATCCTGCTCTTCTGGAACTGGTCATGAGTCGGCGAACGGTCGTATTCCTCCTGATCGCTCTTCTGGTCGTCGCGGGCCTTTCCTTCATCGCTGCCGAGCAATGGATCGCACCCGGTCATCCCACTGCGGGTCACGAGAAGATCGCTCACGATTGCTTTGCCTGCCATCAGCCATTTCAAGGCACTCCCGCCGAGCGATGCGCGACCTGCCACGACTTCACCAAAAACAACGGTCGCTTGCAGTCAAAGACCGCGCTTCTCGTATTGCATCGCGAATTCTCCGGTCAGGAATGTACGAGTTGCCACGCAGGGCACCTGACGCGGGAAGTGACCTCCGCCACTCCGCGATTCGATCACAGTTGGTTCTTCCCACTCGAGGGGCCGCACGACACCGCATGTAAAACCTGTCATATTTCCGTGGGCTATCGAACCTATTCATGCACGGGTTGTCATGAGCACTCGCCAGATCGTCTCGCGCGCGAACATGCGGAAGAAGGCATCCGTAATCTCGATCATTGCGTCCGCTGTCATCGCGACGGCTCCGAGCACGGAACTGAACGCGAGTCGGCGCGCGAACAAGACCACGAGTAACCTGAGGGGACCATATGGATGACCCTCGCCTCAAAGCCATCTTGGCGAGCCCCAGTTACCGACTAGCCGAAGATGACGGAGATTTCCTCGAAAGCGATAGCGCCCGAGCCATCCGTCTTGCGCTCGAATTCCATCGTGCCGAAACCTATCTGCAAGCACACGGTATCGAGAGCACCGTCGCCGTCTTCGGTAGCTCTCGAGTTCGAGCACCCGAGGATCCGCTCGCGAGTGAACAGCACCGACACGACTACGAGCAGGCGCGCCGATTCAGCTACGACCTCAGCCGCGGTGCAGCACACGCGCCCGGATGCCATCGACTCGTCGTCGCA
>JACCDM010715410.1_pt1 | contig 20104 bp, 22 predicted proteins | sample 7445851 | NCBI WGS metagenome assembly JACCDM01 (sample SAMN15323438, study PRJNA562643) | freshwater metagenome | isolation source: river surface water | place: USA:Blue River Watershed | collected 2017-08-16
CGGGCCATACCCAACCCGTGCCTGCCTTTTGCCGAACGCTACCCTTGTGGCTTACCTCCCACGGCGGTGATGCGGGGAGGGCCGGGTGACATTTTGTGCGTACCCGCATCATGAGGAGCCCAGCCCTCCCCTCATCACCGCCTGCAACGCGCGACAAAAGCCCCCAGATCACGCCGACGTCAAACGCCGGTATTTGGCCCAGAGCGACTCTTTCGATTCGACGTGCTGCGGATTAACCGGGATGCAGGCCACCGGGCACACCTGCACGCACTGCGGCTCGTCAAAATGCCCCACGCACTCGGTGCACTTGTCCGGGTTGATCTCGTAGATCTCCGGCCCGAGGTAGATCGCCTGGTTCGGGCACTCGGGCTCGCACACATCGCAGTTGATGCATTCGTCAGTGATCATCAAAGCCATGACAGCACCCTGGAGAAGAAACGCAGGAAACGCATGAGGGGATTATCCCCGAGCCCGATCAACCCTCAGCCTTTGGAGGGCGTTGCGATCGGGTAGACCGCCGACGGCGGCAGACCCGCGAGGTGATCGGTCTGGGCCCACTGCACGATCTCGAAACGCTGCCCATCGGTGCGCACATGGTTGAGCCCCGCGTTGGGGATCAGGCACTCGCGCGGGCCGCCCAGGGCCTGGCCGGTGGCGCTGCGGTAGACCATGTCGAGCACGCCGCCATGCGAGACCACCACCGGCGACTGCCAGCCCTCTTGCGAGCAGCGATCGAGCAGGGCCTGCACCGCCTGCATCACGCGGGCATGAAACTGCCGGCGCGACTCGCCGCCCTCGGGGGCAAAGTCCGGATCATGGCTGCGCCAGCCCGCCACAACGTCGGGGTGGCGTTCCTGCACTTCTTGCAGTGTCAGGCCCTCGATCACCCCAAAGGACTGCTCTCGCCACAGGCTGTCGGGCAGGGCCGGGGTCTGCCACTGCCCGGCCAGCGGCTCGGCCGTCTGGCGGGTGCGCAGCAGGTCGCTGGCCAGCAAAGGACGCGGCCCCTGCGCCGCCAGGCTCAACCCCAGGCGCTGCGCCTGCTGCAAGCCCAGGGCGTTGAGGGGGGCGTCCAAATGGCCCTGCAAACGCAATTCGCGGTTCCAGTCGGTTTCACCATGCCGTACCAGCCAAAGATCGATCATGGGGGGCATTATGCGTTTGACACCCCAAGTGACCGTGTCACGTTTTAGAATGAACCGGTGAACGCCATGCTCAACGCCGACCTGCACTGCCACTCGACCGTCTCCGACGGCACCCTCACTCCCGAGGCTTTGGCCGCACGCGCCAAAGCCAATGGCGTGGAACTCTGGGCGCTGACCGACCACGACGAGATTGGCGGCCAGCAGCGGGCCCTGGAAGCGGCCCGTGCCGAAGGCATGAAATACCTCACCGGTACCGAAATTTCTGTGACCTTTGCGGGTCAGACGGTGCACATCGTTGGCTTGGGTTTTGACCATCGCAACCCGGCCCTGGTGGAAGGCCTGCGGCGCACCCGCGGTGGCCGCAGCGAACGGGCCCAGGAAATGTCGGACGGCCTGGCCAAGGTCGGCATACGGGGCGCCTACGAAGGCGCGCTCAAATACGTGGGCAACCCGGAGCTGATTTCGCGCACCCACTTTGCGCGCTTTTTGGTCGAAGCCGGCGTCTGCAAGGACACGCCCGAGGTGTTCCGCAAATACCTCACCGAAGGCAAGCCTGGCTTTGTGCCCCACCGCTGGGCGCGCCTGCAGGATGCGGTGGCGTGGATCCACGATGCGGGCGGCCTGGCCATCATCGCCCATCCGGCGCGCTACGGCTTCACGCCCAACGAGGAATACGCCCTCTTCACCGAGTTCAAGGCGCATGGGGGCCGTGGCGTGGAAGTCGTGACCGGCAGCCACTCGACGCAGGAAGCCGTGCGCTACGCCGAGACGGCGCTCGAATTCGGCCTGGCGGCCTCGCGCGGCAGCGACTTCCACAGCCCCGACGAAAGCCACACCGACCTGGGCGCCCTGCCCTTTCTGCCTGGACAGCTCACCCCCGTGTGGGAACTTCTGGCCGACCGCATCCAGTGAGTCGGTCTGCGCACAGCGCCCTCGCCGGCATCGGTTTTGCAGTCCTGGCCTCGGCCTGCTTTGCCACGCTGGACACCACCACCAAACACGTCAGCGCCAGCGTTTCGCTGCTGGTGGCCTTGTGGTTCCGGTATGCCTTCCAGGCGGTGGTCACCACCGCGATCGTCTGGAAAGGCCGGGGGCGCAAGCTGTTCTTCACGCGCCATCCGCGCTTTCAGCTGGCACGGGGCCTGCTGCTTTTCGTCAGCAGCCTGCTGGCCTTCTTCAGCCTCAAATACATGCCCGTGGGAGAGTTCACCGCGATCGTGCTGATGGCCCCGCTGGTGATCACGCTGCTGGCGGCCTGGACCCTGCATGAGAAGGTCAGCCGCATGCGCTGGGCGTTGGTGATGGGCGGTTTCATCGGCACGCTGGTCATCATCCGGCCCGACAGCCAGCACTTTGACTGGGCGGTGGTCTTGCCGCTGATCCTGGTCTTCACCAATTCGGGCTTTCAGGTGCTGACCGGGCGCCTGGCGCAGGCGCAGGAAGACCCGATCACCACGCATGTGCTCACCGGCTGGACCGGTACCCTGCTGGCCTCGCTGATGCTGCCCTTTGTGTGGGTATCCCCTCCGGACGCTGTGTCCTGGCTTCAACTGGGCCTGATGGGCCTGATGGCCACCCTCGGCCACTTTCTGCTGATCCTGGCTTATGGTCGTACCCCTGCCGCCACACTCACTCCCTACATGTATGCCCAGATCGGCTTTGCCATGCTGGGCGGCTGGATCGTCTTCAGCCACGTGCCCGACCGCTGGACGCTGGTGGGCATGGGCTTGGTGGCCCTGTGTGGTGCCTTGGGGGCCTGGCTCACACTGCGCGAGAGCCGACTGCGCGTGGAGCTGCCAGAATCCTGAGCCGGCCCAATCCCTGACACCATGGCGCAATTTTTTTCCGTGCATCCCGACAATCCCCAGGCGCGCCTGCTCAAGCAGGCGGTGCAGCTGCTGGGCCAGGGGCAGGTGCTGGCCGTGCCGACCGATTCGAGCTATGCCCTGGTCTGCCATCTGGACGACAAAGCGGCCGTGGACAGGCTGCGCCGGATCCGAGGCATCGACGAAAAGCACCACCTGGCCCTGCTGTGCCGGGACCTGAGTGAACTGGCCAACTACGCGAAGGTGGACAACCGGCAGTTTCGCCTGCTCAAGCTCGCCACCCCCGGGCCATTCACCTTCATCCTCGAAGCCACCCGGGAGGTGCCCCGGCGCCTGAGCCACCCGCAGCGCAAGACCCTGGGCCTGCGGGTGCCGGCGCATGCGGTGCTGCAAGCGCTGCTGGCGCTGCACGGCGCGCCACTGATCGCCAGCACACTGATCCTGCCGGGCGAGAATGAACCGCTCAACGACCCGCAGGAGATCCGCCAGCGCCTGGAGCACCAGATCGGGGCCGTCATTGACGCTGGCGCCTGCACGCTGGCCCCCACCACCGTGGTGGACATGACCGCCGACACGCCGGTGCTGCTGCGCCAGGGCCAAGGCGACCCGACCCGGCTGGGGCTGTGAGGGCCACAGCCCGAAGAACCCAACGGGGTCTGAGACAATCACGGGGTGGAAACCAGCCAACTCATCCAGACCGTCCTGATCTATGCCCTGCCGGTGGTCTTTGCGATCACCTTGCACGAGGCCGCGCATGGCTACGCCGCCCAGCGCCTGGGCGATCCGACGGCCGCGATGATGGGACGCGTCACACTCAACCCCTTGCCGCACATCGACCCGGTCGGCACCCTCCTCATGCCCCTGCTGCTGTACTTCAGCACCAGCGGGGCGTTTCTGTTTGGTTACGCCAAACCGGTGCCCGTGCGCTTTGACCGGCTGCGACACCCCAAGCGCGACATGGTCTGGGTCGCACTGGCCGGTCCGGGCGCCAATCTGCTGCAGGCCTTGCTTTGGGGCGTGCTGCTCTACGTGCTGGCAGGCGCCGGCGTGACAGAGCGTTTCTTCATGGAGATGTGCAAGGCCGGCATGCTCACCAATGTGGTCATGTTCGTCTTCAACCTGTTTCCGCTGCCGCCGCTGGACGGTGGCCGCATCCTGGTTGGCCTGCTGCCCTGGCGGCAGGCCGTGCTGGTCTCACGCGTCGAGCCCTGGGGCTTTTTCATCGTGTTGGCGCTGGTGATCACCGGCGTCATCAGCTCGGTGTGGATGCGCCCGCTCATGGACCTGACCTTCGACCTGCTCAAGCTCTCGCTGAGCCCACTGTCTTTCCTGATCCGCTGACCGATTTATGACTGCTGCCCCCCGTACCCGCGTTCTCACCGGCATCACCACCACCGGCACCCCCCACCTGGGGAACTATGTGGGCGCCATCCGGCCCACAGTACAAGCCAGCCGCGACCCCAGCACCGACGGCTTTTACTTCCTGGCCGACTACCACGCCCTGATCAAATGCGATGACCCGGCGCGCATCCAGCGCTCCACCATGGAAATCGCCGCCAGCTGGATCGCCGCCGGGCTCGACCTGGACAAAGTCACCTTCTACCGCCAATCCGACATCCCCGAGATCCCCGAGCTGACCTGGCTGCTGACCTGCGTAACCGGCAAGGGCCTGCTCAACCGCGCCCACGCCTACAAGGCGGCCTTGGACAAAAACCAGGAAGCCGGCAAGGACCCCGATGCCGACGTGAGCGCTGGCCTGTTCATGTACCCCGTGCTGATGGGCGCCGACATCCTGATGTTCAAGGCGCACAAGGTGCCGGTGGGGCGCGACCAGATCCAGCACATCGAGATGGCGCGTGACATGGCCTCGAGCTTCAACCACCTCTACGGTGAACATTTCGTGCTGCCAGAAGCCGTGGTGGAAGCCTCGGTGGCGCTGCTGCCCGGCCTGGACGGGCGCAAGATGAGCAAGAGCTACGACAACACCATTCCACTGTTCGCCCCCAGCGCCCAGTTGCGCAAGCTGATCATGGGCATCCTGACCGACTCCAAGGCCCCGGGCGAGCCCAAGGCCACCGAAGGCTCGGCGCTGTTTCAGATCTACCAGGCCTTTGCCTCGGCCGAAGAAACCGCCGCATTGGCGCAGGCCTACACCGAGGGCATCGCCTGGGGCGATGCCAAGCAGATGCTCTTCGAGCGCATCGAGCGTGAGGTCGCGCCCATGCGCGAGAAGTACGAGGCCCTGATCGCCAACCCCGCCGACATCGACCGCCTCTTGCTGGCCGGCGCCGACAAAGCCCGCCAGCTGGCCACCCCCTTCATGCGGGAGCTGCGCCATGCGGTCGGCCTGCGCCCCCTGGCCCTTTCGGGCAGCCAGCCAGCCCAGCCCAAAGGCGACAAGCCCGCCCTGGCGAGCTTCAAACAGTACCGCGAGAAAGATGGCCTGTTCTACTTCAAGCTGGTCAGCCCCCAGGGACAGGTCCTGCTGCAAAGCACCGGCCTGAGCGCTCCGCGCGAAGTCGGGCAAATGGTGGCCCGGCTGCAGCAGGAGGGGGCCGGGGCGCTGGCCGGGCTGCGTGCGCACCTGCTGCCGCTCTCGAGCGAGGACGAGCAACAGGTGACCCAAGCACTGGCCAAAATCGTCGAGGCCAGCCAATGACCGCCATTTCTGAGGCGGATAAAAAAACTTTTTTGCAGACTCTTGCAAAAAATGGTATTGTTTGAGTCCGAAAGTAACAAAATTGCTTGAATCATGACTGTCTATGTCATTGAAGACCATCCCTTGATGCGCGATGCCCTGACCATGCTGATCCACCGCGTGCGTCCGGGGCTCAAAGTGGTGCCCGTGCACAAGATGAACGTGCTGGACACGGCGGTGGCCAAGAACGGCCCGGCCGAGCTGTTTTGCCTGGACCTGCAGTTGCCGGACACCCTGGGCCTGTCGGGCATCCACACCCTCAAGGCCAAATACCCTGACGTGGCCGTCGCCGTCGTGACCAGCTCCGACGCCGCCGAGTTCGAAGAACGCTGTCTGGCCGCGGGCGCAGACCGCTTCATCGAGAAAAGCGACAACCCGAGCCAGATCATCGAAGCGCTCAGGCAATTCCTGGTTCCTGAAGAGGAGCGCGCGGCCGCCGACGCCCAAGCGGCCCACGTCCCGACCAAACTCTCCAAGCGCCAGAAGCAGCTGATCCTGATGCTCGATCAGGGGCTGTCCAACCGGGACATTGCGGAAAAGCTCAGCATCAGCGAGCACACCGTCAAGGTCCACTTCTGGCGCCTGTTCCGCCGCCTTGGCGTCAACAGCCGCACGCAGGCGCTGCACTTTGCGCGCACCAACGGCTGGCTCGGCCTCTGAGCTCAAGCCCCTCCACCACACAGGGCCCTGCGGGGCCCTTTTGCTTCAGTCCTTTTTCTTGTTGACGATGTCGGGCGTCACCGCATCGAGCACGTTGACCGTGGTCTTGACGCCATAGACCACCGCCGATGCGGCGGCATCGGCCACCGCCAGCACGGTGCAGCCACTCAGGCCGCAGACAAGTAACAGGGCAAACAGGAATTTCACAGGAGGCTTTCCGGGGCAGGCCGCTCAGACGATCCGATCAGGCCTTGCGTTCAAGAGGTGTGCGCATGGTAAACGCGCTCGGCCGCGATCAGATCGAGCGAAGCAAAGCCAACCGATTTGAACACCGTGATGTCCGAGGCGCTGCGGCGCCACGCACGCCGGGGCTGTGCGGCCAGCTCGGCCAGTTCGGCTTCGATCGCCGAAGGGGTGATCAGCCCCTGTTGCAGGGCTTGCCAGACCTCCCCCCCTTTTTCGATCACCGCCGCACGCTGGTCGGCGAACACCTGGGCACGGGCCATGAGCGCAGGCTCGGCTTCGGCCATCTGGGGCGTGAAGGCGCCCACCAGCCCCAGATGGGTGCCGGCCCGCACCCCATCCGTCGGGATGAAGGGTTGGGTTGCCGTGGTGGCCACCGCCACCACATCAGCCTGGGCCAGGGTCTGCTGCAGGTCGAGCGAGACCTCCACCTGCAGATCCAGGCCCTGCAATCGCCTGAGCACGCTCTGGGCCCGCTGCGGATCACGGCCCCACACCAGCACCCGTTCCAAGGGCATCACGCTGGCATGGGCCTGCACCAGCGGCGCGCTCAGGGCCCCCGTGCCCAGCACCGCCAGCGTGCAGCTGTCGCTGCGCGCCAGCAGCCGGGCCGCCAGTGCCGCCGCTGCCGCCGTGCGGCGCAGGGTCAGCTCGGTGCCATCCATGACCGCCAGCGGCTGGCCGGTTTCGCAGGAAATCAGCACATAGACCCCCGAGACCGCCGGCAGGCCCAGCGCACCGTTGCCAGGCCAGACCGACACCAGCTTGACCCCCATGCGCTGACCACGCTGCCAGGCGGGCATGACCAGCACACAGCTGTCGTCGTGGTTGGGCGAGAGCACGCTGCGCGCAGGCACCTCGATCGGTGCTTGCAGACCGCTGGCCAGGGCCTCGACCAGCTGGGGATAAGGCAGTGCCGCCGCAACGGCTTGGGCGTCAAAGTGATGCATGGTCAAGAGCTGAGCTATCCTGTTGAAAAAAACCACCGATCTGCCATGACCGTATCGAAAGCCATGCACACCGATGTCCTGATTGTGGGGGGCGCAGCCGTCGGCAGTGCCGCCGCCTACTTCCTCGCGTCAGAGCCGGGCTTTCAGGGTCGGGTGCTCGTCCTGGAACAGGACATGCGCTACGAGAAATCCGCCACGGCGCTGTCGGCAGCCTCCATCCGCCACCAGTTTTCCACACCGGAGAACATCCGGCTGTCGCAATTTGGCACCCACTTCCTGCAAACCATGGCCCCGGCACTGGCGGTCGATGGCCAGCTTCCGGACTTTGGCTTCAAGGAGCGGGGCTACCTGTTCCTGGCCACGGCGGCCGGACTGCCGGTGCTGCAATCGAACCACCGCGTTCAGCGTTCAGAGCAGGTGGACGTGGCGCTGCTGGACCCCGCACAGCTGCGCGAACGCTTTGCATGGCTGCATGTGGATGACCTCTCGGCCGGATCGCTGGGTCTGAGCGGCGAGGGCTGGCTCGATGCCTATGGCCTGATGCAGGGTCTGCGGCGCAAGGCCGTGTCCCTGGGGGTGCAATACCAACAGGCACAGGTGGTGGGCTTGCAGCGTGAAGGCCGCCGCATCGTGTCGGCCCGCCTGAGCGATGGACGCGACCTGACATTCGACACCGTCATCAACGCAGCGGGCACCGGTGCCGCCACTCTGGCCCGCAGCGCAGGCATCCACTTGCCCGTGGAATCGCGCAAGCGCAGCATTTTTTTCTTCACCAGCAGCGCCAAGCTTCCCGATTGCCCGATGGTGATCGATCCAACAGGCGCCTACTTTCGCCCCGAGGGCGAGGGCTTCATCTGTGGCATCGCGCCCCGCCCCGAAGAGGACCCCGAATGCCATGATTTCGAGGTGCAGCACGCGCTCTTCGAAGAGGTGCTCTGGCCGATTCTGGCGGCGCGCGTGCCAGGCTTCGAGGCACTGCGCCTGCAGCGCAGCTGGGCGGGTCATTACGACATGAACCTGCTGGACCACAACCTGATTCTGGGCGCACACCCGGACATCGAGAACCTGCTGTTTGCCAACGGCTTCAGCGGCCATGGCCTGCAGCAATCGCCGGCAGTGGGCCGCGCGCTCTCGGAGCTGGTCACTTACGGAGGCTTTCGCACCCTGGACCTGCAGGCCTTTGGCTGGTCCAGGGTGCTGGACAAGCGGCCCCTGCTGGAAATCAACGTCGTGTGAGCCTCATCCGCCCAGCAGGCGCGTGATGCGGTCGGCCGCTTGTTTGACCGGCGTCGCCAGCGACGGCAACAGGCGCTGCACCGGCATGCTCAAGGAAAGCGCGCCCGCCAGATGCCCAGGGGCATCGAAGACAGGTGCGGCCACACCGGCGATGTCGGCGTCGCGATCGCCCGCCAGCACCGCCACCCCATCGCGCCGGATCGCGGCATAGACCGCCCCTTTGGCCCCGGAAAAAGCCAGCAGCACGCGCCCGGCCGCACCGCGGCCCAGCGGCAGCAGCGCGCCCACCTGCAAATGGTCACGCACCGGCCGCGGCGAATCGACGCGCAGCAGACACAGGCGCTGCTCGCCCTGACGCACGTAGTAGCTGGCGCTTTCGCCTGTGGCGTCCGCGAGTTCCTGCAGCACGGGCATCACCACCGCCTCCACCGACACCGAGGCCGCACGCACGCGTTGCAAGCGCTCCACTGCGGCGCCCAAGGCATACCGGCCATCGGCCAGCCTGAGCACCAGACCGGCATGCTGCAAGGACGCCAGCATGCGCAGCACCGTGCTTTTGGAAATGCGCGTGTGCGCAGCGATGTCGGCCAGACCGGGCATCGGCCTGGCCGTGCTGAAGGCACCCAGGATCGAGAGGGCCCGGTCCAGGGTGGCCACCCCCCCTTGGGCAGCGTGTTCATCGGCCAGTGCAGGCAAGCGAGGACGTCTGGGCATGGTTCAGCAAAGGTGAGGCATCAAGCGCTGCGGCCAAGCTGGACAGCGGCCGCGGTGTTCCTGCATAATTTATTTTTTGAAACGCCGTTCTATCTTAGCAAAATCTGGAGACATGGCCTTGCAGCGCACCGCGCAGCGGCCCGCCAAGGCGCCGTGACCCCCCACCCACTGAAGATGCAAGCCTTGCCCCCCGCCTCTGGCCCGCTACGCGGTATGCGCGTGCTGGACCTCACCAATGTGCTGGCCGGCCCCTTCGCCTGCCACCAGCTGGCCCACCTCGGCGCCGACGTCATCAAGGTCGAAGCGCTCGATGGCGGCGATCTTGCGCGTCAGCTGGGCGCCGATCCGGCGCTCAACCAGCGCCAGATGGGCGTGTCCTTTTTGGCGCAGAACCCGGGCAAGCGATCGATTGCGCTGGACCTCAAGAAACCCGGTGGCAAGGCGGTGCTGCAGCGCCTGGTCGCGGGTGCGGACGCCCTGGTGGAGAACTTTCGTCCGGGCGTGATGGCGCGCCTGGGCCTGGGCTTCGAGGACCTGCTGCAACACAACCCCCGGCTGGTTTATTGCGCCATCTCCGGCTTCGGCCAAGACGGGCCCCTGCGCGATTTGCCAGCCTACGACCAGATCATCCAGGGCATGTCGGGCGTGATGAGCATCACCGGCGATACCGAGAGTGCACCGCTGCGTGCAGGCTTTCCGGTGGCCGACACCATCGGTGGCCTGACCGCAGCCATGGCCGTCTGCGCCGCCCTGGCCGAGCGCGGACGCGAGCGGGGCCGATTCATCGACGTGTCCATGCTTGAAGCGGTCATGGCCACCATGGGCTGGGCGGTCTCCAACCTGCTCATTGCCGGGCGCGAAGCCAGCCCCATGGGCAATGAAAACATGACCGCCAGCCCTTCGGGCACGTTCCGCACGGCCGATGGACTGCTGAATATCGCGGCCAACAAGCAGGAACAGTTCGAGGCCCTGGCCCGGGTCATTGCTCGTGAAGACCTGGTGCGCGACCCCCGCTTCGCGCTTCGCCAGGGGCGGCTGGAGCATCGCTTTGCGCTCAAGCAGGAGATCGAAGCGGCGCTGGCTGCGCACAGCACGCAGCACTGGTGGCCCTTGCTCACCGCGGCCGGTGTGCCCTCGGGCCCGGTGTACTCCGTGGCAGAAGCCCTGGCGCACCCGCAGGTGGCCGACCGCGACATGGTCGCCAGCTTTGCTGAAGTCCCAGGCGTGGGCCGCGGCATCCGGGTGCTGCGCACCGGCATCAAGCTCGACGGCCAGGCACCCGCTGTGCTTGCCCCACCCCCCACCCTCGGGCAGCACACGCAGGACATCCTGACCGAGCTGGGTTATGACGCAGCGGCCGTGGCTGCCCTGCAGGCAGAAGGATCCATATGAACGAGCCCAACCTCGACAAGGACGCCGAACAGCTCGGCCGCGACTGGTGGCGCACCGCCATCATCGACATGCAACCTGGCGTCATCCGCTACCGGGGCTATGCCATTGAGGACCTGATCCGCCAGCACACCAGCCTGGTGCAAATGGTGTGGCTGATGACGCGCGGCGAATTGCCCACCGCTGCGCAAGCCCAGCTGCTCGAAGCCGCCCTGATGGCGGGCGTTGACCACGGCCCTCAGGCCCCCAGCATCGCCATCACGCGCATGGCAGCTACCTGCGGGGTGGGCATCAACAGCGCCATGGCCTCGGGTCTGAATGTGCTCGGCGATGTGCATGGCGGTGCCGGAGAACAAGCCCTGGCGCTTTACCAAGAGGTGGCCTTGCGCCTGGACGTCGGCAGCGCCATGCACGATGCGGTGCGCTCGGCGCTGGACGCGCATGCGCAGCAACACGGCAAAGCCATACCGGGCTTTGGGCACCGTTTCCACCCGGTCGACCCGCGCACCGCCCCCCTGCTCGAGCGTGTCGCGCAGGCGGTGGCGGCGGGCGTGGTGACGGGCCGCTTTGCCGCCATCGGCCAGGCCATCGAAGACGCGCTGGCCGAGGGACGCCCGCGCCGCATCCCGATGAACATCGACGGGGTCACCGCCGTCATCTACGGCGAACTGGGCTTTCCGGCGCCGCTGGCGCGGGGCCTGTTTTGCCTCTCGCGCGCGGTCGGCTTGCTCGCCCACGCCTGGGAGCAGATGCAGCAAGGCGAACGGATCAAGGGGCCACTGCCCAAGGCCTGGACCCCGAGCTATACGGGGCCTTCAGCGCGGCCAGTGGCCGAACCCGATGAAGCTGCGCCCCGGGATCACTGAGGCGTGGCGCCGGTTCGCTTGATCACGCGTCCCCATTTTTCGAGTTCGCTGAGGTTGAACTCGGCCAACTGCCGGGGGGTGCTGGTCATGGGCTCCAGGCCCAGCGCTGTGAATCTGCCGCTCACCTCGGGCTTGGCCATGGCCGTCACGATGATCTGATTGAGCCGGTCAACGATCGCCTGAGGCGTGCCGGTCGGTGCATACATGGCATACCAGGCCAACAGCTCGAAACCCTTGAGGGTGTTCGCAATCGGCGGCACTTCGGGCATGAGCGCAGACGCTTTGGCGCTGCTGACCCCCAGGGCCTTGACGCGGCCAGCCTTGACCTGCACCGAACCCGTGGCCATGTCGGTGAACATCATGTCCACCGTGCCGGCCATGACGTCTTTGAGGCCGTCCGGGATGGATTTGTAGGGCACATGAACCATGTCGATGTCGGCTTCGAAAGTCAACATGGCGCCCGGCACCAAGGTTCCCGCACTGCCAGAGGCGTAAGAGAGCTTGTTCGGTTTGGATTTGGCCAAAGCAATCAGCTCCGACAGGTTCTTGGCCGGCAACGAAGGGTGGGCCACCAAGAGCGCAGGCGTGTTGGCGATGCGGCCAATCGGCACGAAATCCTTGATGGGATCGTAGGGCAGTTGCTTGTAGAGGTGCGGGTTGGCTGCCTGGGTTGTGTTGGTGGTCACAAACAGCGTGTAGCCATCTGCCGGTGAGCGAGCCGCTGCCTGAGCACCGATATTGCCGCCAGCGCCGGCTTTGTTGTCGATGACCACAGACTGGCCCAGCGCGGTCCCCAACTCTTGTCCGATCAGCCTGGCCACCTGATCGGCACCGCTGCCCGCGCCGAAGGGCACGATGATCTTGATGGGCGCCTGTGGCCAGTTGCTGGTTTGTGCACCAGCGGCCATGGCCACCACAGAGGCCGACATGGCCACTGCCAGTTGAAGGAATTGGGATCGTTTCATGATGAAGTCTCCTGAGTAGATGGACGTGTCAAAGGGCGCAGCCATTGCAAGATGGCATCGAGCACCTGATCGCTGTTGCGATCGAGCATGGGGAAATGGGAATTGCCAGTGATGCCGCGCTGGGGCAAGTCCAGCGTTTGCGCGCTGGCGCCGAGGGCACACAACTGTTGCTGATGCGCGTCGACGCGGGCGCGGTATTTGCACCAAACCGGATGGTCATGCACATGGTCGCCCCACACCATCAGATAGGCAGGGCCAGCCGGTGTAGCGGGCAATTCGTGCGGCGCACCCGAGGGTTCGATGGCCACCACGGCCTTGAGCCATTCGGGGCGCTGTGTCGCCATGGTCAAGGCAAGACCCCCCCCTTGGCTGTGGGCCATCAGCACGCACGGCCCGATCTTCTCTAGAAAAGCCTCGTAAGCCCGCAAGGTCATGGCCTCGTGGTCGGCCCAGCGGGGCACCCACTGCGCCGCAAAAGCCTCAAAGGCTTCGGTGGGAAATTGTTGCCCGGGGTGCACCTGCAGCCCGCCCCGCTCATCGGCCTGGGCGGGCCCCAAGCGGAACATGTCCCAGCCCTCTTCCAGGGTTCGGAACAAAGGCGCATGCTGGTAGATGTCGGGCCAGCGCGACCAGCCCGCGCGTCCGCGTTCCACCGCATCACAGACATACACATCGAAACCCATCTCGAGCAAGCGCTGCAGCCATCCGGGTCGACCGTCCGGGGTGGACTCCCAGTTGGCGCCGGTCATGCCACCGCCGTGCCACAGCACGATCGGCCATGGGCTGACGGCATGCTGCTGCAGGTAATACTGAACGTACATCTGCCCGCTCACATAGCTGCCGTTCGGGTCCACGGTGCGCGGGGCGGCCCCCACCGCGAGCCGAACATGCTCAAGCGGCAAACCACGCAGGGTCTTGCGCTGGCCGCCGATGTGAAAGCTGCCGACACTGCGCAGATTCAGGCGGCCTGGCGCAGACAGGGTGCAAGCGGTCATCGCACCGCGCCCAAGCCGCTTTGTTCGACGGCAAAACTGCGGATCCGGGGCTGTTGGCCAAAGGCCAGCTGGACCGCCTGGTCCACGCCATCGAGGAATCGCGTCAGCGCTGCCCCCTTGCGATCGGGTCGATCCCGGTAGTGCGCCTCCACGAACACGGGGGCACCGTCGAGCATCTGCACCCCTGAAATCAGCGCCACTTGGATGGCATCGGCTCGAGCGCCCATGGGGCCGATGCACAACTCGCGCAAGGTTTGCGCGAGACGCTCGCAAGCGTCTGGGGCAGGACGCTGTGCGCAAAAAATCTTGATCACGGGCATGCCTGAAACACGGGAATGGTTGCAATGCGCGCCAGTTTGATCCGATTGATCGATGAGGTAAATTGAGTTTTTTTGTATGATGAATGCATGATGCGCATCAATTACCGCATGGATGACCTGCGTGCCTTGCTGGCACTGGCCCAACATCGGAGCTTCGTCCGTGCGGCAGAGACCCTGCACATCACCCAGTCCGCCTTCAGCCGGCGCATTGCCCAGCTCGAAGACGTGGTGGGCGCCCGACTGGTGGAGCGAACATCGCGCCGAGTGGCTTTGACGCCGCTGGGCCAGGCATTGGCGGATCAGGCCCGCATCTTTGTGCCGCAGATGGACCAGTCCATGGAAGACGCCTACCGGCAGGCGCGCGGCGAATCGGGCAGCGTGACCTTGGCGTGTCTCACCACCGTGGCCTACAGTGGCTTGCCGAAAGTGCTGGGGCGATTCAGGCAGGCCTTTCCCAACGTGCGCCTGCACGTGCGCGACGACACAGGCCAGCGCGTGACGCAATCGGTGATCCGCAGGGAAGCAGAATTCGGTGTGACGGTCTGTCAGGGACAGACGGCGGACCTGGTGGTGCAAGCCGTCGCCAAAGACCCTTTTGTGTTGGCCGTGGCGCCCGATCACCCATTGGCACGAAGAAAGTCCGTGCAATGGCATGAACTGGCCCACTGGAAACCGGTCAGCCTGGGGCGCAGCAGCGCCAATCGGACGCTCATCGACGCGGGACTCATGGACCAGGGCATCGAGCCCCCCTGGTTTGACGAGGTGGAACACCTCTCCACCATGATTGGCTTCCTTCGAAATGCCCAGGTCGTGGGCGTTTTGCCGCGCATGGCCCTGGACGCCAGGGCGCCCGACCTGGTCATGCGCCCCTTGACGCATCCTGTGCTCAGCCGAGACATTGGGCTGATTCGGCGATCTGAAACTGAACTCAGCAAAGCGGCTCAAGCCTTGTGGGACATGCTGGCGCAGAGCTTGCTGCGGGGCAAAGCCTGAATCGTCGCGCGCATGGGCTGGTCGGGCTGTTTTGTAGCATTGAAGATTTGAAGAAAATCTTCATGGCAGGGTAGAAAAGATTCTTTCACTTAATGACACAGTTCTTGACCCCTTGTTTTTGGTGGGGTCAGGGATTCGAACCTGCCTTGCGGCCCTGATGAAGCCGGTCAGGCCCTGCTCTCAAGCTGAGGCATGGAACTGTTCCGTCGAGATCAATCGGCCGAAATTCTTCGCTCTTTGATCACGCGCCCCCACAAAGAAACCTGCTGCTCAATAAAGGCTTGCGCTTGCTCAGGTGTCGTGCGTTGAATCTCGCCGCCCAGTTGCGCAATTCGCTGTTTGACCTCAGCCGAATCTAATGCGTACTGAAACGCCGAAGCGATCTTGCCCACTACAGCCGCAGGCGTTGCAGCAGGTACAAAGACTGCGTTCCACTCGTAAATTTCGGCACCTTTCACGCCAGCTTCACTCAGCGTTGGAACGCCCGGAAGAATGGGAGAGCGCTTGGCGGAGGTCACGGCCAGAGCCCGCAGCTTGCCACCCTGAACATGTTGCAAGGTCGAGGCCAGGTTGCCAAAGAAGAGCGGCACTTGTCCGCCAATCACATCGTTGAGGGCGGGGCCGCCCCCTTTGTACGGCACGTGAACCATGTCAGCGCCCGTCGCTGATTCAAAGAGAGCGCCGGCGAGGTGCTGCGCCGAGCCATTGCCGGAAGACGCGTACGAAACAGCATCCTTGCTCTTCTTGGCCGTGGAGATCAAGTCAGGAACACTTTGCGCAGAAAAGTTGGCATTGACCAGCACCACATTGGGGAAAAGGGCAACCACACCGACGGGCTTGAATGCCTTCATCGGTTCGTAGGGCAGCTTTGGATAAAGCGATGGATTGACTGCAAACGACGACGCATCGAGCATCAGGGTGTAGCCGTCTGGCGCGGCTTTGGCCACTGCGGCAGCGCCAATCTGTCCACCAGCACCCGGTTTGTTTTCGACAACGACGCTCTGCCCCAGTGCCTCGGACATCTTGGGTGCAAGCAAGCGCGCCATCGCATCTGCGCCGCCTCCTGGCGGATAAGTCACGACCAGCGTGACCGATTTGTTGGGCCAGGAGGCACTGGCCTGCGCGAATGACAGTGAACCCATCAGTCCCCCCAGAACCAACAAGCTGAGACCACGAATTTTTGTCGCAATCGATGAATGGCGCATGGTTGTCTCCTTATTTGACATGTGCTGTATACGTGAAAGAAAAAGCATCGCCGCGCGTGGTACGCCGCTCAACGCAGCGCCCCGCAACATCAAAGGCCAGGCGTTCGACCAGGACACAGGGGTGACCAGGTTGCAAACGAAGTCGCGAAGCTTGGGTGGCATTGAGTTGGGCGAACTTCAGCTCATCTTGTGCGTGATGGACCAAAATTGCGCAACGCTGCTGGTACATGGGATACAGAAGGTCATCCCAGTCCTCGGTGTCGGAATCGGCCAAGGCTCCGAAATGCGGCAACGGCAGCACAATGGTTTCCAAAAGACAGGGCTGTCCATCGATGCTGCGAAGTCGTTCCAGCTGCATCACCTGTCCATCAATGTCGATCTGGAAGGTCTTGGCTTCTGCAACTGAAGGGTGACGGAAACGGCGATGAAGGATGCGTGACGCCGGGGTCGCAGGAAGTCCGCCTTCCGACTGGAATCGAAAAAAACGCATCATGGAGGCGTTGTCCAGACCGCTGCTGACGAATGTTCCTTTGCCATGTTGCCGGCGTAAAACGCCATCCTGGACCAGCAATGACAGGGCCTGGCGCAAGGTTCCCAATGCCACACCGTAACTTTGTGCCAAGGAAACTTCCGACGGAATCATCTGCCCTGGCTGCCATTCCCCGTCCAGAATTCGCTGGCGCACTGCGGCAGCGAGGGTTCCATATCGGCTTTGACCGAGAGAATGGGAAGTTACAAGGAGCGAATTCATATCTAGTCCTCTAGAGGACTAAAATGTACAGCATGAAAATACCATCTTCAAGCCCCTGCGTTGACACCCACTTTCATATTTTTGAAAGTGGGGTGGCCATCCAGGGGGCACGCTATGTACCTGCCTACGCGGCCACGCTGAATCAATGGTGGGCATTGGCTGGGGCTATGGGTGTGACCCATGGCGTGCTGATTCAGCCCAGCTTCTTGGGGACCGACAATCGGCTGATGCTGCAAGGGCTTGCGGCCTATCCAGAGCAACTGGTGGGGGTTGCCGTGGTTGAACCCACGGTCTCGCCTCAGCAATTGACTGAGATGCATGCGGTTGGCGTCCGGGGTATTCGACTCAATCTGGTCGGCGGGAACCACTGTGTGGACGATTGGAGCTTGAATTCAGTACTCTGGGAGCACTTGATCGCTCTGGGCTGGCATATCGAAATCCACACCGATCCCGGCCGCTTGCCCGACGTATTGCCCAAGTTGCCAACGGGGCTGAGGGTGGTGGTCGACCACATGGCCAAACCCCTGGCAGCCCTTCCCAGCGATCCCACACTGCAGATCTTGCACCGCTATGGACCTGATCGTGTGATGGTGAAACTCAGTGGTGCTTACCGCCAGGCTGGAGTAGATGCCGTTGATTTGGCTCAAGCGCTGCTTGGTGAGCTGGGATCCACGGCGCTTGTTTGGGGAAGTGATTGGCCCTGCACCAACCATGAAAGTTGTGCGGATTACCCGTCATTGCGCAGCCATCTGACGCGATGGGTGGGCGATAGACATTGTGATGAAATCATGAGACTGAACCCCATGCGCTTGTATTGGGGCTACAACCAAACAACTTGATCGCGGTACCCAAGGAATATGTACCGACAACCCTCGCCATAGCGGATGAGACAAGTTCGAATCCCCACCGCTCCAAGCCCGCATGAAACCTGGACTCACGCAAATGTTCGTGACTTTTCGAGGCAGTTCGGCAACGGGGGTTGCTCCGAAATCGCGCAAACCCTTGTTCTAATTGATTTTTTTGAACTCGCTCAGTCAGGTGGTTCCGAGCAGAACAGCGTCTCAATCGCGCTGAAGCCCCTGTATGAAGGGGCTTTCTTCAACCTCTGGTCAGGCGATCGCAGAGAAAAACCCAATCAGATCAATGGCTTGAGTTCGGGGATTGAAGAATTGAAACTTTGAAGAAAGTTTGCATGGCGGAGTAGGAGGGATTCGAAACATCAGTTCCATAATCGTTTATCGAAATGATCATCTGCAAACATCTGCGCCAGCCAGCTAAACGTGCTCCACTTAGGGAAAACCGGATGCAAAAAGTGACCTTCTGGATACTCATCGCGCGCCAGTCGCTAGCCTTGGCCCTTGGCCTGTCCGTCCTGCTGCCCGCTTGGAGCCAGAACCCCTGCGAAGGCCGGGGCGCCTGCGATGCCCTCTTAATCAACAAAGGACGCCCCTGGGACTACCAAGTCAGCACTTCGCCCTCACCACGGGCGCTCAATAGGCATGAGCCCGACACACGAGAGCAGTCAGTCGTCGAGGCCATGAAGCGGCTGTTCGCGGCCTCCAGCATCCGGGGTGCCGCGCTCTTGAACGGCGACAAGCTAGTGTATTTTTCCCTCAAGGACGGGATTGCTGAAGACGCTCTCTTTTACGGTCTGAGCATTGGCAAAACCGTCACAGCCGTTGCTGCTGGTCAGGCCGTCTGCCAAAAGCACCTGACCCTGGATACTCAGGTCGGCGACCTCCTACCGGAGTTCGCCTCTACCGACATGGGCAAAGCCTCGCTCAGACACCTCATGACCATGAGCTCGGGGACATGGGAAGGGTTACGTGATTCCAATGTGGCGACCCCAGACCAGTTCCGCGAACTATGGTCGGGCCGTATCTCGATCAAGGACCTGATGCTTCAACCCAAGGTTCATACGGCTGAGAAAGACTTCAGCGGGCGACAGCGCCCGCCCGGTGCGGTGTTCGCCTATCGCAACTCCGACCCGGAGATGGTCGCCCTGATGGTCGCTAAGGCAACTGGCATGCCATTCGCCGCATGGGTGGAACAAGCGGTCCTGCGGGCTGTGCCGATCGCCGGGCCAGCTGTGCTCAGGACTGACCGCAATGAGCACACCTTTGCCTCCGGCGCGCTACAGATGACACTCACAGACTGGGCCCGTTTCGCCTCCTGGGTGCGCACCAGATATGACGACGGCAGTTGCCTGGGGACTTTCCTGAAGGAAGGGGCACAGCCGCTGATTGCCGCCCGAGGACCTAATGGACCCTACGCACAGTTTGGGCACTACGGCTACTTCACCTGGGTAGGCCACAAAATGGTTCCAGATTCGTTCTACGCTCATGGCGTCGGCGGCCAGATCATCGCCTGGAACAAGAAGAACCAGCGAACCCTGGTGGTTTTTTCCAACGAATCCCCAGCTAACGACCTGGCAACAATTTATCGCGACTGGTCGCGCCTGCCCTGATAAGTCAAGGCGCGAACTGGCGGCGAGAATCAGCGCCTGGACTATTCCCGGTCTGCGAGACCGGCAGCATAGCTAACGTGTCATTGTTAAGCGCCCAAACGTAGGTTTGTCATCACCCACCTTACCGCCACACCATGGACAAAAAATCAGGCGGTTCTGAGACGAAACGGGGTTTGAGACGGATTTCGGGGGTGGGTGGCCGTGGGGTCAGTCAGGGTGCAAAAGCAAAAAGCCCCGCGTGGTGCGGGGCTCAGAGCGCCTGACGACCCGACTGAGTGAGTTGGCAGGACTTGTTCTGGCGGAGCAGCAATGATAGCCCCACTAACCTGCTCAGGTCCAGATGCATCGTTTTTTGGTGAGGCCGGGGATTCGAACTGACCTCTCCCGCATGGGGCAGCTTTCGACCTAAAGCAGGCATCCGTTTCATACTGCCACCTCATGGCCTACAAAGCGGTCATTTGGGCAAAAGCCATCCAATTTCTTTGGCCTTAAGACTTGTGAGGCAAAAAATTGGGCAAAGGCATTGAAAGCCGAAAGCCATTACACTAGCCGATATGAAAAAGTTCTTGGCAATCTTTTTGCTGGTTCTGTTGCCCTTGCAGTTCAGCTGGGCAGCAGTGGCTGGCTATTGCCAACATGAGGCCGGTGTGACTGCCAACCACCCTGGACACCACACCCACG
>JACCDM011109489.1_pt1 | contig 20101 bp, 18 predicted proteins | sample 7445851 | NCBI WGS metagenome assembly JACCDM01 (sample SAMN15323438, study PRJNA562643) | freshwater metagenome | isolation source: river surface water | place: USA:Blue River Watershed | collected 2017-08-16
CTCTCGTACTTTGATCAAGAGAAGAATGAACGCTGGACTCCTTATGTCATTGAACCAGCAGCGGGCGTTGATCGCTGCACCCTGACATTCATGATGGATGCCTTTACCGAAGATGAAGCGCCAAATGCAAAGGGAGAAATGGAAAAGCGTGCTGTGATGAAGCTAGATCACCGTCTTGCTCCTGTTAAGGCAGCGGTCCTCCCGCTCTCGCGTAATGCGGATTTGTCTCCGAAGGCGCGAGATCTAGCGGCACAGCTTCGTAAGAATTGGAATATTGATTTTGATGATTCAGGTGCTATTGGTCGTCGCTATCGTCGCCAAGATGAAATTGGAACTCCATATTGCATCACAGTGGATTTTGAATCTCTTGAAGATCAAGCAGTTACTATTCGCGATCGCGACACAATGGCGCAAGAGCGTATCTCTCTTGATCAAGTAGAAGCATGGCTAGCACCACGACTACTCGGCTGCTAGATCCACTTTCACTCCCACTCAAGGATGGAGTTCATTTAGTAGATCCACCAGTTGTTCTTGCACCAATGGCAGGAATAACTAACGCTCCATTTCGCATGCTCTGCCGCGAACAAGGTGCTGGTCTCTTTGTCTCTGAGATGGTGACCGCTCGCGCACTTCTTGAACGTATTCCCGAAACTCTGCGCATGATTGAACCAGGTGAGGGCGAGTGGCCACGTTCTGTGCAGCTTTATAGCGTTGATCCTCACCACATGGGTGAAGCAGTGAAGATGATTGGCCGCGAAAATTTGGCCGATCACATCGATATGAACTTTGGTTGTCCCGTTCCAAAAGTAACTCGCAAAGGTGGCGGCGCGGCGCTACCTTTCAAGCGCAATTTATTTCGCGAGATCGTGAAAGCCGCAGTTGATAACGCTAAGCCTTATGGAATCCCCGTCACTGTAAAGATGCGAATTGGTATTGATACAGACCATCACACTTATCTGGAAGCCGCTAAGTCAGCCGCTGATTTAGGAGTTGCCTGGGTTGCGCTCCATGCTCGCACTGCACAACAAATGTATGAGGGCCAAGCGGATTGGTCTGCCATCAAGAATTTAGTGGAACATTTAAAGCCAACTGGTGTTCCAGTGCTTGGTAATGGAGATATTTGGTCAGGCGCAGATGGTGCACGAATGGTGCGCGAGACCGGATGTGCTGGAGTAGTCGTGGGCCGTGGTTGCCTTGGACGACCATGGCTATTTGCAGATCTGGTTGAAACATTTAGTGGCGGCGACAAGAAAGTTCTTCCATCACTGCACCAAGTTGCAGAGGTGATGTATCGCCACGGCGAACTTATTGTTCAATATTTTGAATCAGAAGATCGCGGTTGCCGTGATTTACGTAAACATATGGCGTGGTATCTCAAAGGATTTCGCGTACCGTCAGAACTTCGCCGTCGTTTCGGCATGGTTAGCTCTCTTGCAGAGTTAAGATCGCTTCTTAGCCAATTAGATGATCAACCGTATCCCGTTGAAGTCGCCGAAAAACCTCGTGGTCGTACCAGTAGTGGACGCCCTCCCACTTTGCCAGATGGTTGGCTCAATGATCCCGATGAAATGATCCACCTTGATGCAGAAGATATGTTCTCTGGTGGATGATGTTTAAATTAATTCGCCGCATAATTTCTTTGATTTTGGCGCTAGTCATCGTTGTACCTGGCTACGCAGTATTTATGACGTGGAAGGGTGCTCACCACCCACCTTTTCGAAACTCTGCTGATGTCATTGTTGTGCCGGGTGCCGCACAACTTGATGGTAAGCCAGGTGATGTTTTGTTAGCCCGATTAGAAGAAGCAAAACAATTACGCGATAAGGGGTACGCCCCTTTGATTATTACCGTTGGTGCTGGTGCTCCGGGAGATCGCACTACTGAAGCTGCAGCCGGAAAGTATTGGCTATCTCGTCATGGCGTTATTAAATCTCAAATCATTTCGCTACCTGTCGGGCGCGATACTTTTACACAAACAAAGGCTTACATCGCAGAGATGAAGAAGCGAAATATCTATAACGTCATCATTGCAACTGATGCATATCATTGTGCTCGCACTATGAAAATGGCTAATGATCTAGGTGCTGTTGCTACGTGTTCTCCTGCAAAAACTGGCCCTAATACCCTTGAGAAATCTCGCACTCGTTACTTAATCCGTGAATCAGGGGCATATCTGGCCTACATCACCTTGGGTCGACGAGGAATTCATATCAGCGATCATCTGACTAATACTGGGCTTGTAAGGTATGTATATGACCGACTTAGTTAAGGGATATAGCGCGCAAGACCAAGAGCGCTTCCTTGATGAACCCGCAAAGCGGCCAGGGCGCACGGAGTTTGTTCGTGATCGTGCGCGAGTTATTCACTCTGCTGCACTTCGACGCCTAGCGGCAAAGACTCAAGTTGCCGTGCCCTGGGAGAATGATTTTCAACGTACTCGCTTGTCGCACTCGTTGGAATGCGCACAGATTGGTCGCGAGCTCGGAGAATCACTTGGTGCAGATCCAGATTTACTTGAAACAGCTTGTCTATCGCATGACATGGGCCATCCACCCTTCGGACACAATGGCGAGGAAGCGTTAGCAATTGTTGCGCAACCTTGTGGAGGATTCGAAGGAAATGCCCAATCCTTTCGGCTGCTTACCCGCATCGAAGCAAAGACTGTTGATGCAGAAGGAAAGAGCTTAGGACTTAATCTCACTCGTGCATCACTTGATGCAGCAACAAAATACCCATGGTCACGAGCAGAAAATCCGCGCAAATTTGGTGTTTATGACGATGACATCGAAATCTTCAACTGGGTTCGCGAGGATGCACCAGTCGGTCGCAAATGTATTGAAGCGCAGATTATGGATTGGTCAGACGATTGCGCTTATTCAGTTCATGATTTAGAGGATGCCATCTTTGCAGGTCAAATTACCGTCAACAAATTTGAATCTGATTTTGATGTCCTCTATGAAGAAATGGTTTCCAATTACAAGAGTGATGCCACCAAAGAGGAAGCAGCATCTGCCTTAACGCGCCTGCAACAGCTATCTTGCTGGCCAATTAATTTTGATCGAACTCACCGTGCATTGGCCCGTCTTAAAGATTCCACCTCACAACTTATTGGTCGATTTGTACTTGCAGCTGAGATAGAAACTCGCAAAGTGCACGGAGATGGACCTTTAACTCGTTATCACGCGAATCTCGAAATTCCTCGCGAACAAAAGATTGAGGTAGATTTTCTTAAAGCAGTAGCCGGACATTACTTAATTAATGCGGCTGCATCTCAAGAGCGTTATGCAAAGCAACAGACAGTGATTCAGGAATTAGTTGAGATGCTCTACAGCGCAGCGCCAACAGAACTCGATCCCATCTTCGAAGATGACTGGAAAAAAGCAACGAGCGAATCTGAGAAATTGCGCGTGGTTATCGACCAGATTGCCAGCCTGACAGACCCTGGCGCGTATGCGCTCCATGCGTACCTTTCGAAGCGTCGCTAAGGTAGGAACATGAGCGGTCGCATTAAGGCAGATGACATTGTCTATGTACGCGAACACGCACATATTGATGAAGTCGTTACTGCCGCAGGTGTTGCTCTCAAAAACGCAGGCGGGGGACAGAAGAAGGGGCTCTGCCCTTTCCACGATGAAAAGTCACCTTCATTTCATGTAACTCCATCGAAGAATTACTACCACTGCTTTGGATGTGGTGCAGGTGGCGATGTCATTGATTTCATCATGAAGACGGATCACTTAAGTTTTACTGAAACTATTGAGCGACTAGCCTCACAAATCGGATATACATTGCGTTATGAAGAAGGCGGTCCTACTCAGCCAACTTCCAAACGCTCACGTCTTTACGCTGCAAATTTAGAGGCAGCAAAGTTCTATCGTGATCTGCTCAATACATCTCCTGATGCAGTACATGCACGTGATCTATTAACCAAACGAGGTTTTGATAAAGCAGCGTGTGACGCATTTGCGGTGGGATATGCTCCTAATTCTTGGGATGGCTTAACTAAACATTTGCGCGCAGCAGGATTTACCATTGAAGAGCTAGAGGAAGTCGGCCTTTCCAAGATGGGAGAGCGTGGCCCCATCGATAAATTCCGTAATCGCATTATGTGGCCCATTAAAGATATATCTGGAGACGTAGTCGGTTTTGGTGCGCGTAAGTTAGCTAGCGATGAAGAAGATCAGGGGCCCAAATACTTAAATACCTCTGAAACCCCTATCTATAAGAAATCTCAAGTTCTTTATGGATTAGATATGGCCAAGAAAGATATTGCCAAGAGCCGTCAGGTGGTTGTGGTTGAGGGCTACACCGATGTCATGGCTTGTCACTTAGCTGGAATCACCACAGCAGTTGCAACTTGCGGTACTGCCTTTGGCGATGACCATATCCGCATCATCCGCAGACTTTTGATGGACGCTGATGCCTTCCGAGGTGAGGTCATCTTTACCTTCGATGGAGATGCAGCGGGTCAAAAAGCTGCCATGAAAGCTTTTGGTGATGATCAAAAGTTTGTCACACAAACTTTTGTTGCGGTAGAGCCTGACGGGCTTGATCCTTGTGATTTACGCCAGCAGAAAGGTGATCTTGCCCTCCGCGATTTAATTGCTAAACGTGTTCCACTCTTTGAATTTGCGATACGTACTGAATTAAAAAAACATAATTTAGATTCAGCTGAAGGTCGCGTGAATGCCCTGAATACAGCAGCGCCAATGGTTGCGGCGATTCGTGATAAATCTCTACGTCCTGAATACATTAAATCTCTCTCAGGCTGGCTTGGTACGGAGATGGAAGTTGTGACTGCTGCTGTAAACGCTGCGCTGAAAAAAGTTGTTGCACAACAACCAGTTGTTTCGCAAGCGGCAAGCGATGAATCGTGGAGACCAAATCCAACCGAACCAACGCTTATGTTGGAACGTGAAGTACTCAAGGCAAAGTTGCAGATGCCAGGTTTGGTATTTGACTGGAAAAACTTAGAGTCAGATGTCTTCACACATCCTGCCTACCGAGAACTTCGTCGCATTATCGATTCTGCCAACACTGAACCAATTCAGCTTGAATCGATCACGGACGAGAGGATGCGCCAACTCTTTACAGAACTTTCTGTTGAACCTGTCCGAACTGACGGCGCAGTTTCTGAAAAATATGTTTCGAGTATCGTCGCCCGATTACGTGAAGTTTTGGTCAGTCGCAAAATTGCCGATCTCAAATCGAGTTTGCAGCGATTAAATCCAGTTGAAAATGAGGCGCAATACAATGAAGCATTTGCGCAATTAGTAGCCCTTGAAACTCAAAAACGCGGACTGCACGAACTCGCTATTGGCTCGCTCTAGAACCCCGCAGTTAACTTGATTTTGGCAGGGCTACCGCCTCTGCGGTAGAGTTCGGGCTCCATTCCCTGATAGCTCAACGGCAGAGCAGTCGACTGTTAATCGACAGGTTCTTGGTTCGAATCCAAGTCAGGGAGCGTTAAGTCCCTTCGCAGTATTCCAACAGGAAAATCTCAAGAATGTTAGGCAATATGAGCACCATGAAATTTCTGCCTTCGAACCGCGCCAAGGTAGTTGCCGCCTTTGTATTTGGAGCAGCCTTGGCTGGCTCGCTGACTTCGGTAGCTAATACCCAGCAAACAGGAACGATTAAGGCTTGCGCCGACAACCGCACAGGCGCCCTCTACATCTCGAGCACTGGAACTTGTTCAGCTAATCGCACTCTGGTTGAACTCGGTGGAAATTCGATGAATACCAAAACGATTTCTTCTCTGGTCACTCCATCAGTCGTCTCAATCGCAGTTACCGCATCTGGTGGAAGCGGTTCAGGCTCTGGTTCGGTTTACAAATCTAATTCCTCTTCGAGTTTTATTATTACCAACAACCATGTGATTGAAGGAGCCGCTAACTCTGGCACCATAAAAATCGAACTCACCAACGGCGATCAATATTCTGCAAAAATTGTTGGACGTGATCCAGGTTATGACTTGGCAGTTCTTCAAGTGCAGAAAGGAAATCTTCCCGAGATTGCACTTGGAGATTCCAGCAAGGTAAGTGTCGGTGATCCGGTTCTCGCTATTGGTTCTCCGTTGGGGTTAGCAAGTACCGTTACCAGTGGCATTGTTTCTGCAGTTAACCGACCAGTCTCAACCGGAACCGCTGATTCACAATCGTATGTAAATGCGATTCAGACTGATGCGGCGATTAATCCTGGAAATTCTGGTGGAGCGCTGGTTGATTCCCGCGGTCGCATCATTGGGGTTAACTCAGCCATTGCAACTCTCTCATCAGGTGGCGTTAGTGGAAATATTGGTTTGGGATTCTCCATTCCAATCAATGAAGCAAAGCGCGTAATAGATGAAATCATTGCAACTGGAAAATCCACGCGTCCAGTTCTAGGCGTGTTCTTCGATGATACTTACACAGGTGTCGGTGCCAGAATTGCGCGACTTAGCCCAAATGAAGGTGCAGAAAAAGCAGGCATTCCCGCAGGTTCTGTTATTAAGAGCATTGATGGAGTGAAGATTGCTAATACCGATTCGGCTATTGTGCGGATTCGCTCGTATGTACCCGGCACAGTTGTCACGGTTGTTGTGGATCTTCCATCAGGGGGATCTCGTACTTTTCGAGTAACTCTAGGTTCAGCGCCGTCTCTATAAGAACTTTTCTGCGCTAGCACCTGCACTTGGTAGTGAGGTAAAAAAGCGTGGCTTCTTATATCGCTTAGCTTCAAATGCTGATGTGACTGCGCTCTTAACCTTTTCTATATCGGACTGTTGCACGAGAGCAATTGCGCTTCCACCAAATCCTCCGCCGACCATGCGCGAACCGAGGGCGCCTGCTGATAGCGCCGCATCAACGGCGACATCAAGTTCAGGGCACGATACTGCGTAATCATCACGAAGTGAGAAGTGGGATTGGTTTATTAACTTTCCAAGAGTGACAAAGTCAGAAGTTTGTAACGCCTTGACCGCATCCATCACGCGAGCAATTTCAGTAACTGCATGGCGCACACGGATAAATTCAATCTCAGTAAGTTGGGGCCGTGCTGCTTGTAGTTGTTCGTAGCTAAGGTGGCGAAGTGATGGAATTTTTAATTTAGCTACTGCTGAATCACAGGCAGCGCGGCGTTCTGCGTAACCTCCATCAACAAGCGCGTGATGAGCTTGCGTATCAATAATCAGAAGTTCAAGTCCGGCAGATGCAACATCAAAAGGAATGGATTGTGTAGTTAGATCTCGACAGTCGAGCAAGAGAGCTGATCCTGCCTGCGCCATGAGAGAAACTGATTGATCCATGATGCCGCATGGCATTCCTACATAATCATTTTCTGCTTTCTGAGTAGCGCGCGCTAAGTCGGGCAACGAAAGATTGAGTGTGAAAAGTTGATTTAGTCCAACTGCAACAGAACATTCCAGCGCGGCAGATGAAGAGAGTCCGGCTCCGGCAGGAACGTTGCCATCGACCAAGATATCGACGCCTTGAGTTATGCCAAGTGACCAAATGACGCCCAGTACATACTTTTCCCAGTCGCCTTTGCTGCCAGGTTTTACATCTTTAATATCAATACTAAAGATTCGTTCACGTCGCTGGTGGGATGCAATTCGTACTAATCCATCTTCACGCGCTGCAATTGCCGCATGAGTTCGATCTGCGATTGCGAAGGGGAGCACAAAGCCTTCGCTGTAATCGATGTGCTCACCTATGAGATTAACGCGACCAGGAGCCTCAGAAATTACATCTGGCTTTCGGCCATACAAATCTTCAAAGTGACGGGCAATGTGTGCCATTGTTTATAGCTTTACATCTTTTAATTGCTGCGCTGATTGCTCTGGTTTCATATCCATAATGAATGCGCCCATCGCTGATTCTGAACCGGCTAAATACTTTAACTTGCCTGGTGCACGTCGCACAGAGGTAATCTGCCAATGTAATCGCAGCAAGTCGCGACCTTCGCGCACGGGGGCTTGATGCCACGCAGCGATATAAGCCATATCAATTCCGAATACACCATCGAGGCGTTGCATGACTTCAATGGCAATAGGAGGGAATGAGTCACACGCTGCTGGAGAGAGCTCGGTCAAGTCGGCTACTGGTGTCAAAGGCGTTACATGAATTTCAAATGGATAGCGAGATGCATAAGGGGTGTATGCCACCCAATGTTCATTGCGAGCGATGATGCGAACTTCATCGCGAAGTTCGCGTGCGAGAACATCGTCAAAGAGAATGCGACCTGTTTTCTCGTGATGTGCTTTAGCGACTTCCAGCATCTTTGTTACGCGCGGAGGGAGGTATGAATATGCATAAATCTGCCCATGAGGGTGAGCAAGAGTTACGCCAATTTCTTCGCCGCGGTTTTCAAAGGGAGCAATATGTGCGATGTAGGGAAGTGCTGAAAGCTCAGCGGTGCGATCTCGCCATGCTTCGAGCAAGGTGCGAACGCGTTGTGGAGATAAGGCCTTAAATGAACCGCCGTGGTCAGCGGTAAAGCAGATTACTTCGCATTTTCCAGCAGCTGCACCCTCATCTGTATCCGTACCCACTAAATCCGGTAGCGCAAAGTCACCTATTGGAGGACGAAGAGAAGGAGATCGGTTATCAAAAACGACAACCTCAAAATCAGATTCGGGAATCTCTGTTAGCAATTCACCTGTGGTGGGACATAGTGGGCAGAGCTCTTTAGGTGGAAGAAAAATACGACCTTGTCTGTGAGCTGCCATCGCAACCCATTCATTAACAAGCGGATCCAACCGTAATTCACCAATTCCTGGTTGTTCTTCTTCGGGACGGAGATCCTTGGCGGTACGAGATTGACCGGCGGTGTCGTAATAGCGGATGGTGCGACCGTCGTTCATAGTGCGACTAGTGCGCACTATTCCGGCAGAAAGTTCGACAACTTCATCCATAGTGTGCGTACTCTATCGTGCAACGAGATATTTCTCGCTAGGCCCAGTTCAGAGTCCGCTCAATCGCTTTTTTCCAACCTGCATAACCTGTTGCGCGATCATCGGCAGAAGAGGTTGGATTCCATCGTCGCGATTGTTGCCATTGTTTCTTCAGCTCGTCAGTATTTTTCCAAAACCCAACTGCAAGACCTGCAGCATATGCCGCACCAAGTGCAGTCGTTTCAGTAATAAGTGGGCGAGTGATATCGATTCCCATGATGTCTGCTTGCATCTGCATGCATAAAGAATTCGCTGTGATTCCGCCATCGACGCGCATTTCGATCATAGGAACGCCGCTATCTGCAACCATGGCATCCATGACATCACGTGTTTGGTAGCAGATGGCCTCAAGAGCAGCGCGCGCTAAGTGAGCCTTGGTTGCAGCACGCGTCAATCCAACAATGACACCACGTGCATCACTTCGCCAATACGGCGCGAATAAACCTGAAAAAGCAGGCACAAAGTAAATACCAGCTGTATCTGTGACAGATGAGGCTAACGCTTCAGTTTCTGCAGCATGAGAAATAATTCCTAGTTGATCTCGTAGCCATTGAATTGCAGATCCTGTTACTGCAACAGAACCTTCGAGAGCGTACATAGCAGGTTGATCACCGAACTTGTAGCAGACCGTTGTCAACAAACCATTCTTGGAGCGAACTATTTCGGTACCTGTATTTAAGAGCGCGAAGTTGCCGGTGCCATAAGTGGTTTTAGATTCACCACGTGAGAAACACACCTGGCCCACCATGGCAGCATGTTGATCTCCCAAGATGCCAGCGATTGGTATTGCGCTACCTAATGGTCCGTGAGGATCAGTTGAAGCAAAAATTTCAGATGAAGATTTAATTTCAGGAAGTACCGTTCGTGGAATCGCAAATTGTTCTAGTAATTTCTCATCCCATTGCAGCGTTTCTAAATTCATGAGGAGTGTACGGCTGGCATTGGTGACATCAGTACAGTGCACGCCAGAGCGCACGCCACCAGATAGATTCCACAATAGCCAAGAATCAATAGTGCCAAAGCGAGCGGTTCCGTGAGCAATAGCGTCTTGCACAGCTGAGGAGTTCCGTATCAGCCAATTCATTTTGCTGCCTGCAAAATAAGGTGCAATTGCCAGCCCAGTCTTGTGTGTTATTTCATCGCAGATTTGTTGAGAAAAAGTAGATAGATAATCTGCGGTTCGGGTGTCCTGCCAAACTATTGCATTGTGCAGTGGTCTACCCGTTGTTACATCCCAGGCGACGGTAGTTTCTCGTTGATTTGTGATGCCAATCGCAGCGAGATCGGAGCCCAAAATATTGGCCTGCTTGAGAGCGCCAGTGATTACTTCCTGAGTGCGTTCCCAAATCTCAGCAGCGTCATGCTCCACCCATCCAGCTTGCGGAAGTATCTGTCGATGTTCCATTTGATGCTGACCGACGACTTTTCCCGCGTCATCAAAGATCATGAAGCGTGTGCTACTAGTTCCCTGATCCAAACTTCCGACGTATGCCATATAGTTAAGACTACTCAAAACCGTTAAATCTCGGTACTTAGCGCAATAAGGAATTGGTATTTTTCACGATGTTTGACTCTTCACTAAACCTAGAGCAACGCGCTGCTGCGCTAACGGCGCTGCAGACTGAAGAATTCGACATTCTCGTAATTGGCGGGGGAGTAAACGGTGTCGGTGTAGCGCTAGATGCTGCAACTCGTGGCCTCAAGGTCGCGCTGGTCGAGTCACAAGATTTTGCTGCAGGTACATCAAGTCGATCTAGTAAATTAATTCATGGTGGGCTGAGATACCTTGAACAATATGATTTCAAGTTAGTTCGCGAAGCTCTTCATGAACGCGAGTTAATGGTCTCTACCCAATGTCCGCATTTGGTTAAGCCTGTCAGTTTTCTCTATCCGCTTACCGAAAAAGTAAAAGAGCGCACCTATGTAGGGGCAGGTCTTGCTCTTTATGATGCGCTCCGCGGTTTCAAGCGCGCTCTTCCATCTCATAAGCACTTGACCGGAAAAACTATTGCCAATATTTCTCCATCACTACGTCAGGACATCATTACCGGCGCAATCCGTTATTTTGATGCTCAGGTAGACGATGCACGCCACACAATGATGATTGCGCGCACAGCTGCTCGTCATGGTGCAGCCATGGCCACTAGCGTTCGAGTTGATGATCTGCTTCGCTCTGGCAAAAAAGTTGTAGGAGTATCTGCTACCGATCTGAAATCAGGAAAATCACTCAAAATCTCTGCAAAGGCAACAATTATGTGCGCCGGAGTTTGGAGCGATGAACTTCATGAAAAATTTGGTTTAACTCCAGGATATTCCGTTGCGATGTCCAAGGGTGTACATATTGTTGTTCCACAGAGCGCAATTCAATCTAAAGATGGAATCATTCTTAAGACAGCGGTCTCTGTTCTCTTTCTAATTCCTTGGGGCGATAAGTGGATAGTTGGCACCACAGATACTCCGTATGACGGTGATCGTGCAAAACCACTAGCTACACAAGAGGATGTGCAATACATACTCGATCAAGCTAATCGCGTGCTCGAACCCAAGTTGAAGTCAGAGGATATCCTGGGCGTATTCGCCGGATTACGTCCACTTGTTGCTAATAATTCAAAATCAGCAACAACCAAACTTTCTCGTGAGCATACTGTGGATCGTCCAGCACCAGGCTTTGTCAGCTTAGCCGGTGGAAAATACACAACGTATCGGGTGATGGCTAAAGATGCTGTTGATCTGGCCGTTTTAGATTTACGTCGCATTGTGAGTGAATCTGTCACAGAAAAACTTCCTCTTATAGGGGCTGATGGATACTTTGCGCTTGAGCAACAGGTCGTTCAAATAGCGAGTGAAAATAATCTAAGCGAAGCGACGGTGCGCCATCTTTTGGACCGATACGGATCACTTATCTCTGAAATTCTGGAAATTGTTGCTGCAGATGAATCAATGGCAGAACGCCTAATCCCAGATCTTCCATATATCAAAGCCGAAATATTGCATGCCGCATCTCATGAGGGCGCTCTCTCCGTTGAAGATGTATTTCTGCGCCGTACTCGAATTTCCTTTGAAGCTAGTGATAGTGGGTTATCAGCTGCCAACGAAGTGGCAGAAATAATTGGCAACGTTCTCCAATGGAGCGCGGCAGATCGCAAAGAATCAGTTCAAGCATTTGCCCAAGTAATTCAAGAAGAGGAATCGGCGCTGCGTGCGCTTGTTAATTCTTAGCTAGTTCTTAATTTGATTGCGACAGCCATCTGTTGCCGGCTTTTTCGTTGGTTTCTTGCTTGGTTTAGGCGTCGGAGTAGGCCCTTGCACAATATCGAAGTTGAGTGGAGTTCTTACTTCTGCATGAGTTCCAGTTTCATCTTTAAAACCCACATGTCCTACCCAGGAACCTGCTGGAATTCCAGATACTGATAATTTCCAGATTCCACTCGTCTCTCTTTCTACCGTTTGAACCACGGCAGGAATTGTCTGATTTTCCTTTGCGAAGTAGTACCTGACTGTACCGGTCACCACGGGGGTGCTATCGGGACGTAACACTTCTACATTTATAACTACGTTCTTATTTGTAGTTGTCGCGCTAAAAGATGACACAACTATCGTCGAAGACTCATTCTGTGGCATTAAATCAGTTGGTTCAGGCTGCCAGGTTCCTGTTAAAAGCGCGAGAAATTTCTCGCGGCTGCCACTGAAAACATTTAAGTCCAAACGATTTCCAGGCACACCATACTTAGGCGCTATTCCACAAGAGGTGTACTGCCACATAGTCCAATTAGCTGCGCATTCTTTTGTTGTCCAGGAATGCACAAAACATCCACCAGGTTTTACGTTAGGCCGCGCCTCCGGCTTGGCGGGGTCAATCGTGTATTGAGCGATCCATAGCGGATAAGAATTCAATTCCTTATCTCGATTGAGAGCCGTCTCAAGAAAAGACGGCGAGGAGTAAATAATTGGAGTTTTACCTGTTTTCTCTTTGAGAACTTTCAAAAAAGTTTTACTCCATAAGGTTGCTGCGCTGCGTGTTGCATTCTTTTTACATACCCCCGTTGAGCTCCATTGAACGCAACGATTTTCTAAATCAAGGGCATATGGCAGATCCATATCGTTATATCCGCCTAGAGAAGATAGACGCCACAGGACTTTTTGGGCTTGGGCTCTAGCATCTTTGGCGATTGCAGATGGAGAGCTGACGTTAGGCAGAATCGCATAATGATAAAAGCCGGTATAAATTCCAGCTGCTTGAGCTGCTTCACGATCCATCTTCACGTACTTGAGCGCTAGACGATCTGAATCGTAGCGAGTATCGGAAGCCTTGATCATGACAAAACTTAATCCAGCATGATGCATCTTTTCAAAATTGATTGGTTTATCGTTGGGGTGTTGCCATCTGCTCACATCAGCGCCATGAAGTCGACCGCCGGGGCCGATTAAATTGAGATCATCTGCAGATATTGGAGAAACTGTAAAGGTTGTCAACATTAGTGATAACGCAAGAGTGAACAGCTTTCTCATTTTTCAACTACCACGACGCTCATTCCAAAGATGTCATAGATGGCACTTTGCAGAGCAGCACGATGACGAATTCGAGCTTCGGCATAGTTGTGTCCAGTTGCCAATTTATTGGCATCGCTGAAATCTAGAGTGAGGCGACCATTTTCAAATGATTCTAAACGAGCATCAAAGTAAGCAATCCAGACGATTCGATCACGAGTTTCCACAAGGTCAAGTACCTCATTCCATCGTTTGCGAATCTCATTAAGCGTGATGCCAGTTTGCATGCGGTGACTTTACCGCAAGGCTAGTTAGTGGCGAGGAGCGCCTAGCCATTTGAAGTATTCACCAGCCAAAATCACACGTAGGTTTCGACTTCGATCAGGTGATATCGATAGATGTTGTGCGATACGGGCCACAATCTGTTCTACAGATTTCTCGGAAACGAATCTCACCCTAGCTATTTCTGAGTTGCTTAGCCCTTGTGCCACAAGGCGTAAGGTTTCAATTTGGACATCTGTTAATTCATTAAGAATAGTTAGAAAAGAGCTCGCATGAATCGAAGCGTGGATACTGATCCACTTCATAGAGGAGCCATCTTGCGCCGATTCCAAGCATTCGGTGAGTGCAAAGGTGAGTATGGATAAATCAGAGACTGACCTTTTTAAAATGATTTGGCTACCTTTGGGGATATTTCTTTCCAAAAGCCCAAAGAGTCTTAGATCTGGGCAAGATGTAATGATTACTATTCCCAACTTGGGATCAAGCCTTCGAAATCGTTGAAGCAAAGCAATTGCTTCTTCACCAGAGAACTGCAAATCAATAAGTACGACTTCGGGTTGAAGTGCCCGAAATAGGTTTTCAGCCACCATCATGTTGGCGGCTTCTCCAACGATATTTGTGCTGTGTAATCTTAACGATGCAGAGATAGTGGCAAGTTCAAATGCATCATCATTAATAAGAAGTACTCGCGCTGGATTAGCCAGAGTTTTAACCATAGATAAGGGTAGTTCTCTTTATCTGAAATGGAAGAGAAGGGATATCCCTAGTTAGCTAGTCGAGAATCTGCCTTATTGCGCTTGGTATGTGGTCGATGATGTGGCTAGCCGATATAGGAGCTCCATTGGATGCCAAAAGTGCAGCGTGATCATGAATGAGCGCACCAGTTGCTGCTACTTCAGCAAGGCGATTAGGAGAGTTGAGGATTTCAATGTAATTAGTTGCAACTAGGGCACCAATGATTCCAGCCAACACATCACCAGAACCTGCAGTTGCAAGCCATGGAGTTGCTTTAGGAAGTGAAATCACAAAATCTCCGTTAGCAACCACAGTATGAGCGCCTTTTAGTAGAACTGTAACTCCAAGATGTGCAGATGATTTCTGTGCCCAGCTTGTAGGGTCAGATTCAAGTGATTCGGCACTTACCAATACACCATGGCGAGCAAGTAATTTGGAAAGTTCGCCAGCGTGAGGAGTAATCAAAGTTGGTTGCGACAATCTACCTGCTAGTGATAAGGCACCAGCATCGAGAACCGTTGGAACAGTCTGTGCGGAAAGTAAAGTAAACCAGCGATGCCTAAGCCAAGTTGTGTAGTCGCTAAATTTTTTTCCATCTATTCCAGAGCCAGCCAGCCATGCGGTAACGGGTCCAGGTTGCACAACCGTCTCTGGACTTTCATGTAAAACCAGATGTGCCAAACCTGATGAGCTATGAAAACGAACCATTCCTACGCCAGTCACATGCGCCGCTGATGTCGTTAGGACAGCAGCTCCTGGATACTTTGCAGAGCCAGTGATAACACCCAGAACTCCACGAGAATACTTATGATCGATATCGCTAGGGATGATGATGCATTTACGTGCATCACGTGCGGTGAAAACACTTCTTCGCTTCTCAGCCATAGAGTAAGTCTACGCTTCGAATTTGTAACCTAATCCACGAATTGTTTGAATTAGTACCGGATTCGCAGGATCTGCTTCAATCTTTGAGCGCAAGCGCTTGATATGAACATCCAACGTCTTGGTATCTCCGTAATAGTCACCACCCCAGACACGATCGATAAGTTGACCTCGAGTGAGAACGCGCCCTGCATTTCGTAAAAGAAATTCGAGTAACTCAAATTCTTTCAGTGGTAGAGAGATATTCACACCTTTAACGCTCACTTGATGGCGTTCAACATCCATTCTTATACCCGCGACTTCATGAATTCCTGTCACAACCTCGCTATTAACATTTTCAAGTGAACCACGCCTCAGAACTGCCTTGATGCGCGCAACTAATTCGCGCGCTGAGTAAGGCTTTGTTACGTAATCATCTGCTCCAAGTTCAAGACCCACAACTTTGTCTATTTCAGAGTCCTTAGCCGTAAGCATGATGATTGGAATTTGGGATGAAGTGCGAATAGTTCGGCAAACATCTATCCCAGAAATTTCTGGAATCATGAGATCTAAAAGAATCAAATCAAAATTCTGTGATTTAAAAGCTTCCAACCCTTGTTTGCCGGTCTCAGCAATTTTGGTCTCGAACCCCTCTTTTTGAAGGAGAAAACTCAAGGCTTCCGAAAAGGAAATTTCATCTTCGATGATAAGAATTTTTGTCATGAACTGATCTCTCCTGCATTTTCAGTCAAGGGTAATCGCAGTGCAAAGGTTGATCCAACTGCGGGAGCGCTCCAGACTTTTACATCGCCTCCGTGTTTTGTTGCAACGTGCTTAACTATAGAAAGTCCAAGTCCAGTTCCGCCGGTTTCACGTGAGCGAGCCGGGTCTACTCGATAGAAGCGCTCAAAAATTCTCTCCAAATCTGATTCAGGAATTCCAATCCCTTGGTCGGTGACGTTAATTTCAACGAGCCCATTGTCAATCGAGGTTGTAACGGAAACTTTTGTATTTGCGGGCGAGTAGTTAATTGCGTTATCAATCAAATTGTGGATAGCCATCTTTATTTGTTCTTTATCCCCAAGAACAAAGGCCTCCGCTCCTTCGTTCACATTAACCCAAATATTCTTTGCTTCTGATGTAGTCTGGCACTGATCGACAGCATCTTGAATTACATCTTGAATTTTAAGAACTTGGGCAATTTGCAGAGGATCTGAATCTTGGAGACGACTCAAGTTGATAATTTCTTGAACCAAATCAGTAAGTCGTTTGGCCTCATGCTGCATCCGAGTGGCGAATTTTGCAACCGATTCTGGGTCATCTTTTGCAGAAAGTACTGCTTCACTGAGCAGGGATAGCGCCCCGATTGGAGTTTTTAGCTCATGAGAAATATTTGCTACAAAATCTCTGCGCACTTCGTGCACTCTTTGAGCTTCGGATTCGTCACTTATCGATACGAGAATTAGATCATTCCTCTCGAGAGCAACAACTTTTAAAGTTAATTCTCGAGTGCCTTCGCCGATTGGTCCGCGGGGAACTTCTATTTTTCCTTGATGTGAGACCCCAGATCTACGAACAGCACGGACTATGGCCGAAATTTCTGGAGTTAATACTCGACCCTCGCGAATTACATTGAGGTTTTCAATTCCTGCAGAGGAAAAGATTGCTACATCACTAGGACCAATGAGGACTACATCTTCATCCAGGTGGTCTATTAGGTCAGAAATAAAATCCGGAACTATTGCATTTTGGTCCGATGTGTCATCCCTGCGAAACCACATGCGTTAAGCCTAATGCTCGAGCGGTCCTGTTTACCTCCCGTTCATATGAATGAGTGGCAATATTCACGTTTGAGCCCTACTTTGGCCCCATGGCACTCATCCGTTCCGTCTTCCAAGAAGAGCTTGATAGCGTTTCGCAGTCCCTCGTCGACCTCACGATTATGGTTAGCGAATCAATTCACAAGGCTACCGATTCGTTAATTAAAGCTGATCTTAATCTCGCTGAAGAAGTCATTTCATACGATGAAAAAATCGATACTTACCAGCATGATTTAGATAGCCGCATTATCGATATCATCGCACGCCAACAACCAGTTGCATCAGATTTACGTGCACTTGTTACTGCTTTACGTATGAGTGCAGATCTGGAACGTATGGGGGATATGTCGCATCACGTTGCAAAAATCGCTCGACTTCGTCATCCCAACTCTGCCGTGCCAAATGAACTCCAGAGCGCGATTACTCAAATGGGGGCTGTTGCAGAGAATATTGCGCGCAAGGTTGGAAAAGTTATTGAAACCAGAAGTACAGAACTCGCTCTTGAAGTAGAAAAAGATGATGACGAGATGGATAAATTACATCGCGATGTGATCTCCACTTTGACCGCATCTGGATGGGATAAAGGCGTTGATTCTGCGATTGATTTAACGCTGCTAGGTCGTTATTACGAGCGGTATGCAGACCATGCAGTTTCAGTAGCTCGTCGTGTCTATTTCTTGGTAACCGGCGCCTACTCTCCAGCATAAATTTCTCTAGCACGCTTTTCTCTCACGCCATAAGTGAGTAAAGTCGCGGGCATGACTCATACACCTACACCTGCAGATAAATTCACTTTTGGGCTTTGGACCGTTGGCTGGCAAGCACGAGATCCATTTGGTGATCCGACTCGCGATGCCCTAGATCCAGTGCGAACAGTTAATGAATTGGCTGCGCGTGGTGCTTATGGTGTGACCTTCCATGATGATGATCTCTTTCCATTTGGGTCGACAGATTCAGTACGTCAAGGACATATCGATCGTTTCAAAAAGGCTCTTGCTGAAACAGGAATGAAAGTTCCGATGGCAACAACCAACCTCTTTAGCCATCCAGTATTTAAAGATGGCGCACTTACTAGCAATGATCGCGATATTCGCCGTTTTGCACTTCGCAAAGCCATGCGCAATATTGATTTAGCCGCAGATTTAGGCGCAAAGATTTATGTCTGTTGGGGAGGTCGTGAAGGCGCAGAATCTGAAAGTTCTAAAGATGCTTATGTTGCACTTGAGCGTTATAAAGAGGGCTTCAATGTCCTTGGACAATATGTCATTGATAAAGGTTATGACATTAAGTTTGCGATTGAACCAAAGCCAAACGAACCCCGCGGCGATATCTTCTTGCCAACAATTGGGCATGCGCTTGGTTTCATTCAAATGCTTGATCATCCAGAATTAGTGGGACTCAATCCTGAAGTTGGCCACGAACAAATGGCAAATCTCAACTTTGTACACGGTATCGCACAGGCTCTATGGCAGAAGAAGTTGTTCCACATTGACCTTAACGGACAGCGTGGACCTAAATATGATCAAGACTTTGTCTTTGGCCACGGTGATGTGAAGAGCGCCTTCTTCCTTGTAGACCTACTTGAGCGCTATCAATACTCAGGTCCAAAGCATTTTGACTACAAGCCTGTGCGCACAGATGCTGATTCAGGCGTCTGGGCATCTGCAACATCAAATATGCGAATGTATCTTGTTCTTAAAGAGCGCGCTGCTGCATTCCGGAGCGATCCACGGGTTATTGAAGCGATGAAGGCTTCGAATATTCCAGGACTTTCCGAGCCAACACTTGCTGCTGGTGAAACATGGAAGGATCTTGAGAAAGATTCCTTCGATGCAGATGAAGCCGGAAAACGTGGTTACGGCTACGAGGTATTGGATCAACTCGCGATGGAGCACCTAATGGGCGTGAAGGCGTAACTGCTTAGCTCTTTTCGAAGGCCACTCTGATTCCAAAACCAATCAGAGCAAACCCTGATGCGCGCTCCACAATTTTTTGCACTTTTGGGTTACGCAGTGCGCTCTGTGCAAAACCGGCGCCGAGAATGATGAGCGAAAACCAACTAAAAGTCAGCACGTTGTGGATTGTGGCAAGGATAAAACCGCCTAAAACAGCTGGTAGTTCGGTGGGTAGAAATTGAGGCAAGACTGCAACATAGAAGACGCCGTTTTTTGGATTGCTTAACGTTATAAAGAGTGCACGGGTAAAAGATTTCCAGAATGTAGCTTTTGTTTCCACTCTTGCTTGAATAGTTTCAGGAGTAATGTGACGAGAATCCAGCCACATCTTTACGCCAAGATAAACCAGATAAATAGCGCCAGTCCATTTGAGAATCGTGTAAGCAAATTCTGATGCAATCAAAAGCGCGCTAATGCCGAGAGCTGCGGCAACTCCCCAGACCCACACACCACCGAGAATTCCAAAGAGCGTTGCATAACCAGTACTGCGACCACCGATGGTTACAGCGCGAACAACCTGAGCAGTATCTAAACCAGGAAGTAGAGTAAGAAGGCCAGCAAGAACAGCGAAGCTCAGCAAGTTCTCTAGCATCTGCGTATCCTACTCGTGTGTCATTCTTACTAGAAGGGTTTGCATGTGAGTGAGATAAAAACTATCGACTATCACACTGCTGGTGAACCTTTTCGGATAGTGGCAAACCCACCTGTAGAAATTGTCGGAGATTCCGTTGCCAATCGCCGCGTTTATGCCATGAATAGTTCAGCAGTTGATGGGGTTCGAAAGTTACTTTGCTTTGAGCCACGTGGCCATGCTGATATGTATGGATGTTTCATTACACCCCCTGATGATGACGGGGCAGACTTTGGAGTTCTCTTCTGGCATAAAGATGGATTTTCAACCGCGTGTGGCCACGGAACTATCGCTCTTGGAGTCTGGGCGATTGAATCCGGAAAAGTTGCAATTGATCCAAGTGGTATTACCGATGTGGTGATTGATGTGCCATCTGGGAGAGTCACCGCGCGAGTGC
>JACCDM010189752.1_pt1 | contig 20099 bp, 18 predicted proteins | sample 7445851 | NCBI WGS metagenome assembly JACCDM01 (sample SAMN15323438, study PRJNA562643) | freshwater metagenome | isolation source: river surface water | place: USA:Blue River Watershed | collected 2017-08-16
TAACATATATAGTAAATGTCAAGAAATAGTTATTATAATGACAAAAAATATCAAAAATATTTTAAGTTTTTCAAGAAAACAATGTAAAAAGATAATATAATTATATAATAAACTATATGCGTATATCATCATCGTGTAGTTAATATCTTATATGGTAAGATATATAAATATATATCTATTCTATAGAGAGATAATATAAAGGCAATGAATAAAAATAAAAATTTCAAAAAATTAGAAAATTCTTAAAATAAGAAATTTCTAAAAAAATAAATAATTAAAAAAATATTTTAGTGCTATAAAAAGTGATAAAAACAGACATTATCCAAAAATAATTAATTAACAAAATATTTTAATTATTCGAAAAAGTAAAAAAATGCATTCTATGTTCGTGTCCAAAATTAGTTAACGTCTTTATAGAAATATAAAATGAACGTTAAAGTAATTCGAAATAGTAAATTATGCATTCTTAATAAAATATATAAAATCAGAAATATCTAATAATTAAAAATAGTAAAATCTTAGAATAAGAAATTTCTAAAAAATAAATAATTAAAAAAATATTTTAGTTATTCTAAAAAGTAAAGATTAATATATGAATACATTTAAAAAAATTGAAAAATAAATATATACATAAGTCCTTTATTTTGTATATTAATAAAACAATGGAGCAAATCCGATACAAACAATTTGTGGTAAATGCTAAAGAGTTCCTTTTTATGTTGTCTTATGAAGAAATCAGAATTAAATGCGACAGAAGAAGTTTGAGTGATGAACAATTTTTAAAAGATTTAAATGACTTGAAAAAAGCATTATATGACGATTTATCATATGAAAAATTTATAAAAACTTACGTTAGAATCGTCGATAAACTTTTATCGAGCCATTAATAATTGATTAATTATTGTTCAAAAAAAAAACGAAAAAAAAAAAAACTCTCGATCTGAATGTTTTATTTTTTTAATAATGATTGACTCTACAAAAATTATTTTTATTTCGCGGTTATTCAAAAATAATAAATAGTAGTGAAGCATTCACTTGAAATAATTAATAATCCACAAAATAATATCATTACATTAATTAGTTATTAGTTATCTGAATAAAATAATGAAAAGAAATAGTTTTCAAATAATAAAAAAAGAAATTCTTATTTTATTATTAAAGAAAGACTTATTCACTTCCACATAATAACCATACATTTCATTGTTCCGCAATCGAATTCGTCGAAAATAAAAACATTAAATTCAGAATCATCATTGTTATGATTTTTAGCCTTTTTAACATTTTTTTCGAAATTCTTAAAGACTTTATCTTGTTCAATTCTAGAATGAAGAATGTGTGAACAAAAATATCCGGTTGAATCATCATACTTAGAAGGAATCATAAATTGGATTCCTTTAATTTTCTCAAGAGATTCAATTAATGAAACTGAAAATGTTTTTGGCATTATGATGTTTTTATACTTCATGAATAATTAAAGTTATTTCCATAAAAAAAAAATTCAATTTTTTTATAAATTTTGTTATGTAGTAATAATAAACTACATTTTTATCAAATATCGAAAAAATATTCATTATTTGAAATGCAAAATCTAAAAACGACGAGACTAATATAGAATGAAAAAGAAAAAGAAAAGAACATGATAATCGTGTTTTTTCTTTTTTTTTCTTTTTTTCTTTTTTCTTTTTTCTTTTTTAAAAAATTATTTCCATTGAACAGTAATGAATTTCATAGTGCCACAATCCATATCTTCAACAATTTGAAAAACGTTTGTTTTGCATTCTTTAACAACAAAATCTTCAGCGTCTTTTTTTGATGTAAAATATTGAATAGTAGCAACATAAAGTCCATTAATTTTTTTTGGAGAACAAAGAAAAACAGGTGAAGAATTCATATTTTGGTATGATACTTTATAATATTTAAAGGAATCATCTATAAAAATAAATTTCAATTTTTTTTAAAATTTATGAATGATTAGTTATTATTGTTAAATGTTATTTTATTTTTATTTAAATAACACTTTGAGGTTTAAACCTTATTAATAAAAATTTTTTGCCGTAATAATTTATATTTTTAGAAGTAATAATTTATATTTTTATAAAAGACTTGAAATAACTATTATTAAATTCATTTTATTAATTGTCAATAATTTTACAATATAATTAATATTTTAAAGAAATAGCAATACTAGTATATTTTTTTATTAAAATTAAAATAATTTTAATAAAAAATAAAAGTGATATCAATAATTTTTGTTTGAATCTTATGATAACACTTTTTTCTTTGTTGATAATCAATAAAAATTTCACCTGTTTTAAATTTTTGTCGTAAACGATGACTCGCATAAAAAAATAAACAAGGATGTGGTTTAACGACTTCGTACATGATGATTTCATTATCACGGTATTCTGCTGGAATATACTTAATAGAATAATTATTATTTTTAATAATTCGAATAATTGTATTCAACTCTAAGTTAGCGTTGTCCCAGTCAATAACGCATGTAAGAATTAAAGGAATGCGATACCTATCTCCCCACATATCTTCGAACACATCATAGCATACATCTCTAAAATCACAAGAACGATTTAAATAGGTTGTTTCAACATAGTGTGAAACATCATTATTTTCTATTCTTGAGTCGCTAAACATAATAGTATCAGCATTTTGATCTGTTTTTTGTGGATAACTCAATTTTGAATTTTTTGATAACAAAAAAGAAGATTGGGAGTCATTGCTATGATAAATATATGGATTCTTTGCCCAATATTCAGCATAATACAACAAATCAGGAATATCATCACATTTAAAATAATCAATAATTTTTTCGATAAAATCAGCATCAGACTTTAACTCCAAAGAAGCAAAATAAAACGTGCTAGGTCTTTTTTGAATTAAAGAAAACATTATTTCGCGATTATTATTAAGATGATAAAAATATCTTATCGCCAATGGATGCAATTCTAAAACCTTTCTACAAAATAATTCGTTTATAAATAAAGTTTCAAGTTGTGTAATAACTACATCTGTGATAACGATATTATTAAGCATATCTCCACGAAAAGTTGTTCTTTGTTCAAGAGGTGTCAATAAATAAATGATAAGTTCTTCTGTTTTCATAAAATGTGGAATAGAGCCATAATTTAATGGCATATAAAAACAATCACCACTATTATTCTTATACTTAAAAAAATCAGCATAATATTTTGTTGGACATAAAGGGGATATTAATGGTTTGTAAAAATTGCTATCCATTTTTGTGATATTTTCATTTGATGCATCAGTATCAGAATCTGAAAAGTCATCATATGTATCAGAATCAAATACAGAAGACGTATCAGAATCAGAATCCGAAGATTGAACAGGTTCTTCTTTGATTTCATCGAATAAATCAAATTCTTCGTTTAAACAAAAATTTTTTGTATCCATTTTGTTTATATTGCATTATTATTTTAACTGATATTATAAGACTTATTTTTTCATTTTTTTATAACTTAAAAATAATATATCTTTATTATTGTATTAATTATAACTTGCAAAATCATGATTATTAATAAATTATTTATTATTCGAAAGAAATAAAAAAAATTGAAAAAAATAAGTGTAGATAACTCCATAAAAATACAACCCTATAAAATGAGCAACTTACCAAAACGCGTTTTTTTAAAAACACTCCGTCATGGAACCTTTGAAGTAAATTGTGAAGAAGGTAAAAAAAATGTTACACTTTCTGACTGTTTCAAATTTCTTCATGAAAAAGATATTTTTCTTCCTTATAAAGTAAACGATGATACCAATAAAAAAAAGGATTTCATTGTCTTTGATGGAAAGAAAATAGAAACACAAGAATCTTTTGAACGCGCCTTAACAAGCAAGCGTTATGATGAAGTTTTTTATGTTCCTTTCTGAGGATTTTCGAAACAAGCCAAAAAAAAAAAAAACAAAAAAAAAAAAAAACCTTCTCATTTAGAGAAGATTATTTTTTAAATTCTTTGTTTTATTAAAGAAGGATTCATATTTTTTTATTTTATTATAAAATTAGTATTAAATAATAATTTTATTATTAATGACAATCAGAATTATCCTTTCCTTTCCATTGAATAGTGTAATAATCATACTTTTCAATATGATACACATTATTCACTCGAAAGACAGAAATGTCCTTGATATTATCAATAAAAAACTTGACAATTTGATATCTTGTAAAGCGTTTAGATGATTTAATAATAGCAAAATTATAACCATCTACGCTTTGTTGTTCCAAAAATCGTAAAGTACTATCCATTAAGAAGAGTATAATGATATATAATAAATACTTATCTACATAATTAAATTTCATTTTTACTTAAAAAGTTTTGGAATTAAAATTAAATCATTTTATAAATAATTTAATTTTGTGTTCTTATTCTTGCCGCAATATTCATTGCCGCTAATTCTTGAATCAATAATTTAAATGCGTATGGCATATTTACTTTAGATATATTTGTTGTTACAGAACAACTTTGACAATAATAAACTTCTTTTTCTTTCATTTTTGAAGCAATAAAACCACATGTATCGCACACATAACAACTATATGCATCTGAACATTCAACTAATCTTTCTTTTAAAAATGCAGAAATTCCGTGTGCGATTAAACTATCTCTTTCCATTTCTCCAAGTCTTAATCCTCCGTCTCTACTTCTTCCTTCGGTCGGTTGTCTGGTCAATAGTTGTTTTGTTCCGATACTTCTACTATGTATTTTATCGTCAACCATATGTTTTAATCGTTGATAATATATTGGACATATAAAAATTGGCTCAGTAATTTTTTCTCCAGTAAAACCATTATACATAACTTCAGTACCATTTCTATTAAAACCTAGTTCTTCTAATTTATCTTTCAATTCTTCGATATCTGTATAATTATAAATAGTTCCATCATATGCGATATTTTCAACTACTGATAATTTACACGCTACCATTTCCATAATTTGCCCCATTGTCATACGTCCTGGCAAACCGTTCGGACTAACAATAATATCTGGTTTTAAACCATCAGCAGTAAAAGGCATGTCTTCTTCTCTTAAAATTAATCCGATTGTACCTTTTTGACTATGACGAGAACTAAATTTATCACCAATTTTAGGTATTCTTTCATAATATAATCTCATCAATAATTGATCATATCCTTCATTATTTTTAAGATTGTCATAAACTTTTCCAACTATTCCTTGTACTTTTTCTTTACAAAATTTACTAATATCTCTATAAGGTTTTTCTTCTTTTTTCGTTGATTTAGAATTTGGAGTGCATTTACCAATAATTGCGTCTCCTGGTTCTATAAAAACATTTTCAGGAACATAACCTTTTGTATTTAATTTATTATAATTAGCATCAATCATATCACTTACTAAATCTGATGTAGGTTTCATATATATATCGTGTTGGGATGTAGTTTGATTAGACGTAATTTCATCTTTTTCTTTTTTAATTACCATTGCTCTAAATAATCCTCTTTTAATAGACGCGTCATTAAAAATTAGAGAATCTTCCATATTACTACCCGTATAACTCATAATTGCTACGATAATATTCTCTCCATAAGTCATAATATCTTGATTAGTATATTTGATTGTTTTAGTTGTAATGATGGGAACTTGTGAATAAAATAATAAATTGCTCAAATCTACTCTATGTAGATATGCAGTACTATATAAACTCATAGACTGTTTCATTTGGGCATATTCGTAAATACAACGTGGAGATTGATTACGATTTGCATAAGGAATTGTAGAAGAACATACTCCTAATTTCATTGATGGGTGCAATTCACAATGTGTATAATTTAAATAAACAGAATTATCATATCTATTAATTATATTAATGTCATTATTACTTATTTTATTCATCTTTATCTGATAATTTCTTTCAACGTCAGATGGTTCGAGTGCGATAGTTGTCCAATACAACTCTTCTATATCAACATATTCTATAATTTGAGGATATTTTAACATCATAGAATTCCAAGAATCTAATTTTTCAATATCTTCCATCATTTCTTTAGTAAGAGCCAATTTACTATTTTTTACAACATACATAGGACGATATAATCTACCTCCATCACAATAAATATGAATTTCTTTATGTATACTATTAAATGATATAGAAACTGTTTTATCTATAACACCTTTAATTCTCGACTCTTTCAAAAAATTCATCATATCAAACGGGTCTTTAGTAATACCGAGCCATTCCCCGTTTAAGAATATTTTAATAAAAACAGTCATTTCGAACAATTTAATTTTTTCAAGAGAAATAATTTTTTTTGATATTAAATTTTTAATTATATCAATTTGTTCCATTAAAGGAATTGTAATACGACCGATTAAAGATAAATTTTTAACTAAACCAGCTTTTTCACCTTCTGGAACTTCATAAGGACATAATACACCATCTTGACTACTATCTAATAATCTCGGACCAATCAATTTACTAGTAGAAGCGTCTGATGTTGGTGCTACTACTTTTCTACATGATGATAAAAATACAATATAAGATAATCGATTAACGTTTTGTGCTACACCTTTTTTATTTTTAGAACCTCCCCACATACCTTTAGATAAAGATGTTCTAATTCCTTGTTCAATGAAACTTGATTTAATATGATAAATAACATTTGGAGGATTATAATTTTCGTCATCCTTATCTACAAAACCACCTTTATTTTCAAATTGTTTTCTACAATCACTTAACATTTTTTTAAAATTTTGATTAAATAATAAAATTAATAATTGCCCTGGTGTATCAATTCTTTTATTAATATAAGAATCTCTATCATCGATGTTTTCTCTATTTAAACTGCATAACAATAATTTTCTGACCATATAACAAATATAATATGCTTTTTTCATCAAATCAGTACCCATATGTGGTAAAATATCATGTGATAATATTTTTAATAAGTGCATTTTTTTTTGTTGTTTTTTTAATTCTTCATCTGTTTCAGTGTATTTTCTACTTGTTTTCATTTTTTCAATCATATATTTTTGAGCTGTATCAGCGTCATAAATATTTTTTTTTCCAGTTTTTTGATTTTTATTAATATTCAAAGCAGACACTTCTAAACATACTCTTAAAAGATTTATCATATCAGTATCTTTATTATTACCAACAATAGCGTTGATAATATCTTTTTCTGTTTCTAAGCCTAATGCTTTTATTAAAATAAAAATTGGAATATTATTAAATTGAGATATATTTAATTCCAATAAATTATCTTTTTTCATTTTAATAGAAAAAATCTGAATATTCGAATTCGTTTGATAATTTTGTGAATGAATTGTAGCCATTAATATCTTAATATTTTGATCTTTTTTATAAAAAACATAAGGTTGATTAGTTTTAATCCTTTCTAATGACATAACAATTTTTTCTGAACCGTTAACAATAAAATAACTACCATGATCATAATCACATTCTCTTTTAGCATATTCATTATCTTTATTTGTGCTAACATTGCAATACTTTGATTTTACCATTAAAGGAATTTTTGCAATAGGAACATCAAATGTTTCTACACCAACCATAGAAGTAGTAGAAGTATTATCATTTAAATTATAAACTTCTCTGAATTGTTTAACATTCGCGATAATTTTGCAAGAATAAGTTAAACTATTAATACGAGCATGCCAAGGAAACATTAATTCTTCTTCACCATCGAGAACAGGAGGTTTAATTCGAACGTTTGAAAATTCAAACTTGTTTCTATAAATTTTGTCTCTTGTGAATTGTTCATAAAAAATATGTTGTTCTTTCATTAAAAAACTTGGAATATAATCTCCAAGAAAATAATCAAAAGATTCGTGTTGATGTCTAACTAAAATATGTTCTTGTTTAAAATATTTATCGAGGATTTTATAGGAATCTTCAATTGTAATCATTTATAGTTATAATATAACTTTGTTTTTTATATTATTTGATTTTTTTTTCATTTTTTAACTTCTATAAAAAAAATGAAAAAAATAAATATAGAGTGCCATATATGATAATTACTAAAATAAAGAATGATTAAATCATTAAACATCCTTTGTATTAACGCTTGCAACTGCTCTGAACTTCATAACGAAAATTTAGAAAAATGCAAAAACTCTGTTTCAGTCCGTAAAATGACTCCAATGAAGTTTAAGGATTTCTTTCCTTTCAAAAAAGAAAAAACAAATGAAGTAGAAGAAATTCATTTTCAATTTCAATCAACTGTTTTTGGAAAAGTTAATGACGATGAATTAAAATTTATCATTGATTTAATCGGAATGTTTCTTATGACTCAAACATTAGATGACGAGGCTGGAATTTACAATGTTTTTTTGATTCATGCTTTAATTCCATTCATGAGCATAAAAGTTTCTTTTCATTTTTCTATTTTGCAAAATAACTATGAAGATGTTAAAGATAATTCTGAACAAAAAAAACGTTTTTTTAATCTCGTTTTTATTTTGTTAGAATTGTATGTTTCTCATTTAGAAATGGTTGGAACTTTTAAGATCAATTGGTACAATCTTTTTATTGATAAGATTAATTCTCCATCAATGTTTTATTGTGATTTTGTCGATTATATTATTGGCGAAAACAAAAGAGACACTGAAATTGTTAATGAATTTCTCAATTATTTGAATTATCCAGCATACAATAATATTATGATTCCTTCATACGGAATTCACTATTCTTCTATGGCTTCATATTTGTTTTTTTGTAAAGACGCAAAAAGAGTAAGTATGACATTTTCCAAAATCACGGAGGATTTGAAAAAATGTTATCTTTCTATTTTCTGTAAAAAAACGGAGAAGGAAAGCATTGTAGTAAGTTCTGATTTTTCTTACAAAATGCAAAAATTCTTTAAAACGATTGAAATCATTGATTATTCAGGTTTGAGCGGAACAAATAGTGTTAAAATGAAAGTTTCCTCTTCTGATATGGGTAAAAGCATGAAAATCAAAACGATTAAAGATTCTATCTTTTTTGATTGTTCCTTTAAAAATGAATATACTGCGTGCTCTGAATATGAAATTGTTAATGCTTCTGCAAATATTTTCAAAGTGTCTTTAGAATTCTTTTTTATCGATGAAGTTTTGCGTAATCAAGACCAAGATGATGAGTAAAAGTAATTTTATAAAAAATAAATTTTATTTATTATTTATAATTTCATGCTCTTCTAAAAAAATGAATAATTTTATATATACTTTTAATCGATTTATTATATTATTAAATATGGGAATAAAAAATTTAATAAATATCTTAAAAAAATATTGTCCAGATATATTATGTGAAAAAAAAATAGAAGATTTATATGGAAAAAAAATAGCAATAGACGCAAGTATGTTAATTTATAGATGGTTTAGCGTTTTAAATAAAAATAATATAAATGAAGAAGATTTAAAAAGTCATATCCATGCTATTTATTATAAATCAGTATCATTAATAAATAATGGAATTAAACCATTATTTGTTTTTGATGGAAAATCGTCCGAATTAAAAAAAGAAACAAGTCAAAAAAGAAAAGAAAAAAAAAATTCTATTCAATTTACCATAACAGAGAAACATGTAAAAGAATGTTGCACCGTTTTAGATTTACTCGGTATTCCATATATAATAGCAGTCGAAGAGGCTGATAGTGTATGTGCAAGTTTATCAAGGATTGGCGTTGTTGATGGTGTATGTTCGGACGATTTAGACATATTAACTTTTGGCGGAACAGTTATATATAAAAATTTAATAGGTTCTAAAAGTAAATCAGAAGGAATTATAGAAATAACATTTGATAATATTTTAAGTGGGTTGCAAATGGACCATGAACAATTTGTAGAGTTTTGTATTTTATTAGGTTGTGATTATTGTGATACTATTAAAATGATAGGTAAAGAAAAAGCTTATAATTTGATTAGAAATTCAGAATCCCTTACTGACATTATCAAAAAACAAACTAAGCCGTTAGAAAAAGAACATATAAAAAAACTTAAAAAAGCGAAGAAATATTTTATAAAAGGAATGACGATAACACCGATTGAACCGGATAAATATATTTGGAAAAAAATAAATACTGAAGAATTGATAAATTTATTATTTAATGAATATAATTTTGATTTATTAAAATTAAAAAAAACAATTCATAATTTAAATAATAATTATAAAAAATTAAATATAAATGTCGAAAATAATATTTCAATAAAAACAAATAGTGAATCAGTTTCTTTATCGTTATTTTTAGATGAATAATTTTATTTAATAAATAAAATTATATAAACTAAAAATATTATCTTAATTATAAAGACATGGAAATCGACGAAATCATTAATACTATTAATAAAATAAAAAACGAAATAAATGAAAAACATAATTTAAAAAAAAATTATGCAAGTTTATATTACGATATTAGTGAAAAATATCCAGAATTTGAAAAAAATTATCCTACCATAGTTAAACAAATCTTAGATAAACGTTCTTTACATTTTATTGCGATGCAATTATCATATATGGATTCCGTCAGAAAAGGAGAATTAACTATAGAACAAGCAAATGAAGAAATAAATAAATATGCAGAAAATAAATATTTGCCAGAAAAATTAAAAAAACAAATGGAAGAAGAAAAAAATAATAAAAAATAAAAAATTTATTTATTATTATTCTAATTATTCGCTGTCTGTATCTGAAGTAGACATTGTTTTAAAATCATTTATATTTCTTGTAATATTTTCATCATACCACGCTTTAAAATAGTTTTTATTACATGTTTCTTCTTCAAATAATTCTATTAATTTATCAATAGAAACATAATTATAAAAATAGGAAGCAAATTTTAATCTACTTTTATATTCTGATCTTTTACCACTTCCAAAAATAATTTCATACAAACAATAAGGAGCACTTAATTCTAGTGATTGTGGTGATATTTTTTTAAGAATTAAATTAATGACGTCAACATTATATTTTTCAATAGAAGCATATAAAAAAGAACTTACATTTTCTAAAGAAAAATCATAATAATGGTCTATATAATTCCAATTAATATCTGTCATATTTATTTTATATTTTTCTGTCTCCAATAAAAATAATAAATGTATATTTTCTGCTAATATAATATTAAGATAATCTCTATCAGATAATTTAACACCGTATGAGAGAGTAATAAAAATAATCTCCATGTTGGAAGAGTGTAATGCCCGGTTTAAAGCAGTTGATAATATTTTTTGTTTATTTAATTCGAATAATACTTCATTATCATATTTGTAAGTTTCTAATAACCATGTAAATTGTTCTACATAATCAAAATCAACAGAAATATGTAAACAATAATAATCGTCTATATCAAAAGTAATATCGTTATTATGTTTTTTTATAAACTTTAAAACATTCAATAAACCTTTATTTGATATCTTCTTTAGAATATTAGAAGAATAAAATATATTTTCTGTTTTTTTCAATATATTAATTATATTAAATAACAATATAATTAAATCTTCATTTTTAGAGTTTATTGCTCCAATTATTATTATTTTCCAATAATTAATATTTAAATAGCCACTATCAAGAAAAGAAAGCATACCATAATCATAAATTAAAATTCTACATAAATGTAAATTTCCTTTATCGCATGAAATTTCTAATATTTGTTTTAATTCTCCGATTGTAGTTTCTTCTATAATTGAATCTGGTAATTTTGATTTTTTCTTTAAATTCCATTTGCATAAAAAAATATTTCCTAAATATGCTGATAATTTTAAATTATTAAAATTTCTATCAAATGAAATTTTTTTATCTCTAAACATTCTTCGGGGATAATAAGAAGGAAAAATATTATTTTTAAATCCACTATAATTTTCTGTTTTTGTAATTATTTTATTGTATGATTTGTTCACTAATAAATGGGAACTATCTAATGGAGTCCAATAAAATTCAATAATCATATGGATAATTTCAGATACGAAAAGTTCGTTTAAACTCATTCTGTATATTATAATTAATTGTAATAATAATATATATTATTGATTTATTTTTTCACTTTTTTCTTTTATTTCTTTAATCCATATTGGTTCTTCCACAAAAGGTATTAATCCATCTTGATCGTTACCAATAAAATCCGTCGGAATTACGCTTTTCGGATCGATTAATATTTGATTAATATTATTTTTTTCATTTATAACACCGATTGAAATATATATTATAGTAGCAAATTCAGAACAAAAAACTTGTCTGATATCAAAAACCGATAATACAATGTCTCTTACAGGTCGAAAAATAGGAACAACCGAACCTAATAATTTAGTTACAGACCCGTAATTATATGTTTTATATTCACTATAAATTTTTTTAAAGATTTCAATTGTTTTTTCTTTATCGACATCCATAGGATTTTTTTTTAGTTTACAAAATCCAACTTTTCCTCCCGACTTCTGATACTTAATAATAACATCTTCAAGATCTCTTATTTGAACACCGCTTTTATATTTTCCTGTCTCGACATCATAAGGTCCATCATTGTCTGGAACTGTAGATTCTAAAATTTTTAATCTCGTCATATCAATTCCATCTAATTGGATGTCTGATTTTAATACCATTCCGACATGATTACAAATATTCATATTAGTAGTTAAAGTTTCTGCCATTAAAACAATTTTGGATAGTATATCGGGGTGATAAAAAATTAATAAATCAAAAGAATTTATTTTTTTTGAAAAATCTTCATAACTTATTTCATTTTGTTCAGTATTATTTTCTTGATTAAATATATTATATATCCATGTTGGTAATATATCTTTTAATGTATATTTTTTAGTTTCATTAGTTTCTTTTACATGTTCGATATTAATACAATTATTATTTTGTATATTTTCACTCATTAATTTATATATAATTTACATTTATTTTATGAATAAAAATATTATATCTCAATTCGAATTACTAATCAATTCTTTAAAAACATTAAAAAATAAAGATGTTAAAGATAGATTTAGAATAATAAATCTTCAAAATTCTTTAAAAGAAATAAAAAATTTTCCAAAAAAAATTAATTCAGGAAAAGACTTAAAAGACATCCCAGGAATCGGTAACGGAACTATAAGAAGAATCGATGAAATATTAAAAACCGGAAAACTATCCGAAATAAAAATTCCCGACAAAAATAGACAAAAAATAATCAATAATTTAATGGACATTATAAATATAGGTGAAAAAACTGCTGAAAAATTAGTCGATGAATATAAAATTAAATCAGTTGAAGACTTAATTCAAAAATATAAAAAAGGTAAAATAATTTTAAATGAAAAAATAGTATTAGGACTTAAATATTATAAAAAATTTGAAGGTAAAATACCGAGAAAAGAAGTATCTGAAATAATAAAAATCTTTATTAAATATGTATCTCTGAAAGTAGACAAAGACCTTATTATTGTTCCATGCGGTTCTTATAGAAGAAAACAGGCATATTCAAACGATATTGATATTTTAATTTTTCATCCATCAAAAGAGAAAAAAGATTATATTAGTAAAATAGTATATGAATTATCAAAACCAATATCAGATAATAATGATAAACCTTTAATAGTCGATAATTTAACCGATAAAGGATTAACTAAATATATGGGATTTTGCCAATATAAAAATGGAAAAATAAGAAGAATCGACATTAGATTTATCCCATTCAAAAGTTTTTATCCAGCAATTTTATATTTCACAGGGAATAGTAAATTAAACCGTATGATGAGAAGTATTGCAAAAAAAAAAGATTATTTATTAAATGAATATGGATTATTTTATAATAATAAAATGGTTAAAATAGAATCTGAAAAAGATATATTTGATTTACTTGATATAAAATATTTAAAACCTGAAGACAGAAGTATTTAGAGTAAATATTTTTGTCGAAGATTTGCTTTTTTCATTGATGGAGTAGTTTGTTCCATAGAAGATTCTTTTTTTTTCTTTTTTACATCTACAAGTGTAGGTTGTCTAACTGTTTTTTCTTTTTTAAAAGATGATTTAAATAATTCATTATCTTGTAATTTCATAGATTCTTTTTTAAATCCTAATGCTTCATCCATAAATTTTTCGCAACATAATGTTATTTCATATTCAAAATTATCATTATTAATTTTGAGAGTTTCTAAAATTGTTGCAATAATTGAATTAATTTTTGCTTCATATTCAGAAGAAATACAACAACAAATAAATCCACGAATATTATTATCTACAATATTATCTGAAAATTTTTGTCCCGAAGTTAATAAAAATTGTAATTTCATATTATTAAACACTGTAGCGTTTTTTAAAGTTAAATTACTTAATTCAATCGGATTTTTGAATAAAACAATATATTTTTTATCCATATCTAAACAATTTTCATTCATTTCTAAATTATCTTTTTTATTATTGGTTTCATTATTATTTGTTTTAATTACTGGTGTAAGAAATGTTCTTGTAGTCATATATTTTTATATTATATGTTTTTGATATTTTTTTAACCGTATTTCAAATAAAAAAAATGAATATAAATTATATTGAATCATTATAATTTATATTTAATAAAAAATGTCTCCAGGAAATGCATTTTTATTATTTCTCTTGATTACATCATTGATGACTATGTTTATTTTATTATGTTGTGTTTTCGTGTCAACAATTATCAATATAGTTTTAACTTTGGGAAAAATCGAAAGTAAATTAAATGGTAAAAAAAAATATAAATTAGATTGAATTAATATAATTTATATTTAATAAAAAATGTCTCTAGAAAATGCATTTTTATTATTTCTCTTGACTACCACACTGACATCACTACCGCACTGACATCACTACCGCACTGACATCACTACCACACTGACATCACTACCGCACTGACATCACTACCACACTGACATCACTACCACACTGACATCACTACCGCGCTGACATCACTACCGCACTGACATCTATGTTTATTTTCTTATTTTATGTTTTCATGTCAATTATCAATATAGTTTTAACTGTATTTCAAATAAAAAAAAAATGAATATAAATTATATTGATTCAATATAATTTATATTTAATAAAAAATGTCTCCAGTAAAATTATTTCTCTTGACTGTGGCCTTTACAACTATGTTTATTTTATTATTTTGTGTTTTCATGACAATTATCTATATAGTTTTAACTTTGAGAAAAATCGAAAATAAATTAAATAGTAAAAAAGAATACTTTTAAATTATTCTTTTTTATTCATCATTTTAATTAAATAAAAAATATATATTTTTTGGCATGTCTCTTATTAATAAAAAATGAAATTGACAATTCCATTGAATTTCAATATCGTCTTGAAAATGACACGGAATACACTTGATATTTACCTTTTTAATAAAGGAAATATCTTTAACTATTTTTAAATTATTTAATATTTTGTCAGAAGCATATTTTAACGCTTTTTCATTATTTAAAACAGCACCTTTTACTATGTCAATATTATTTTTTAAATTATCAGAAGCATATTTTAAAGATTTACCATAATTATTAATGGCACATTTTACTACGTCAAAATTATTTTTCAATTGGTCAGAAGCATATTCTAAAGTTGCACCATCCGTTTGAACTACTTTTAATATCAGTTCAATATTATTTTTAAGTTCTTCTGATGCATATGCTATTGCAAAACAATTATTTTCAATAGCCTTTAAAACAACATCTTTATCATTTTTGAGATATTTAGAAACATAACGAAGAATAAATCCATTATTATTAACTGCTATTAATGCAATTTCTTTATCATTTCGAAGATCTTCTGAAGCATATTGAAAAGAATAACCATTTTTCTTAACTGCATGAAATACTACTTCTTTATCATTTTTTAATTCCGGAGAAGCATATTCAAGTGCTAATCCATAATTTAATATTGCTTTCATTACAATTTCTTTATTATTTTTAAGTCTATCCGAGGCATATTCAAGTGGCATACCGATATATTTGATTGCTTCTAATACAATTTCTCTATCATCTTGTAATATATTCGAAGCATATCCAAGAGCCATACCGTTATATTTGATAGCTTTCAAAACAATTTCTCTATCACTTTGTAGTTGTTCGGAAACATATTTAAGATATAGTCCGTTATTTTCGAGAGAATTCAATACGATATTTTTATCATTGAAATTATCAGAATTACTTAAAAAACTATACATATTTAATTTGAATTATTTAAAAATATTTATATTGATTTTATAATTTTTTAATAAAAAAATGAATATTATAGAGTATAAATATAAATATTAATTATAATTATTAAATAAATAATAATGGAATATTTAGAAAAAATTAAAAAAAACCCTTATAAATATGGAAATGAATTAAACGTAGATGAGTTAGTTGAATTATTAAAATTATCAGCAGAACAATATTATAACACTAATACTAATTTAATATCTGATTCGGTTTATGACATATTATTAGATATTTTAAAAGATAAATCACCTAATCATGATTTTTTAAAAAATATTGGTGCACCTACAAAATCGAAAGATAAAGTCAAATTACCTTATTTTATGGGTAGTATGAATAAATTCAAGGACGATAAAAAAATAACTAACTGGCTTAAAAAATATAGAGGCCCGTATGTAATAAGCGATAAATTAGACGGAATATCTGCATTGTTTTTATACGATGGAGATAATAGAAAAATGTATACAAGAGGCGATGGCTCTTACGGACAAGATATTTCCTTGTTTATTCGATACATTAGCAATAGTTCTATTTTATTAAACATAGAAAAAAAAATAATTGTTAGAGGTGAACTTATTATGAAAACAAAATTATTTTCTGAATATGAAGATCAATATGACAATATTAGAAATATGTTAGCAGGAATATGTAATCGTAAAACGATAGATAAAAATATTAAAGAAATCTTAAAAAATGTTGATTTTGTATGTTATGAGGTTATTGAACCTAAATTGGAGCCTTATGAACAATTTATTTATTTAGATAAAATTGGATTAAAAACACCTTCTTATCAATTATTAGAAAATATTAATTATGATGTATTATTTGATATATTAAATAATCGAAAAAAAAAAAGTAAATACGAAATCGACGGAATTATTATAACTGATAATAATAAACATAATAAAAATAGTGAAGGTAATCCAGAATATAGTTTTGCATTTAAAACATATGGTGAAACAAAAGAAGCAGAAGTAGAAAAAGTAGAATGGAATGTTTCTAAAGATGGTTTATTAATCCCTATTATACATATTAAACCAATTAAATTAGGTGTTACTATAAAAAAAACAACTGGATTTAATGGTAAATATATTATGGAAAATAAAATAGGAAAAGGAACAATTGTAGAAATTGTTCGTAGTGGTGATGTTATACCATATATTGTTAAAATAATTAAATCAAGTAAAGAACCAGAAATGCCCGAAGAAGAATATGAATGGACTGATTCAGGTGTTCATATTAAAATCGTAGATATGGATAATGATTCTATGAAAATAAAAGTAATTATTAAATTTGCTACGACTTTAGAAATGGATAATATAGGTCCTGGAATAGTTAAAAAAATGTATAATGCTGGCATAGATACTATAGAAAAATTTATAACTGTTTCAAAAAAAGAATTGCTACAATTGGAAGGTATTAAAACAAAAATGGCTGATAAAATTATCGAAAATATTAATACTAAAATTAAAGATGTACCATTATATAAATTAATGGTAGCGAGTAATGTTTTTGGTGCAAGTATTGGTGAAAAAAAATTAAAAAAAATATTAACAGAATTACCTATTATTACAGATATTATAATAGATGATAAAAAAATTCCTAAAGATTTAAAAAATGAAATAATAAATATTGAAGGATTTAATACATTATCTGCTTCTTACGTTGTTGATAATCTACAATCTTTTAAAGATTATTATGATGATATTAGTTCATATATAACCATAAAAAAAAATAAGAAAATTATAAAAAAAAATAATTTTACTGGAAAAAAAATATTATTTACTGGATTTAGAAATAAGGAATGGGAAAAAAAATTAGAAGAATACGGAGCTATAATAGTATCAAGCATAAGTAAACAAACTTCTCTTGTAATTTATAAACATTCAGATAAAGGTTCTACTAAATATGATAAAGCCAAAGAATTAGGAATACCAATTATATCTGAAGAAGAATTTTCTAAATTAATGAAATAATTTTTTTTTTGAATATTTATTTAAAAAAAAAATTGAAAAAAAAATTTAAATAGAAAATAAAAAAGAATTTATTAATGAATTGGCACAAACTCATCAAAAATTATTTGGACGAAAAAAAAAATAAAAAAGATAATAGATATCTTATTTTTGATGTTCAAAACAAAAAAAAAAAAATTAAATTAGATAGAAATTCATTTGGAGATATTCTTTATTGTCAATCAGAAAAAAAAGAAATCGATGTTATAAAAGAAAATATTGATTGTTCAGTCTTTACAACTGATCAATTTTATGACATTGTAGACAAAATTAAAATAAATAAAGAAATTTCTAGTGATAAAAAAAAAGAAAAAATAGAAGATAATGAAAAAAATATGTGTCAAACATGTAATAGTTTAGATACTATTGTTGAAGATTCTACACATGGATATTATGTATGTAAAAATTGTGGTTCGACTATCCAAAACGTAATAGATTCAAATGGGGAATGCAGAAATTATGGCCAAGATGATAATAGAGGAGAAAATCATGATCATTATGGGGCTCCGACAAATCCTTATTTTGCAAATTCAGCATTGGGAACATCTATTTCTGGCGTTAACTCTCATATGAAACGTATACATAGTTGGAATATGACTGTTTATAAAGACAGAACTTTTAAAGAAGACATACAAAAAATAACATCTATTTGTGAAAAACATGGAATTAAAAAAAATATTTATGATATTGCTATTTTTTTATGGAAAAAAAATTCGGAATATAAACATAAAGAAGGAAAAAATAAAGACAAAAATATTATAATTAGAGGATATAACCGTTTAGGAATAATGGCCGCATGTTTATCTTATGCGTGTACTTTAAATTCCACACCTAAAAACATCAAAGAAATTTCTAAAATATTTGAAATTAAACAAAAATATGTTTCTGAAGGGTGTAAACAATTTTATGATATGATGAATGAGCATATTACTTTTCATATTAATTTACCTTCTGATTATGTGGAAATTCAATGCGATACCTTAAAATTAGACAAAACAATTAAAAATACTATTTTAACTATAGCAAAAAATGTAAAAAAAATAGGTATAGTGAACGGTCATACATCTTTTTCTATTTCAGCAAGTTGTGTTTTAGTAGTTCTTATTTACAATAAAGAAAAAGAAATACAAATGAATACAAAAAGAACAATTGCCAAACAATTTAAAATATCTGAAGTAACAATTTCAAAAATATATAAAAAAATTATTCCATATTTTAATTTACTATTAAACACTGAAGCATGTGAATACGTGGAACAGAAATTAACTGAGTTATTATTTATAAAAAATGGCTGGAAAAATACACCATCTAATTAAAGAATACTATTTTTTACTTAGACATGACTAAAATATTTTTTATAAATATAGAAAATATTTTTATTGTGTCTGGAAATACAAAAAAAACATATAATAAATAAATATATTATAATAGTAATACAATGACAATTGAAAAATCCGTCGAAGAAAATAATACAAAAAGAGAAAGATCATTTCGAGCAAAACTATTAGGCGAATTAGCTGAATCATTAGGTATTAAAGATACTTTTAGAGGTAGATATAAAGGTATGACACCAAAACAAGCAGCTAAAAAAGCAGTTACATCTATTTATAAAAAGGTTAAAAAAATGGATTTAAAGACTCCGAAAACAATTAAATTAATTTTAAAGGAGAGTACACATAACAGTAAGAAAAAAGAATATCATTATATTGGAAAAAAAATTAAGTTAGTCGATCCGTCAGTTGTAAAAATGCCAGACGTAGACAAGAATGGTAAAAAAATCGTTAAAGAAATTTTGAGAGAATATAAAAGTGTTGCTGAAAATACTGTTTTTGAAGAAGAAAAAAAAAGGGAACTTCAACTAAAAAAAGAAAAAAAA
>JACCDM010080927.1_pt1 | contig 20088 bp, 18 predicted proteins | sample 7445851 | NCBI WGS metagenome assembly JACCDM01 (sample SAMN15323438, study PRJNA562643) | freshwater metagenome | isolation source: river surface water | place: USA:Blue River Watershed | collected 2017-08-16
AGCTTCAAGCCGCTCGACGAGCAGATCATCCTGCGGGTGGTGGACAAGTTCCTGCTGCAACTCGAGCAGCAACTGGGCGAGAAAAAGGTCGAAGTCACCTTCACCGACAAGCTGCGCAAGCACCTGGCCAAGAAGGGCTTCGATCCGCTCATGGGCGCGCGTCCGATGCAGCGCCTGATCCAGGACATGATCCGCAAGGCGCTGGCCGACGAACTGCTCTTTGGCCGCCTGACCGATGGCGGCCGCCTGACGGTGGATCTGGACGACAAGGACGAGGTGCTGCTCGACATCACGCCGCTGCCCAAGAAGGAAGGGCGCGCCGCCCGCTCTGAACCGGCCGAGCCGGAGGAAGAAACCACCGCGGGCTGAGGGCCGGTGGATCGCTTGTTGACCTCATGAAAAACGCCGGGCTTGCCCGGCGTTTTTCATGGGGAGTTGGGGTCAGCGCTTGCGCCGGCTGCCCCCCAGCAGGCTGCCCAGCACCCCGCGCACGATTTCGCGGCCGATGGCCGAGCCGGCCGTGCGCACCGCGCTTTTGACCACCATTTGCGCGATGCCGTCGCGCTGGCCTCCGCGTGGGCCCTTACTGCCAAAGAGCAGGTCCGAGACGCTGCCCATGAGGCCGCCCGACTGTGCAGCGCCGACTGCGGGACTTTCGGTGTGCGCGGTGATGTTAGCCTTGAGCACCTCGTAGGCCGATTCGCGGTCCACCGCCTGTTCATAGACCCCGGCCACCAACGAGTTCTGCAGCAGGGCTTGGCGTTGCTCCGCGCCGATGGGGCCGATCTGGCTGCCCGGCGGCAGCACGAACACGCGCTCGGTTTCGCAGGGGCGGCCCTTGGCGTCCAGAAAGCTCACCAGGGCCTCGCCCACGCCCAGCTCGGTGATGGCGGCCTCGATGTCCAGCCCGGCTTTAGGGCGCATGGTCTGGGCAGTGGCCTGCACCGCTTTTTGGTCGCGCGGGGTGAAGGCCCGCAGTGCATGCTGCACCCGGTTGCCCAGCTGACCGAGCACGCTGTCGGGGATGTCCATCGGGTTTTGCGTGACGAAATACACGCCCACGCCCTTGGAGCGCACCAGGCGCACCACCAGCTCGATGCGCTCGACCAGGGCGGCCGGCGCGTCCTTGAAGAGCAGGTGGGCCTCATCGAAAAAGAAGACCAGCTTGGGTTTCTCCGGGTCACCGATTTCGGGCAGCTGCTCGAACAGCTCGGAGAGCATCCACAGCAAAAAGGTCGCATACAGGCGCGGGGCGTTCAGCAGTTTGTCGGCCGCCAAGATGTTGACCACGCCCTGACCGCGGGCGTCGGTCTGGATGAAGTCCTGGATGTTGAGCATGGGCTCGCCAAAGAAGCGGTCGCCGCCTTCCTGCTCGATCTGCAGCAGCCCGCGCTGGATGGCGCCGATGCTGGCCGCGCTGATGTTGCCGTATTCGGTGGTGAATTGCCGGGCGTTGTCGCCCACATGCTGCAGCATGGCGCGCAGGTCCTTCATGTCCAGCAGCAACAGATGGTTGTCGTCGGCAATCTTGAAGGCCAGACTCAGCACCCCGGCCTGGGTCTCGTTGAGCCCCAGCATGCGGGCGAGCAGGAGCGGGCCCATGTCGCTGACGGTGGCGCGCACCGGATGGCCCTGTTCGCCAAACACGTCCCACAGGGTGCTTGGGCAGGCCAGGGGGGCGGGCAGGGCGATGCCCCGTTCGGCCAGCACCTGGGCGAGCTTGGGGCTGATTTTTCCTTGCTGGCTGATGCCAGTCAGGTCGCCCTTGACGTCGGCCATGAAGACCGGCACGCCGATCCGCGAGAAATTCTCGGCCAGCGTCTGCAGGGTCACCGTCTTGCCGGTGCCGGTGGCCCCGGTGATCAGGCCGTGCCGGTTGGCCAGGCCCGGCAAGAGGACGCATTGGGCCTCGCCATGGCGGGCGATCAGCATCGGTTCGTTCATGTTCTGGGCCCTCCGGCCTCAAAAAGTAAAATCCAGGCCAGATTACACCAACACCCAAGGAATTCTCGATGGCCGGCCACAGCAAATGGGCAAACATTCAGCACCGAAAAGGGCGTCAGGACGAGAAGCGTGGCCGCATCTGGACGCGCCTCATCCGCGAGATCATGGTGGCGGCCCGCTCGGGTGGCGGTGACCTCACGGCCAACCCCCGTCTGCGCCTGGCGGTGGACAAGGCCAAGGCGGCCAATATGCCGGCCGACAACATCAAGCGCAACATCGACAAGGCCACAGGCAACCTCGAAGGCGTGAACTACGAGGAAATCCGCTACGAGGGCTACGGCATCGGCGGCGCCGCCATCATCGTCGACACCATGACCGACAACCGGGTGCGCACCGTGGCCGAGGTGCGGCATGCCTTCTCCAAGCATGGCGGCAATCTGGGGACCGAAGGCTCGGTGGCCTTTCAGTTCAAACACTGCGGCCAGCTGGTGTTTGCCCCGGGCACCAGCGAGGACCAGGTGATGGAAGTCGCGCTGAACGCCGGCGCCGAAGATGTGATCGCCGATGCGGATGGCGCCATCGAGGTGCTGACCGCGCCGGGCGACTTTGAAGCCGTGAAGAACGCCCTCGAAGCGGCCGGGCTCCAGCCCGAAGTGGCCGAAGTCACGATGCGCGCCGAAAACACCATTGCCCTGAGCGGCGACGATGCCGCCAAGATGCAGAAGCTGCTGGACGTTCTGGAAGACCTGGACGATGTGCAGAACGTCTTCCACAACGCCGAGCTCAGCGAATGAACAGGGATGCCGGCGCGTGCCCGGCATGACAGGACCTTATGAAAGTACTCGTGATCGGTGGCGGCGGGCGTGAACACGCCCTGGCCTGGAAGCTGGCGCAATCGCCCAAAGTTCAGCAGGTGTATGTAGCCCCTGGCAACGGGGGGACCGCGCGCGACAAAACCCTGCTCAATGTCCCCATCACCGAGGTGAAGGCCCTGCGCGAATGGGCGCAGTCCAATCAAATCGCTTTGACGGTGGTGGGCCCCGAGGCGCCTCTGGCGGCCGGTGTGGTGGACGAGTTCCGGGCCCATGGCCTGCGCATCTTCGGCCCTACCCGGGCTGCGGCCCAGTTGGAGAGTTCCAAGGCCTTTTCCAAGGCCTTCATGGCGCGCCACGCCATTCCCACGGCCGAGTTCGAGACCTTCAGCGATCCGGTGGCGGCCCATGCCTATGTCGAGCGCAAGGGTGCGCCGATTGTGGTCAAGGCCGATGGGCTGGCGGCCGGCAAGGGCGTGGTGGTGGCGATGACGCTGGCCGAAGCCCATGAAGCGATCGACTTCATGCTGCTCGACAACAGCCTGGGCGTGGCCCACAACGCGGGTGGCGCCCGGGTGGTGATCGAGGAATTCCTGCAGGGCGAAGAAGCCAGCTTCATCGTGCTGTGCGACGGCAAAAACGTCACCGCCCTGGCCACCAGCCAGGACCACAAACGCCTGCTCGATGGCGACCTGGGGCCCAACACCGGCGGCATGGGCGCGTATTCGCCCGCCCCGGTGGTCACGGCCGAGGTGCATGCCCGCGCCATGCGGGAGGTGATCCTGCCCACGGTCCGCGGCATGGAAAAGGACGGCATTCCCTACACCGGTTTTCTGTATGCCGGCTTGATGATTGACGGACAGGGCAAGCCCAAGACACTGGAGTTCAACTGCCGCATGGGCGATCCGGAAACCCAGCCCATCATGATGCGCCTGAAGTCCGACCTGTTCGACGTGATGATGGCCGCGACCAGTGAAGGCCTGGACAAGATCGAGCTGGAATGGGACCGCCGCGTCGCGCTGGGCGTGGTCATCGCCGCTGCGGGCTACCCCATGCACCCGCGCAAGGGCGATGCCATCCGCGGGTGGCCAGCCGACAGCCGGGACGCGATGGTCTTCCACGCCGGCACCACCGAACAGGACGGTCAGGTGCTCACCTCCGGCGGTCGCGTTTTGTGCGTCACCGCCTTGGCCGATTCGGTCAAGCAGGCGCAGCAAAAAGCCTACGAACTGGCCCAGGGCATCCACTTCGAGGGCATGCAGTACCGCCGCGACATTGGCCACCGCGCCATCAAGCACTGAGGCAGCGCCCATGGCCCATCCTGTTCAATTCAAAGGTTCCCCCCTGGCCAAAGCGTTGCTTCGGCTGATGGGCTGGCGTGTGGTTTTTGAAGGCCTGCCCAGCCTGCAGGGGGTGGCGGTGGTTTACCCGCACACCAGCAACTGGGATTTCATCGCCGGCATTCTGGCCAAGTGGACGATTGGCATTCCCGCCCATTTCTGGGCCAAGGATTCCTTGTTCAGGGTGCCCGTGTTCGGGCCCTGGTTGCGTTGGGTCGGCGGGTTGCCGATCGACCGCCGCGCCGCCAATGGCGCCGTCGGTCAGATGGTGGACACCTTCCGCCAGCATGCCAGCCAGGGGCGTCTGCTGTGGCTCGGGCTGGCGCCCGAGGGCACCCGCAAGTGGACCCCGGGCTGGCGCAGCGGTTTTTACCAGGTGGCGTTGAGCGCTGGCGTTCCCATTGGCATCGTTCGGCTCGACTGGGGGCGCCGCGAACTGCGCTTTGTGGAATTTCTCACCCTCAGCGGCGACGAAAATGCCGATTTTCAACGCCTGCAAGCCCTGTTTGAGGGTGTCCGCGGCTACCATGCGGAGCAGGGCAGCCCGATCGTGCCGTGGCACCCATCGAAAGACAAAACATGAGCGACAAACTCGATCTGCAGCAAGTGCGCAGTTACCTGATTGGCCTGCAGGCGCGCATCACGGGCGCCTTGAACGAGATCGATCCCACCCCCTTCGTCCGCGATGCCTGGGAAAAACCGGCCGGAGAAAAGCTCCAGGGCAACGGCATCACCCAGATCATGGAGGGTGGCCCGGTGTTCGAACGTGCCGGCTGTGGTTTTTCCCACGTCACCGGCCCCCAGTTGCCCCCCTCGGCCACCCAGCACCGGCCCGAGCTGGCGGGCGCGCCCTTTGAGGCCATGGGGGTGTCGCTGGTCTTCCATCCCCGCAATCCGCATGTGCCCACGGTGCACATGAACGTGCGCATGATCGCGGCCAAGCCCGTCGGGCAGGACCCCGTGGCCTGGTTTGGCGGCGGCATGGACCTCACCCCGTATTACGGCCACGACGAAGACGCGCAGCATTTTCACCAGACCTGCAAGGACGCGCTCGAGCCCTTTGGGGCGGGGTTGTACCCGCGCTTCAAGGTCTGGTGCGACCAGTATTTTTGCAACAAGCACCGCCAGGAGCAGCGGGGCATCGGCGGCGTCTTTTTCGACGACTTCGCCGAACTGGGCATGGTGCGCAGCTTCGAGATGCTGCAGAGCGTGGGCGATGCCCTGCTCAAGGCCTACCTGCCCATCGTGCACCGCCGCAAGGACTTGCCCTGGACCGAGCGTGAGCGGGATTTCCAGCTCTACCGCCGTGGCCGCTATGTGGAATTCAACCTGGTCTGGGACCGCGGCACCCACTTTGGCCTGCAGTCGGGTGGACGCACCGAGTCCATCCTCCTGTCCATGCCGCCCGAAGTGCGCTGGTCCTACCAGCGCCAGGACCCGCCCGGTTCGCCCGAAGCCCGCTTGCTCAGCCATTTCCTGGTGCCGCGGGACTGGGTGTGAACGGACCGCGCCGCATCGGCGTGTTTGGTGGGGCCTTTGATCCGCCCCACTTGGCCCATGTGGCCCTGGTGCAGGCGGCCACCGCGCAGCTGCCACTCGACGAAGTGCGGGTGCTGCCCACGGGACAGGCCTGGCACAAGGCGCGAACCCTCAGCGATGCCGCGCACCGCCTGGCCATGGCCCGGCTCGCCTTCGCCGAACTGCCCAAGGTGGTGGTGGATGAGCGCGAAATCCGTCGCGGCGGTCCCAGCTACACCGCAGACACGCTGGACGAACTGGCGGCGGAGCACCCTGGCGCCCAGCTGTTCCTCTTGATCGGCGACGACCAGCGCCGCTCGCTCGCTTCTTGGCACCGCATCGAAGACATCGCCCGGCTGGCTATAATTTGCGCTGCAGCACGCCACGCCGATGTGGCACCCTGGAATGCGGGCCAGGCCCCTGCCTCCGCCCCCGAGTCTCTTCTGGCCGGTATCCGGCCGCTGCAAATGCCGCTCATGCCCCTGAGCGCCACCGACATCCGCCAACGGTTGAGCCACCAACAGCCCGTGACCGGTCTGGTCCCTGCTGCGGTGGAGCGCTATATTCACGACCATCACCTCTACGGCCCCGAGCCCAGAAAGCCCCAGCGATGACCGACACCGCCGCCAAAAAAGACATCCAGAAACTCCAGCGCGTGATCGTGGATGCGCTGGAGGACGTCAAGGCCCAGGACATCCAGGTCTTCAACACCGAGCACCTCTCGCCCCTGTTCGAGCGCGTGATCATCGCCTCGGGCACGTCCAATCGACAAACCAAGGCCCTGTCGGCCAGCGTGCGCGACAAGGTGCGCGAGGGCGGTTTCGGCAAGCCCCGCATCGAGGGGGAAGACAACGGTGAATGGATCATCGCCGACTGCGGTGCGGCGGTGGTGCACATCATGCAACCGGTGATCCGCCAGTACTACAACCTCGAAGAAATCTGGGGTGACAAGCCGGTGCGCCTGAAGTTTGGCGCGCCCAAGCCCGAGCCACGGGCGCCCAAGGCGGACAAGAAGACATCCGCCAAGAAGGCGGGCGCCAAAACACTGACCCCCAAGGAAGCGGCAGCGGCCGCCAAAAGGGCCGCCGCCCAAGCCACCAGCCCCGCCGGGCGCGCCCAGCCGACCGCCAAGAAGCCAGCCCTGAAAGCGCCCGCCAAGAAAACGGCAGCCCGAACACCGGCCAAGAGCGCCGCCACATCGGTCGCCAAATCGACAGTCAAACCCGCGAGCAAAACACCCGCCAAGAAAGTCGTGGTGGGCAAACCGGCCGCCAAAAAGGCAGCGCCCGCCCGCCAACCCGTCAAGGCAGGCAGCCGCAAGGGCTAAGTGCCCATGAAGCTGCTGATCGTCGCGGTGGGTCAGCGCGTGCCCGACTGGGCGCAGACCGCCTGGGACGACTACGCCAAGCGCTTTCCATCCGAACTGAAGGTCGAGCTCAAGGCGGTCAAGACCGAACCGCGCGGCTCCAAAACGCTGGAGGCCCTGTACGCGGCCGAACGCGAGCGCATCGAGGCGGCCATCCCCAGGGGCTGCCGCATCGTCGCCCTGGACGAACGCGGCAGCAACCTCTCCACGCTGGCGCTGGCCGCCAAACTCCGCCACTGGCAGCTCGAGGCCGATGATGTGGCGCTGGTGATCGGCGGGCCCGATGGCCTGGACCCGCAATTCAAACAGATGGCGCACGAACGCCTGCGCCTGTCGGACCTGACCTTGCCGCACGCCATGGTGCGGGTGCTGCTGATCGAGCAGCTCTACCGGGCCTGGTCGATCAATGCCAACCACCCTTACCACCGGGAGTGATGCGGCCCGGCCTCCCGTCACCTTCAACGCCTACAAGCGCATGACCGAATTCGTCTACCTCGCATCGCAAAGCCCCCGCCGTCGCCAGCTTCTGGAACAAATCGGCGTGGCGCACCAACTGCTGCTGCCTTCGCCGCAAGAAGACGCCGAGGCCCTGGAGGCGGTGCTTGCCGGCGAAGCCCCGATCCCCTACGTCCAGCGTGTGACCGCGCTCAAACTGGACTCGGCCGTGGCGCGTCTGCAGGCCCTGGGTCTGCCGGCCGCGCCGGTGCTGTGCGCCGACACCACGGTCGCGCTGGGCCGTGAGATTCTGGGCAAGCCAAGGGATGCGGTCGAGGCGCGTGCCATGCTGGCGAGCCTGGCGGGACAGACCCACCGCGTGCTGACGGCGGTTGCCGTGCAGAAAGGGCGCAAGCGCCTGCAGGCGGTTTCGCAGTCGCGGGTGCGCTTTGCGCCGATGACGGCGGCCCAGATCCGCGCCTATGTGGACAGCGGCGAACCCATGGGAAAGGCCGGCGCCTATGGCGTGCAAGGCCGGGCGGCGTCCCACATCGAACACATCCAGGGCAGTTATTCGGGCATCATGGGCCTGCCGCTTTTTGAGACGGCCCAGCTGCTGCGCCAGTTCGGCGTGCGCTGCTGAAGCAGGACCCCCCATGCAACAAGACATCCTCATCAATTGGTCACCGCAAGAGACGCGGGTGGCCGTGATCGAATCGGGCGCCGTGCAGGAGCTGCATGTCGAGCGCACGCTCGAGCGCGGACTGGTCGGCAACATCTATCTGGGCAAGGTGGCACGCGTGCTGCCGGGCATGCAGTCGGCCTTCATCGACATCGGTCTGGAGCGGGCCGCCTTTTTGCACGTGGCCGATGTCTGGCACCGCCACCCCGAGGCCGAAACCCCTGTGCAGGCGCGCAGCGCCCAGCCCCTGGTGCCGATTGAAAAACAGGTCTTTGAAGGCCAGGCGCTGATGGTGCAGGTCATCAAGGACCCGATCGGCACCAAGGGCGCGCGCCTGTCCACCCAGATCAGCATCGCCGGTCGGCATCTGGTTTTCCTGCCGCAAGACGACCACATCGGGGTATCGCAAAAAATCCCGACCGAACAGCGCGATGCCCTGCGTGCCCGCGTCCAGGCCCTGGTGGGCGCCGACGGCGGGGGCTTCATCCTGCGCACCAATGCCGAGGATTCGAGCGACCAGGAACTGCAGGAGGACATCGCCTACCTGCGCAAGACCTGGGCCCGCATCAAGGAGGCCTCCACCCGCTTGCCGCCGCGCTCGCTGTTGCACGAAGACCTGACCTTGCTGCAGCGTGTCCTGCGCGATCTGGTGGGCGAAGCCACGCAAAGCATCCGCATCGATTCGCGCGAGCAGTTTGACCGGCTGCTGGCCTTTGGCAAGGAATTCATGCCCAAGGCGGCCGAGCGCCTGCAGCTCTACAAAGGCGAGCGGCCGATTTTTGACCTTTACGCGATCGACGAGGAAATCGCCCGGGCGCTGGGTCGCCGGGTGGATCTCAAGTCGGGCGGCTACCTGATCATCGACCAGACCGAGGCGCTGACCACCGTCGATGTCAACACCGGTGGCTATGTGGGGGCTCGCAATTTCGACGACACCATCTTCAAGACCAATCTGGAGGCGGCGCAGGCGATTGCCAGGCAATTGCGCCTGCGCAACCTGGGCGGCATCGTCATCGTCGACTTCATCGACATGAGCCGCAACGACCACCAGGAAGCGGTGTTGGCCGAGCTGCGCAAACAACTCGCGCGTGACCGCGTGAAGACGCAGGCGGGTGGTTTTTCTTCCTTGGGCCTGCTGGAGATGACGCGCAAGCGCACCCGCGAGTCGCTGGCCCACATGCTGTGCGAGCCCTGTCCGAGCTGCCAGGGCAAGGGCATTGTCAAGACGCCACGCACCGTGGCTTACGACATCCTGCGCGAAATCCTGCGGGAGGCGCGGCAGTTCAACCCACGCGAATTCAGGGTGGTGGCCGCGCCGGCCGTGATTGACCTGCTGTTGGACGAGGAAAGCGCCCACCTGGCGGGTTTGTCGGACTTCATCGCCAAGCCCATCTCCCTGCAGGCCGAGGGTGGCATCGGGCCCGAGCAGTTCGACATCGTGCTGCTGTGAAAGCGCTCAGGCGGCGGGCTCTGACTTGCTGAATTCGCCGCGCTGGTGCAAGCGCGCGTAGGCACCGCCCGCGCTGAGCAAAGCCGCCGGGCTGCCCTGTTCGATGATGCGGCCCCGTTCCATGACGACCACGCGGTCGGCGTGCTCGATGGTCGAGAGGCGGTGGGCCACGATCAGGGTGGTGCGGCCCTGCATCAGCCGCTGCAAGGCCTCCTGCACCAGGCGCTCCGATTCGTTGTCGAGCGCGGAAGTGGCTTCGTCCAGGATCAGCACCGGCGCGTCCTTGTACAGGGCCCGCGCGATCGCCAGCCGCTGGCGTTGACCGCCCGAGAGTTGACCGGCGTTGTGACCGATCAGGCTGAGCATGCCCTGCGGCAGCTGACGGACATGGTCCCAGAGCCGGGCGGCTTCCAGGCAGGCCTGGACCCGGTCGAGATCGGCCGACTCGCCCAGGGCGACGTTGGCCGCCACCGTGTCGTTGAGCATGACCACATCCTGGCTGACCATGGCGATCTGGGCACGCAGGTCGTCGAGCGACCACTGCGCAAGCGCCACGCCGTCCAGCAGCACCTGGCCGGCATCGGGCTGCACAAAGCGCGGCAGGGTTTGCACCAGCGTGGTCTTGCCGGCGCCGGAACTGCCCACCAGGGCCACGGTTTCTCCCGGACGGACCTGGAGGTCCACCCGGTCCAGGGCCGGTGGGGCATCGGGTTTGAATTGCAGCGACACCGCGCGCCATTCGATGCGGCCCTGTGCCCGCTCGCAGCGGAATTCACCGCTGCTTTCGGCTGGCGTCTGGGTCAGCAGATCCAGGCCACGCTCCAGACTGGCCAGACCGCGGGTGATGGGGTTGGCCACGTCGGCGAGTTTGCGCACCGGAGAGATCAGCATCAGCATGGCGGTGATGAAGGACACAAAGCTGCCGACGGTGGCGCCCTCCAGGCCGGCACGCGACTGCACCAGGGCCAGCACCACCACCAGCGAAAGCCCCACCGATGCCGTCATCTGGGTCAGGGGGGTCATTGCTGCCGAGGCCACGGTGGATTTGAGCGCCAGCCGGCGCAGGCGCTCGCCCAACTGGGCAAATCGCTTCTTTTGGCTGTCCTGGGCGGCGTGCAGCCGGATCATGCGGTGTGCCAGCACGTTTTCCTCGACCACATAGGCCAGGTCGTCGGTGGCCAACTGGCTTTCGCGGGTCAGACGGTAGAGCCGGCCGGCCAGCTTCCTCATGATCCAGGCCAGCGCCGGCACCACGGTGAGCACCAGCAGGGTGAGTGACCAGTTGAGCCAGAACAGGTAGGCCAGCAGCGCCAGCAGCGTCAGGCCATCGCGCAGCAACTCGTTGAAGGCCCCCACCAGCAGTTGGGAACCACTTTGCACCTCGTAGACCAGTGCATTGGACAGGCTGCTGGCCGACTGCTGCTGAAACAGGCCCAGATCGGCCCGGCTCATCCGCGCAAACTGGGCGTTTCGCAGGCGCTGAACCCCATCGTTGGCGATGCGGGTGAGGGCGTATTGGCCCACGAAATGGGCGGTGCCCCGGACCGCGAACAGCCCCACCACCGCGGCCGGGATCATCCACAGGGGAAAGCCGTCTGGCGAGAAGCCCTTGTCGAGCAGCGGCTTGAAAAGGGCGGGAATGAGGGGTTCGGTCAGGGCGGCTGCCAGGCTGGCCAGCATGGCCAGCAAGGCAAAGCGCCAGGAGGGTTGAAAAAAAGGCAGGATGCGCTGCAGGCGGGGCCACAGGGCAGAAGAGGGCGCGTCGGTCACGGGCAGCGGTCGGACGATGACAAAAGGGCATTGTAAGCAGGCCCTGGGCGGCCGCAGGCCGATTTCCCTTGTCCGAGGGGGCGGCTGGGCCCAAAACAGGCATGCGCTCGGTGTACGATCCAGTCTTCGCCAGAAATGTCCTGTCCCAGTCTTCTTGTTGTGCATATGTTCCGGTTTGCGCTCGCCTGCCTGATGTTGCTTGCCGCGCCTGTCATGGCGCAATTCCGTGTGGAAGTCACCGGTGTGGGCATGACCCAGATGCCCATCGTGGTCGCGCCATTCAAGGGCGAGGCAGGCAGCTCCCAGAAACTCTCGACCATCGTCCAGGCCGATCTGGAGCGCAGTGGCCAGTTCAAGGGACTCGATGCCGGGGGCGCGAGCCTGGACGAGCTCAGCCGACCGGACTGGTCGAGCTGGCGCCAGCGCAGCGCAGACGCCCTGGTGGGCGGCAGCATGACCCGTCTGGCCGACGGCCGTTTTGACATCCGCGCCCGGCTCTGGGACGTGGTCAAAGGGCAGGAGCGTGGGGAATTCCGCGACACCGTTCCGGCTGCTGACCTGCGCCAGGCCGCGCATCGTCTGGCCGACTGGGTTTACCAGCAGCTGACCGGCACCCCGGGTGCTTTTGCCACGCGCATCGCTTATGTGACCAAGGCCTCCGGGCGCTACACCCTGTGGGTGGCCGATTCGGACGGTGAGGGCGCGCAGGCGGCCCTGTCCAGCCCCGAGCCTATCATTTCGCCTTCCTGGTCGCCCCAGGGGACCCACCTGGCCTATGTGTCGTTCGAGACCCGCAAGCCGGTGATTTATGTGCACGAAATCGCCAGCGGCCAACGCCGAGTGATCGCCAATTTCCGGGGCTCCAACAGCGCCCCCGCCTGGTCCCCCGATGGCCGCAGTCTGGTGGCCTCGCTCAGCCGTGAAGGCGGCTCGCAGCTGTTCCGGGTGGATCTGGCCTCGGGCGAGGCCCGCCGCCTGGCGAGCTCGGCAGGCATAGACACCGAGCCGGCTTTCTCCGCCGACGGCACGGCCTTGTACTTTGTCAGCGACCGCGGCGGCAGCCCCCAGATTTACCGCATGCCAGCCCAGGGCGGCCCGGCCGAGCGCGTGACCTTCAACGGCAACTACAACATCTCGCCGGCGCCCAGCCCGGATGGCCGCTGGCTGGCCTACATCAGCCGCATCGGCGGGCAGTTCCGGCTGCAGCTGATGGACCTCAGCACGGGCCAAAGCACCGCCCTGACCGACACCCCGGCTGACGAACGGCCCAGCTTTGCCCCCAACAGCCGCCTGATTGTTTACGCCACCCTGGCCCAGGGCCGGGAAGCGCTGATGACCACCACCCTCGATGGCCGCATCAAGGCCCGTCTGGCCGGGCAGGGCGGTGACATCCGCGAACCCGACTGGGGCCCTGGCCGGCCTTGATTGCTTTTTCAACTTTTCTGGAGAGAAACCCATGCATAAACCCCTGTTCGCCGCGGTCCTGTTGACGGCCTTGCTGGCCGGCTGTTCTTCGGGCGTCAAGCTCAGCGATGTTCCCGTCGAAGACAAATCCGCCAGCGCCGCCCCCGCTTCGGGCGCCAACGCCAGTGGCATCGGCAGTGGCCAGAACAACGCCCAAAGCGGAGTGGCCAACGTCACCGCCGAAAAATCCAGCCCCGGCACCGGCCCGGCCGGCGTCAGTCATGTGGTCTTGTTCGACTACGACAGCTTTGTGGTGCGGGCCGATGCCCGTCCGGTGATCGAGGCCCATGCCCGTTTCCTGCAGGCCAACCGGCAGCGCAAGGCCATGCTCGAAGGCCACACCGACGAGCGCGGCGGTCGCGAATACAACCTGGCGCTGGGGCAAAAGCGCGCAGAAGCCGTGCAGCGTGCGCTGGTGCTGCTGGGCGTGCCCGAATCCCAGGTCGAAGCCGTGAGCTACGGCAAGGAAAAGCCGGCGGCACCAGGTGGCGATGAAGCCGCCTTTGCCAAGAACCGCCGCGTCGAGTTCAAGTACTGAGCCCCACCATGCCGGTTCTGACCCGCTCCTCCGGACGATCCCTGGCCCTTCTGCTGAGTGGCTGCATGGCCCTGACCGCCCATGCGAACCTCTTTGAAGACGGTGAAGCCAGGCGCGCCATCCTGGACCTGCGCCAGCGTCTGGAGGCCACCAACCAGCGTCTGGAAGCCACCGGCAACGCGCTCAAGAACCAGTCCGAAGACAACGCCCAGCTGCGCCGCCTGATGGTGGAGTTGCAGTCCCAGATCGACGCCTTGCGTGCAGACCTCAACCGCGCCCGTGGTGCGCAGGAACAGCTTGCGCGCGACCTCAGCGAGATTCAGCTGCGTCAGCGCGATGCCCAGACCGGCATCGAGCAGCGCTTGCGCCGCTTCGAACCGGTCAGCGTCAAGGTCGATGAGCGCGAGTTCATGGCCGAGCCGGCCGAGAAGCGCGACTACGATGCGGCGCTGGAAACCTTCCGCAAAGGCGAATTTGCCCTGGCCCAGCAGGCCCTGCAAAGCTTTGTGACGCGCTATCCGCAGTCGGGCTACCTGCCATCGGCCCTTTTCTGGCTGGGCAATGCCTCCTACGCCATCAAGGACTACCGGGCATCGCTGGCCCAGTTCCGCCAGATGCTGGCCCAGAGCCCGGATCATCTGCGCGCGCCCGATGCGCTGCTGGCGATTTCGAATGTGCAGATCGAGCTCAAGGACAGCAAGGCCGCGCGCAAGACCCTGGAAGACCTGATCAAGGCCCACCCCCAGTCGGACGCCGCGCAGACCGCCAGGGACCGTTTGCCCAAGCTGCGCTGAGCGCGCATGGCCCCGCTGACCCTCACGCAGATCGATGCGCTGCTCGCGCAGCTGCTGTGGCTGGCCTTCGCTTTGGGCCTGCTGCTCGGGTGGGTGGTGCAGCGCAGCCATTTCTGCACCATGGGCGCCATCAGCGACGCCTTGCTCATGCGCGACGCCACACGCCTGCGCCAATGGGCCCTGGCCCTGGCCGTGGCCATGCTGGGTCTGGGCCTGATGACCCAGGCCGCTTGGCTCACGCCGCTCGACAGCATCTATGCCGCCCCCCGTTTCCCTTGGCTGTCCTACAGCCTGGGCGGCCTTCTGTTTGGCATCGGCATGGTGCTGGCCTCGGGCTGTCCGACCAAGAACCTGGTGCGCCTGGGCACGGGCAACCTCAAGGCCCTGCTGGTCTTGCTGGTCTTGGGCCTGAGCGCGCTGGCCACCTTGCGCGGCGCCCCTGCGCTGCTGCGCACCCGCCTGCTCGACCCCTTGACGGCAGGCGCCGAGGCGGGGCCCCTGGCGGGCCAGTGGCTGGCATCGGTCACGGGCCTGAGCGTGTCGCACGGCGTGCTGGCCATGGCCCTGGGGGTGTCCCTGCTCTTGCTGCTTTGGATCTGGCGGGGGCCGGATGTCCGGTCGCCGGGCCATCTGCTGGGCGGGCTCGGGGTCGGCTTCGTGCTGCTGGCCATGTGGTGGCTCAGCGGCGTTCGGGGTCTGGTGCCCGAGCACCCCGAGACACTCGAGCGCGTTTTCTTGGGCAGCGCCAGCGGCCGCCTGGAAGGCTTGAGCTTCACGGCGCCGCTGGCCCACTGGCTCGAGACCTTTTTGACCCAGAGCACTGGCCCCCAGCGCCTGACGCTGGGCATGGCCCTGGTGCCCGGCGTGGTGCTGGGCGCGGCCCTCTCGGCCTGGCGCCGTGGCGAGCTGCGCTGGGAGGGCTTCACGCGCACATCCGATCTGCTGCGCCACCTGCTGGGCGCGGTGCTGATGGGGATGGGCGGGGTCATGGCGATGGGCTGCAGCTTTGGCCAGGGCCTCACAGGCCTGTCCACGCTCAGCTGGGGCAGCATGCTGGCGGCCGCGGCCATGGTGGCCGGCGCCGCCCTGGCGGTGCGTGTGCAGTGGTGGCTGGCAGAGCGCCATGGCTGAGGTCCCCTTGACCGAGGACGATCTGGCGCGCCGCTTTGGCGGCCTGCAGCGCCTGTACGGCATCGGGCCTGCGCAGCGCATCCGGCAGGCCCATGTGGTGGTGGTGGGCATTGGCGGCGTGGGCTCCTGGGCTGCCGAAGCCCTGGCCCGCAGCGGCGTTGCACGCCTGACGCTCATCGACATGGACCACATCGCCGAGTCCAACATCAACCGACAAATCCATGCCCTGAGCGACACGCTGGGGCAGGCCAAGATCGAAGCCATGCGCGATCGGATCGCGCAAATTCATCCCGGCTGTCGCGTGGATCTGGTCGATGATTTCGCTTCGGCCGAGAACTGGCCGGGCCTGCTGCCGCAGCGGCCCGATGCCCTCATCGACGCCTGCGATCAGGTCAAGGCCAAGCTGGCCATGGCCGTGTGGGCGCTGCACGAAAAGATCCCGTTCGTCACGGTGGGGGCTGCGGGCGGCAAGCGGCTTGCACACCGGGTGGATGTCGATGACCTGGCCCTGGTCACGCACGACCCCTTGCTGGCCCAGCTGCGTTATCGCCTGCGCAAATTCCATGGGGCGGCCCGGCCAGGCAAACGCATCGGTGTGCGCTGCGTCTTCAGCCGCGAGTCGGTGATGGGGCCCGATGCCTCGTGTGCTTTGCAAGGCGATGGCTCGCTCAATTGCCACGGTTACGGCTCCCTGGTGGGGGTGACCGCCACCTTCGGCATGTGCGCCGCCACCGAAGTGCTCAATATGTTGGTGCAGCAGGGCAAAGGCTGAAAACGGCGCTATAATCTGAGGCTCAGCAGCAATGCTGGAAAGCGTGGGACGTTAGCTCAGTTGGTAGAGCAGCGGACTTTTAATCCGTTGGTCGCAGGTTCGAATCCTGCACGTCCTACCACTTTCACAGTCGCCCGGCAAATTCATCTTTTGCGGGTGATTTTTTTTGTCCTCGGTGCCTTGGCATCGGCGGACCGCGTGGGACGTTAGCTCAGTTGGTAGAGCAGCGGACTTTTAATCCGTTGGTCGCAGGTTCGAATCCTGCACGTCCTACCACCCCTTCTGTCAAAAGCCTGGTGGCCCAGCCCCCAGGCTTTTTTCATGCGCCGAGCATCTGCTGCAGCTGCTCGGACAGCTCCAGCCAGCGCTCTTCGAGCTGTTCGAGCTCTTCGGCCAACTGCTTGAGCGTGCGGCCGGCTTCGGCGATCTCTGCCGGCGGCATGGGCGAGGACAAGCGCTGCTCGAGATCGGACTTTTCGGGCTCGATGGCGGCCATGCGCTGCTCGATTTTTTCCAGCTCTTTTTTCAGCGGACGGCTTTGGGCGGCCAGCAGCTGGCGCTTGGCCGCGTCCTGTTTGCGTTGCTCGGCGCCCGACAGGCGTGGAGCCTCGGCCGCCGCGGACTCGCTGGACGTCTGGCTGCGCGCGAGCTCGCGCAGCCGGCGCGATTCCTCGAGCAGGTAGCGCTGGTAATCGTCCAGGTCACCGTCGAAGGGCGCCACCTGGCCTCGTCCAACCAGCCAGAACTCATCGCACACCGAACGCAACAGAGCGCGGTCGTGGCTGACCAGCATCACCGTACCTTCGAATTCGTTGAGCGCCATGGCCAGGGCCTCGCGGGTGGCCAAATCCAGGTGGTTGGTCGGTTCATCGAGCAGCAGCAGATTGGGCTTTTGCCAGACGATCATGGCCAGCACCAAGCGGGCCTTTTCACCGCCGCTCATGGTGCCCACGCTTTGCTGCACCATGTCGCCGCTGAAATTGAAACTGCCCAGGAAGTTGCGCAACTCCTGCTCGCGCGCGGCTTCGCTGTGGTGCAGACCCAGTTCGCGGGCCAGGCGCACCATGTGCTCGAGCGGGTTGTCCTGCGCGCGCAGCACATCGAGCTCCTGCTGGGCAAAGTAGCCGATGTTCAGGCCCTTGCCTTCGGTGAGCGTGCCGCCCAGGGGCGCCAGCGTCCGCGCCACCGTCTTGACCAGGGTGGACTTGCCCTGGCCGTTGGCGCCCAGGATGCCGATGCGCTGGCCAGCCAGCACCGAGCGGTTCACGCCACGCAGGATGGGGGTCTCCTTGCCCTCGTCCGCGCGGTAGCCGAAGGCCGCTTCGGTGATGGCCAGCATCGGATTGGGCAGGTTCTCGGGCTCGCGGAATTCGAAGGTGAAATCGGCGCTGGCCAGCACCGGTGCGATTTTCTCCATGCGCTCGAGCGCCTTGACCCGGCTTTGCGCCTGTTTGGCCTTGGTCGCCTTGGCCTTGAAGCGGTCAATGAACTTTTGCAGGTGCGCGATTTTGTCCTGTTGCTTGGCGTATGCCGCCTGTTGCAGTTCGAGCTGCTGGGCGCGCAGGGTTTCAAATGCGCTGTAGTTGCCGCCATAGCGGGTCAGGCGCCCGTGCTCGATGTGCAAGGTCACGCGGGTCACCGCGTCCAGAAATTCGCGGTCGTGGCTGATCACCAGCAACGTGCCTTCGTAGCGCTGCAGCCAGCTCTCCAGCCAGACCAGGGCGTCCAGGTCCAGGTGGTTGGTGGGTTCGTCCAGCAGCAGCAGGTCGGACGGACACATCAGGGCCCGTGCCAGCTGCAATCGCATGCGCCAGCCGCCCGAGAAGCTGTTGACCGGACGGTTCAGCTGCTCGGGGGTGAAGCCCAGGCCCAGGATCAAGGCCTCGGCGCGGGGCAGGGCATCGTGCAATCCGGCGTCCTGCAGGTCGGCGTGCAGCTGCGCGATGCGCATCCCGTCGCCGCTGGCTTCAGCCGCTTGCAGTTGGGACGACAGCTCGGCCAGGCGGGTGTCGCCATCGAGCACGAACTGCGCGGCTGCCTGTGCGGTCTCGGGCATGTGCTGCGCCACCTGAGCCATGCGCCAGGCGGGTGGCATGGAGAACTCGCCGCTGTCTTCGTGCAGGCCGCCGTTGAGCAGGGCAAACAGGCTGGATTTGCCTGCACCGTTGCGGCCGATCAGGCCGACTTTTTCACCCGGATTGAGGGTCACGCTCGCGTCTTCGAGCAGCACCTTGGTGCCGCGGCGCAGACTCACGTTTTTGAGGTTGATCATCGAAGGCCAAAGAATTTTTTATGGGCGCGGTCTCCGACCACGGTGTCCAGATCAGCCTGGACCGAGAGCCCCATCGCGGTCAGAGACCGCTCCTGCCGAGAAGGGCATCGCGCGTGACCAGCAGCACCTGATCGTCGCCCGCGCTGGTGTCCAGCCAGGCGACTTCAAGTTGGGGAAATGCGCTGACAAAGTGCTCGACTTCGTTGCCGATCTCCAGCACCAGCACCGCGCCTGGGCCCATGCGTGAAGGCGCGTCTCGAAAGAGCTGGCGCACAAAGTCCATGCCGTCCACACCGCCCGCCAGGGCCAGTTCGGGTTCGGCCCGGTACTCGGCGGGCAGCGCGTCCATGCGGGCCTGGCACACATAGGGCGGGTTGCACAAGATCAGATCGAAGGGGCCCGGTAGCTGGCTCAGGCCATCGCTCTCGACCAGCGTGATGCGGCTGTGCAAGCCGTGTCGCTCCACATTGATGCGGGCCACGGCCAGGGCATCGGGCGAGAGGTCGGCGCCGGTGACCTGCACATCGGGCCAGGCCAGCGCCGCCAGCACCGCCAGGCTGCCGTTGCCGGTGCACAGGTCCAGCACGCGGGTGGTCTGCGCGCTCAGCCAGGCGTCGATGGTGCCGTCGGCCAGCACCTCGGCGATCAGGCTGCGCGGCACGATGGCGCGCTCGTCCACATAAAAGGGCACCCCTTGCAGCCAGGCCTCGCGCGTGAGGTAGGCGGCGGGTTGGCGCGTGGCGATGCGCTGGCCGATCAGCGATTGCACCTGCGCCTGCTGTTCGGGCGTGACGGGGCGCTCATCGATCTCGGTATCCAGCGGCAGGCCCAGACGCCAAAGCACCAGCCAGGCGGCTTCGTCGTGGGCGTTGAGGGTGCCGTGTCCAAAAGACACGCCCGCCACTTCCAGCTGCTGGGCGCTGGCCCTGACCATTTGTGCCAGGGTCATGCGGCCAGTCCGGCATTGAGGTTTTCGAGGGTGCGGCGGTAAATGGCCTTGAGTGGCGCGATGTCGGCCAGGGCCACATGCTCGTTCACCTTGTGGATGGTGGCATTGGGCGGGCCGAACTCGATGACCTGGGGGCAAATCTGCGCGATGAAGCGGCCGTCGCTAGTGCCACCGGTGGTCGAGAGTTCGGTGCGCAGCCCCGTCTCGTCGGCAATCGCTTGCTGGATGGCGCCAACCAAGGTCCCCGGCGGGGTCAGGAAAGGCAGGCCGCCCACCGTCCACTTGAGCTCGTACTGCAGGCCGTGTTGGTCCAGCACCGCGGTCAGGCGCTGCTGCAGGCTTTCGGGCGTGGATTCGGTGCAAAAGCGGAAGTTGAAATCCACCACGCAGTCGCCCGGGATCACATTGCTGGCGCCCGTGCCGGCGTGGATGTTGCTGACCTGCCAACTGGTGGGCGGGAAGAAGGCGTTGCCTTCGTCCCAGCGCATGCCGACCAGCTCGGCCAGTGCCGGGGCCAGGCGGTGGATGGGGTTGTCGGCCAGGTGCGGGTAGGCGATGTGGCCCTGCACGCCCTTGACCGTGAGCTTGCCGCTCATGGTGCCGCGCCGGCCGTTCTTGATCATGTCGCCGGTGCGCTGCACCGAGGTGGGCTCGCCCACGATGCAGTACTGCGGCGTTTCGCCACGCATCTTGAGGCGTTCGCAAACGACCACGGTCCCGTCGAGTGCCGGGCCTTCCTCGTCGCTGGTCAGCAAGAAGGCGAGGCCCAGGGCCGGGTCGGGGTGGGCGGCCAGGAACTCCTGCACCGCCACGACCATGGCCGCCAGCGAGGTTTTCATGTCGCTGGCGCC